>JGI24159J19872_10000581_pt1 | contig 33924 bp, 17 predicted proteins | sample Ectturendosymbi4_FD_19872 | JGI IMG/M metagenome (IMG submission 19872) | reverse complement strand
TACAAAAGTTGTGCAGATTGCAATAGGACTGCCCGAAAGAGCGTCTAAAAACATGCAGATACTGAAAGAACCAGCTTTCTACGTGAAAATTAACTAATTTTAAATTTAAGCAGAAGAACCGTTTGCCCAAATTGGACAGAGGTTACCTGAGCAGGGTTAAGCAAGCATACGTAGAAGCAGGCCAGTAGCCACGGAGACGGTGCCCCACAATTTTTTGTGCCTCCGAGTTTTGTTGCACTCAGAAATTTTTTTATGCAGTTTCTTTCAAATATACAATATAAACACAAATTTTGACCCCTATAGGCCTGTATAAAGGTTCTTGGCCTAAACGCCACTGCTCTTAGGTCAGTATCGGATGACGAACAAGTTGTGTCAGTGGAATAAAAAATAATCACGGGTTTCTTACGCATTCCCATCAGGAGTGCTGGCATCGCAGGAGGACGGGGCGAAAGATTCACTTAATACTGTGCATAGAATTTGCTTTGGGTAGCTATTTCAAACTGTGATGAGGATTCACAAAAAGCGCCGACTTGATGTAAGAGTGAAAACCCATCCCTTGGAGCTTTGAACGAAGTAAATTTTAAGTTTGCATAAGGGTAAAACGAACGTGGTGTTAAACCCCGTGATTCAAGGTTGTTTTTATTTCCCTTGCATCTCCTTTCCGCTTAGGCCACACAAGTTTTACTTCGATGGGGTTTTGAACTTGGCGAGCACGATATACGGACACCGTGTTGTGTAAGTTTGAAAAAATTGCCGAATGCAGAGTGCATTAGAAACCAGCAGTGTTGCGGTTAAAAATCACTACGCATCACGACTCAGTATTTTTGGTTAGAGTTTCGTAATAATGCCTGTGGATTTCAGGGAATCTTGTGAATACTAACAACAGGACGCGCACCAGATGGTATACGTATGTATTTCGTGTAGCGCAAGATGGCTGAAACTTTTTGGAGTTGAACAAAGCGTCATGATTTGTAATTGTAAGAGGACTCCCGAAAACGGCATGTTTGTTTCGCGACCATACTTTTTTTTAAATTCAAGCCGATCATATCTTCTTCACCCGACCAGCCTCAGCCACGATCTCATCACACTTCGACTTCCAGAACCGAACATACCGCGACCCAGATGCAAAGGTGTTGCGCACAACTCACCTGGAACCGAACCATCGCATACAACGACCGGATTTTTTTCAAAATGTATCACTTTTATACAGAAAATCATAAATGTCGAAAAGTGTGTCAAAAGACTGACAGTTTTAATTTGTCAGTGCTTCCGCAACGTGAAAAGCTTGTGAAAGTGATTAATTTTCGCTCCGCAAAAATAACTTTTTCATCTGTCGATCCCCGTCAAACAGCATACGCCGGTTCAACTCTGGTCGGCTTAGCTGACGGTGATTGGAGCACGACTTCCCGAGATGACAGCGTGCCTCGGATAATTGCCGGTCGTGCGTTTTAAAAACCTAATCGCAAAACAGCTGCTTCCTTTAATTGACATAGCTCTGGCGTTTTGGCAACGTCTCATACTGTAATTGGGTGCCAATCGTTTCGCCACGACCACTATGGCCAATGGCCTTTCCTGTATTGCGCGCTTTGGCGCCGCATCTCAATTGTATTGGATTTTGCAGCAATGTGTCGTTCGCTGCACCCTGCACAGGTGTATTCGGCTGCTGTGTCCCGCCTTACTTTCTTCCTGTCCTGCGTCTGCGATCCAGGTTATATTTCGCCTGCTTTATTTCGTCTAGCTACGCCTTTGCAGTCTCATCTTTAAATAATGAAAGCTGTTTGTTTGCTCAGCGTTTTCTCGTAATACGGAAACACGTGCTGAATAAGCAAAGTGCGTTTGGACTTGAACTCTCGAAACGCGAACCACGAGTAGCAGTGCAGTGAAGGGCTTGATAACCTCCGAACCCTTCATTTCACTGCAATAATACGCAAGAAAATTCCTGCTTCCCTCAGCGGAAAATGGTGCACTGAGCACATAACCTTTAGGTTAGGTATGCTTTGGGAATGTAATCTTCTGCCTTATAATCTCATTCCACCTGCATTTCATTAAAGTTTTGACTGAAATGGTGACATAATCTTGTTAACAGCCATGTTATTCAAGTGTTGGTGGAACTCAATATTTGCATGTGGTTCAATGAGTGAAAACTGTCTTGCTTCGTGAAGCTATCAGCTGTCAGAACGTTTGTTGATGTTAACAGCGGTTGGGCTTATTTTGTGTACAAGGCCAGCGTTTTGATGAAGAATTGATTCCAATGCGCAAAACCAACACAGGATGATTTCCTGTTATTTTTCAGTAAGTTCAAACGTTCAGAAAACATGATCAAGAACGTACTTTTTTAGCATTGCTTACCAGAATGCACCGAAAACCTCAACGAGTCCAACGCGTCGTACATTTTCACGCGTAACTGAGCTTCGCTTCGGCAAAATTTACGACCAGTTATTTCGCTTAATGGTTGTTCGTCCGGTGCACTCGGTTCTGTCCTTCATATCAGCAGTTGACGAAAGAAAAATATGGTGTCAATGAAAACCGGAAAGCTGTTCGTGTTTAACGTTTCAAAATAAGGGTTATGCAGTGACTTCGTTTCCAATAAATGCTTCTTAACAGCGCAGCGCGGTAACTTTCACTTGACCTTGCCTCGCAGTTAATCGTTACACAACCACCGAAACGTGTTTAACGTGCAGGAAGTCATTTGTAACTCGTCCTGCCCATCGCGAATCAGGAGAGCTGTGAGTAAATTGTACCCCTGCTCTGCGATAATTGCCACTGCTCCTTTCCGTCAGGCTAGGAGATGCAGATGTGTGGTTTAGGTTTTCCAAAAGTTTTCTGCTTGTCGACCCAGCGTCTGCCTTGGAGGATAGCGTTTTCACAGTGTGTAGTTCTCGGGCGAACCTTCGATGTCAGGTTTTCACATGGCTGAAATAACTGTCTTGCTGTCTGGTTTCGGTCGCTTATTTGTTACGGCTTACCGCTGCCAGTCTTCTCCCACCCGAATGCATGGAGCTTAAATCTCCTTTCGAACCTATCTAAATACTGGTTTCGATGAGACCGATCGGAACCCAATCTAAATGCAGGGTTAGCGATCGAAACCTAATCTAAATGGAGGGTTAGCGATCGAACTTAGCAGCGTTCGGTTAGGTCTCTCTTATCCTGCTGTTTATTCTTTCGACGGCTTGCTGAGTGGCACAGTGGAAAAGCACGCGCTTGTCGAACGGGCAATCAGGGTGAGCCTCCAGTGTGAATCATCAGCAGTGATGTAAATAACGGTGCGTTTTAACCCCTTGTTCGTCGACGTTGTCTGGTCGCACGCGACGTTGCATCTGATTCGACATCATTGTCACGTTCATTGCGCAGCTGTCCGTGTACCCACGTTGCAATGAATATAGCAACGCGTGGAACGTAGTCCTAAACCGCAGCGTTTCTCAACCAGTGGTCCCCGCGGACCAGTGGTTGTCCGGAAAGGTCCTTCAGGAGGACCGCGAAAGTTTTCAAAACGTTACAATATTCCTGCATTCAAATAAACCGTTTCTTGAAATTGTCCGATTTTCTATCATTGATTAGATCGGAAAATTTTATGATGCTTAATGAGCAAGCTCAAGTCTTCCACAAACAGTAAATTGTATGTGTTGTTTATATAATGTTTCTTTTCCATATTTCAGTTTTATCTTTGTTGTTGTACCGCCATATCTTATAGTGGGTACCACAAAAATTTTCAATAAAGATGGGTCGCAAGCGAAAAAACGTGAGGAGCACTGCCCTACACCATCGAAAACACCTCTGTCGTGCAAAGCAAGTGCGAGAAATCTTTTTACTGCTCTGCGGTTGCTCTCCAATGTCCATGTACTTAACATGCTTTAAGTTCTAATTAGAAATACTAAAAATTTGTCTTGGATTGAGCAATCTTCACATTCTCTTTATACAGCTTTGCTAAACCTTTTTCAAGCGGAATATTGTGTTTCGTATGATAATCCAAAGCACCTGGATTCACTGCTGAGGGTTGTTTCGTTAGAGGTTTCCGTTTTGTTTGAGAGCGCCACCTGACGATTGCATTGCAATAAATTATTTTTTTTAATTCATAGATCGGCTGCAGTACGCGCTGGCTTGTTGCTATCAAAAATAAAGACACGTTGTCCAATTTTAAGTCGATCGCATCGCCTTTCAGTTTTGCAAAAAGTAGATTGTCTTTTTTTATTTTGTGGTTACTTCTGATTGTTGGTTACGATGTGAAAGTCGTCTGCGTTTTGCTAGTTCGAGTTGTGGTTGCGCTGGAAATAAAACAACATTCGCACGAAAGTCTTCAAATAATTTCAAGTCAAGGCGTTTATGTCAGTCCTCTGTCCAGCTAACTAGCTTGTTCTTGAAATCTGCAAACCGGATAGATTTGAACTGATTTTTGTGCAAATGGCGCGACCGATCGCACGGTTTTGTTCAATGAAGAGTTTTTTGCATTTATTATTTTTTTGATGACGTGCATATCACGATACATATGCAGGGAATGTCCACAAGTTACCTCCTAACGTAAGGTTCTTCAGTAACGTCGGCTTTCAATTTTTTTAGGAAGCACTGACCTGCTACACGGCAGTGATTCCGAAAACAGGAGTAGATCAGGGCGCGGGCCTGGAAGATTTATTGTGGTTTGAATTTCTCGCAGGCGAAACTTGTTCCCACCGACGACGTCACAGTTTATTACCAAACACACGGTCCCGATGGTTATTTGAAGGCCGTGGCGGAGCAACACAAAGAATACATCTCAGCAGCCATCAAGTCGCCGTTCAATGGCCACCCGGCTCCAACTCTGGATGTAATTATAACGGAATCGACTCAGGTGGGTTGAAGGCCATGTCGTTATTTGGCGTCTCGTTACTTCCAGGGCGAATTAGAGAGTCAAACGCATGTAAATTACATCAGCATGAGCGGTTGCTGCCTGTGCGATCCATATAGACGTGATTATATCAAATGCTATGAGCCATGTTTACGTCTAAGCTCTTTTCTCTGTTGTCACTGATTTACTGCGTACCTTGGAAAGTTACGCAATGCCGGAGTGGGTCAAAGTTCGCCAATCTTCTTTATAGTAACTGTTCTCTGCAGGTTAGGCGATCTTATAGGCGTGGTTACAGCAAATAGCACTGTGGTATGTGCTTTTGCGATATTAATGTGAGATCTATTCGCTCTGGCGATAAACTGAGTGGCATTTTTGTGTCTTTAACGTATTCAAACGTTTTTCAGAGGTTTTGAGATGTTCGGAATTATAGCGACATTACGTGGTTGGACCAACCATGGAAGCCTTTCAGCAAAGCTCAATTACGTCACGAGTTTTGTAAATCATTCTTCTGGTGTTGCTTAGTTAAAAGTGGTTGGCCCAATACTACGCGTTGTTTGCAAATGTTGCGTCACGGTTTTCACCTTACTTTCGTGGACCAGGTAGTTTTTGGACGCATGCCGTGGCCCGATAACTCAGTGATATTTTAAGCCGGATAGCCGTCGACAATCGTGGTGGCATTCTTGCTGCGTGCTGGTATTCGTTCTTGTTCGGAAGCGCAACCTTTCTTCGCGTTCAACCAAGTGAAAAGGTTCCACGGAACATGCATTTCAAACGGAGCTACACATTCCCGCCTGAAGGGATCGGTCCGAAATGGATACCGACCGTTCCCTTCAGTCGGTATGCACAGATGAGTACAAGCTTGCCATGCGCATCTGCAACATGCGTGAAATTTGCTTCAGTCAAATCACCAACATTTTGCTCTGTATTGCACGCTTGCTAGAACTTTGCTAGAAGTAAGCTACCTATACATTAGTGGATAGCGCCTCGTGCAATAGGATGGCACTCCGGTAACAATATTCAGGGATAAGGTTATATGCATTGCAAGCATGTGTGTTGGTGTTTTCCCCCATCACATTTGCATCTGCTTACACCCAGTAACAATGTGCACCTGAATGTTTCAGTCACGTTTAGGGTCTGTGACCTATTATATTTAAAAATTTTCTTGGTTTGCTCAAACAAGCCACACACAGTTTTTCCTTGGTTAATATAGGATGAATGGAATGCACTGATATTTAGTCTTACTCAAATAGTTGTCATCAGAAAGATTGGAACTGAGTTGTGGTAATGAGGACAACACGGATATAAAAACGTTGAACTTGGAGAGAAATTCACATGCAGTAATATTTCTAATCATCACCTCCACATTTACAAAGTTACAAATGCGATATGTGTGGAATTGTGTGCAGTTCAACTGAATGTGGATGTATTTTTCAGCCATGTGTTTCACTTCGAAATACTTATCCAATATATCAGCAATTTTGTTGGAATGATTTTGCACAGAATTTTGTTGCAGGCCTGCCTCAATTGATTTCAGTTTATGCAAACACTTACAAAGCTTTATTTCTGCTCTTCCAGATTATTTCTCTAATCACAGCTGTGTATTGTCTGAGATAGGGTGTTATGAATTTTAATGATTAGTTAATTGAATTAGTTAGAGATTGAGCATGTCTGTGCAATCTTCGAATAATGCTGAGTACAAAGACAAAAATAAAGAAGGTTAAAGCATAGGCAAGAAATTAGCCTGTGCACTGGGCTAGCTTTTAAACATACATTTATTTTTACGGTAAGATATAAGTTTTCATGATTAAGAATTTTTGGAGGTCGATAATTAATAAAACAAAGGTTACCAACTTTTGGCCTCAAGAGCTCATGGACTTCTTTAATGTATGTCCTGCATCCAACTTCCTTTTTTAGTAAAACAAGTTGTAAAGTGGTACGTACCCTTTCTGTGTCAAAATTGCCAAACAACCTTGGCTGTTTTTCAAAACAAATTCTACAGTGTTTTTGGTTGAACGCGTGATACTTATACTAGGGTTCACGACCTTTCTCTGATTATGTACCCCTAAAATTTCTTATGACAAAAAGTCTGAGTAAAATAACAAAAATCCACTGAATTTTTAATAGAATTTTTGGATTGTTAGAACTTAATGGTGGACTCTGTTTTTGTGTCTGAAAGCTAATATATTTAACAACAAGCATATAATGATTTTTGAAAATAATATTCACTGATGTATACATTAATATTTTGAAATAACTAACATATAAAGATATTTTTCCTTCTATTGCTAACCTTAAATGTAGAAAAATGTACCCCTGGTTGGGAACCCCTGCTTTACACAAAAGTATTTTTGAACCAAAACCTACTTTCATTCTCTCCAAGCACGTAAAAAAAGGACAACTAACTTTTTAGTTCTCCAAATCTAGTACATAAGGCAAAGGAGACCTATAGTTGCAAGAAAAGTGACATCAAACTAGAAGTAGAATTCCGCACTTGAGCATGGCTTGTGGTGTCATAGGCAATCACTGCGATGTCTTAATATTCGTAGCTCTTGAGCGGCCATGTGGTTCATGCCGCCACAGATAAATCGCATGCTAGTGCGCACAATCAGCATAATACCGGTAATCGAGGTGGACGAGTGTCGGTCTAGAATTCAGGGGTTACCAATAAATGTGCCCGCCTACACCAGGGCGCCCACAAGGACCACGTGGGTCGTCAGCAGGCCTGTTCTGAAAATAGCATTAACGTGATAAGTATCTTCACATTGATGAATATCATTAATTTTATTAATGATCACATAGTTAAAAGTAAATTGGCCAAAAATTTTATTTCAGAAGTGTGTATGAATCTAATAGCACTTCGTGTTAATCGGTGCCCAAGGAGTAGCTTCTAATTTCAAAAAGGTTGGTGACCCGTGGACTCCATAGTATCACGTGACTTGTGCCAGGAATGTTGCTGGTTTCTTGTAGTCAGCTGAGACCGCTTGCTTTGCAGATGTGTGATAAGGTGCTAGTGCAGACTTGAGGTTCAGTGTTGAAAATGTAATACCAATACAAATTGGCATGCATTTACAAATGGAAAAAGCGGATGCCTTCTATTGGATTATTGTGCAAATCAGCTACGTGTACGGTTATCGTCGAACATCTGGTACAGGCTGCTGTGTTGTAGAGTACAGCCTCATTTTTGACTGTTATGTGGAAACGAGCCATTAATGCAAACGTGTTTACCTTGGATAGTTCCATGAGCAATACAACCTTACTAATATCTTCGTTTAATTTTTTTAACATTCAAAACTTCCTTGGCATACTTTTGAATGGTTTCAGGGATGTATACGAATATCTGGCCCCACATTTCTTTGTATGGCACACCAAGCCCGTAGCCAGGTTTCAAGGTTTGGTGGGGCAAAATACATTTCTAGATAGAAAAGTTTTGTTTTCATTAGATGTGTAAAACAAATTTTCCTGGGACAACACAATTTGGGGGGGCACTGCTCCCCCGTGGCTACGGGACTGTGACATACACATTACATATGTCTGTTTTCAATTAATTTCAAAAGCAGATTTACCGTCTTCATTACCAGTGTGCAGAAAACAACTGTAAGATGTGTACGTTAGGATGCATATTTCTCAGCAACATCTGGCGCTCACGGTAACGAGCTACTGCAACAGGCCCGTTATTCTATCGTGCACGAATAACGTTATGGACATGGAAACCAACGCAGCAAAAGGCCGACTTTCGACGATTAAGCCGATCTTTGGCCGGACATGGAAATGTAGTACAGTCAGACCTCGTTTGTCGGAACTCCGATTATCCGAATCCCCGCTACAGTCCCATCGCCACGGGGGGCTATTGATGGGCTTAGCTCCCCAAACAAAGCTCCAACCCCCCCAAATGAAATATGAAACACTATGAATTAGTAGAATTTTTGTCAAATGTGAATGTCAGGCCCCCGTACTGACGGTTCTGCCCCGATATCCGACACAAAACTGCTAGGAACGGATTTCTCTCAATGCATTTCACCCCTTTAATCCGGAAACCTCGCTGTCCGACTCCGACACGGAAATTTAGGAACGGATATAAAAAACGCCAAACCGGATTGCGCCAACTGTAGTTTAGTTGTTTATTAAATCACAATGAAAGTTTGAAAGTCAATTTTCTATGCATAATGGATGTAACAGTGGCAGAACTTGCGGGACGCAGTGAGGTCTCTTTTACAGTTCTTTTTTGCATTTTAATCTCATTCAGAATGCATACCAGCTTACGTATATGGATCTGCTAGTAAAAAAAGACAAAAAAATTTATGAGTGTTTCATTTAGTCTTGTTCCACATGCAGTCTTCATATTAGCTTATGTTGACAGTTCGTCTGAGCCTACTCTACAGTTTTTTTTGTTCCCGTTTGAGCGTCCGCTTAAGCGAGTTCTGCTGTACTGCACATCGTCACCTTTGTTTACGTTGTTGACATTTGCTCTGGAAAGAATTTCGCTCTCTATACTTTCGATTCCAATTATCCGGACACCTCACTAAACCGACATTATTTGACGAAACAAAGTAGTCCAGATAAACGAGATCTGACTGTATTTATGGTCCGCAAGATAACACGCATTTTTAGTTTTTAGTCAAAACACTTCAACCAGGCGTGATTCGAAAGGAAACCGAAACAGGTAAACTGTTTCAAGTCAAATCAGCGTATAGTTTGTGTAGGAATTTTCCAATGCGCAGAAGTGTTTGGCTTGGGTTGTTGATAATATTAGCCCCCACATTCAAACACGATCATAGCTGCTTTTGCGCATGTTCCCTTGATTTGGTTTTCGAACCCGTGGGATTTGCAAGAATTTTTCGTGCAAATGTATTTCGCTCAACCGTTTCTCTGTAGTTTTCAAAGGAGAAATAAGTTGCTGTCAAACATTGTTCTGCTGCCATATATTTCTCACGTATCTAGTTTTAAGCTCACGTTTTTTGGGGGTGTTTTCCGTTGGTACTTCTAATTCAAACTGAAATTTAAATAGGCATTATTAAGCATATTCTTATTTGTAGTGACAAATATTCTTATGAGGACCTAGGTTTAGGCCAAGTTTTCTTTCCACTTGTGTGGTCTAGTTCAAAGATTCCCGAGCTCTAAGTCATGCCCTGTAACGATTGTTTCCTGGAGTGCCACACTCAATGTTGACGTCATTTGTCATCATCGCTTTCATCAGACATGTGAAATAAAGTCATTGGATTCCCCGGATTAAATCAGTTCCTCTAACAAGAAAAATTTAGCTCTTTTATACTATTTTTTTGCGATTCATCTCTTAACATTTAATTTTCGCTTAACAAGTTCAGGAAGATCAGAACTACAAAACGGTCCTACGAAAAGACGGTAATTTTTCGGTGATTTTTCATATACATTTTCAATCCTTTTTTTGGACCCAGTAATCTAGCTTCCAGGTTATGTCATGCCAGTTTGGCTAGAGGCAGGCCAAACGCAGGCGGACAGCTTAATATCAAAGTTACGAAACTCTCAGCTACACTAGCAAGCCTGGTGATAAAAACCCTTATCGGTAACTGTAAACTAATAATAATACGTAATGTACTAGAAATTTTTATTGTAGCCGACCCAAATCTCTGAAAATTCTCTGAAATCCACAGCCTGTGTGTTTTACGCGTAGTTATCTTGCAGCAACGCTGTATTCCAAGATGTGCAACAGATGGTTGGAGCCTTCGCAGTATTTTTGGCACCCTTATCTGGAAAAACCCAACAGTTTTTTCTTGAGGAAACTCCTGGATTTTAGACGACTATTGAGCCTGAATTGTGTTGACGGTAAAATACTTCCAGTGTAATGAATGCTTGTACGGAAGATGAGCCGGTTGCATTTTTGCTTTAAAATAGCGTGGCTACCGCATGTGTAGTATTCTCATAGTCAGTTCACTCGCTTGTTAAAGAACGCAGTGGGTCGCAAGAAAGCAACCCCGTGCTTTGCGCAGTACATGTGAGCACGTCTGTGCATGTTTCATGGCGGCGGTTATGTACTTAATAGTCAGTAAGTATGAATTTCAAAGCAATCGAACCACGGGTTAAAGAAGAGAGTTGATAGTTGTGCGAGTATACACCTTGGCACCCTGAAAGCAACCTGTTTCATAATTTATTTGTTTTGCATCAGTTTATTTCCGAGATGAACGGTACATATCATGTCATTTTCATCAGACGGAAGCAGACACATAAAGCGATGGGTACAAAGATTTTGTAACCTCATCAGTGAGGCACTGCAACTTGACATCCGTAACTGAATGTGGCGGCCTCGTACAAATAAAGGCACATTGATTTTGTCAGCCGGGTTCCACGCAAACTTTAAGCAGTCTTTTTCAGGGAAACAATTGTTAGCACAGACTTTTCTTGTACCTTTGTTGGCTGGTGAGCACGAAACTACTGTCATCATAGCGTCAGTACTACTGCTGATTACAAACCGGTTTGCCAAGACACTGTTCGTCCAGCATTTTGCTCGTTTCATCGTGGGCTCAGCGTGCCAAGTTATTTGGAGCGAAACACGTGCGCAGAAAATTTAAAAGATTTTTTATCCTTTCAGCCGAAAGATTCCAAACATTTTTGTCTTTTAATCCCGACCCGCCTTTTTCAAATTCCTTGAAATCAAAAGTTTGAGTATACGTGTCAGCTCTGCTTCGATTTAACCAGATTGAAGTACGTCATAAAGGCGATAACCTGCCCCTTGTCATCCAGGAAAGCGATTACTCATCGCAATTATTTTATTGCCCAAAGTGCATTTACATGATTCGAAGCGAGAATTACCGTCTGACTAATGTCTCATCCACAGTATTGCCACTTGCGAAAATTTTTGATTTGGTGGGAACAACACTAAAACCAACTCGCTTCGCACTGCGCTCGCGCCGTCGGTTCTTTTGATCGTACGCTGAGGACGTGAACTTTTGATCATGCCATGCTACGGAACTTGTGGCGAATTTTACCAATAGTAATTACGACTCGAATAAGCTCGGGCTGGCGTTTTTAGCAGGTGCGAAGCTCTTTTTTAAAAAAACAGTAAACGAAATTGTCAACAATTAAAAATTTTGCGTCAGTGTGTCATTTAAGAGAAATTGCACAATTCGGCAGTTTGTTAATCACGTATCGTTTACTGAATGTGGCATTTACTCACTGCGCGTTAGATCGTTGTTTTTTGGAGAAAATTCGAGCATGTCCAAAATTTTGTATATGGCTACGGACACCTGTGCTTTTATACCCATTTGAACCAATCTGTTATAGGTTTCAGTGCAGGCCAACACTGTTGTTATGGCAGTAGAATCTGTTTCGTCTTCAAAATTCAGATGGGCTTCTTTCGTGCCTGAGTTCATTGGTGACAACCAATTTATACTCCGTTCCGACGGAAACTGCTGGCGTCATCCTTCTGGATTGAAAATGTTTCAAGATTTGTGCTGCATTTCTATTAGTCCATTGCGTTACAGTTAGTTTTGCAATGCTGCGACGATACACATTCTCATGATATTGCTTGAGGAAGCTGTTTTTGGAGAGTTGCGTGTAACTGTAACGCCATGTGGATGATGTTTAATAACAAGCTCACCTGGTGGTCGGATTTTTTAAATTGAGAAGTTGACTGCTTGTTTCCGAGATATCAGTTCACCTATGTCATCGGTGCCTTTTGCAGGAAATAAGTGCTGTCTTAGCTGAGAAGTAAAGACTATGTCGTAGTCTATTGAAGTTGTGAAATCTACTTACAACTGCACTTATTTAAAGTCTGATTTGGTCCTTAACAAACCACTTTCCGCAGTCGGTCACTTCAAACCCTAACGCGGGTTTGGTTCATTCGCATGTTCTTGCGATACAGACCGCGACCTCTCTTTGACAGCGATTCGTTGCGCATGAACCACGCGCTTACTAATGTTGAATCAGACCTCCACATGCCCCCAGTCAAGCTTTGTTCGTGTTCCCACATTCAGGTTGAAACGAAAAGTTTGTTAGAATTCGCTCTGGTTCGGTAACGACTCGACCGCATGGCTGTTTGGCGAATTAGCGGCAGTTACTTCTCACAGCTGACCGTAAAGTGCTCGGTCGTATCAACGTGAACTTATAGTTCATGGTCATTAATTGTCCGTATCGTGCAAGTTCAACCAAGGGCAGCATTTTTGCAAAGCGCCTGATAAAACCACGCCTGCGAAGGAATGCAGCCTGGCCAGCTTAACAAAAAAAACAACTTATTGTTTCAGCTCGTATTTGGGCGGCCCATGAAAATGGTGGCCTATGTCTGCTATGGTCACTGAAAGGGTGATGCTTCTGTGGTTGCCGCTATATTGGTTAACCTTCGATGTCAGCCGTTAGTTTATCCAATACCCATGCTCACCTTCAGCACTTTTTCAGCGAGAAAATGCTCTGTTGTTCAAAGCAGCCCCCCTCGTTAAAAATCTACCTTGTTGATTATCATCTGAGATCTAGATAATGTTCACAAAACTCAAATCGTATGAAAACATTTCCGTTTTTTTTTTGCAGCTTAAAGGAAGTCAACTTGATCTAACAATTGTGCGTGGACACGTAAAAAGCGTGGATTTGAAAGGGGGCCCGATATGCAAGTACTTCAATGTCCAGCTGCGTTCCAACGGTTTATACACAGGTAGTGCTGAGCGATGTAAATGTTATTCATTTGTTGCAGCAGTGCCACCCCAAAATTCTTACTTTTGTCGAAACACAGAATGTGTAACACGAGTTGCATCGCATATCGATGTTTACGCCCTACTATTACAACAAATTACGTCTGCAGTTGCAGCTTTAATCGAATTCAGTGTTGGTAGGGATAGGGATCAGCAGTGGCGCTGGTCTAACCGAATCACTGGAATGGCTATACTAGAAACTTCGTTAATAATGTTAGACCTCCGTAAAGAAACAAGCCAAAATTTGGTCAGTTGGTCATATAATTAAAGTTAGAATGCGATTTTGCCAAAAACATTATCAGTTTGCTCTTATTCAAATAGAATCTACGCATGGTGATTTTAGACTGCTGTGGTAGTCGAAAACCACCTAATTCGTCCTTCCTCCAGAAAGCTCTACACCAGTGGATTTCAACCTGGGGTCATTTGCCTTTTTTCTAGGGGTCGCGAGAGCTTCTGATAAAAATATTCATAATTACTTCTATGTTTTATATTTCGTTTATGGAACCACTGCTTGTCGTAGCCAAAATAATAGGATCACCTGGCAAAAACGACAGCCTGCTTTTTCATTCCGAATTGCTTTAAGTGTAATTATGACCATTAGAAAAGTTTTGAGTATGGTTATGACCATTACAGTACTGTTGCGTTTGGCAACGCACGAGTTTGTGACGTAAGAATGTGCTGTGCTTGTAAATTAAATAGGTATCTGAATGCGGTAGCTAACTTGGGAGTTGTTCTAGTTTACAATGAGTTGTGCTGTAGAGTTATAGGTGGGGGAACCTTTTTCAAAGTGGGGGGGAGCACAAGTGTACGTCAAAAACTATAGAAAAATGTTGTGGTTTGAATTGGCAACTGCGATGTCACAAGCAATGAAGTATGACGTCATTACCTATACACCATATGAAGGTCTAAATTACACTATTTTAGACAAAATTACACCACTATGAAAACGTATTGGTGAACCACCTGAAATTAAAATAGGCTGTTACAGGGACCACCCAGGTCAACAGCGTCACTTGGGCTCATCATACGATATATCAGCCTTAAATCAACCTTCATTCTGACTTGATAAAACCGTTCGACGCTTGTGTCACTGAAATTTGCATTTGCTTTCACTCTGGCTGGCATTATTGTTGCTCTGAGACGTTAGTTCGTAATGATAAATGAGAAATTCTCATGATAACTTCTCCATTGTTGAGTAACGTACGTCACAGAGCAATGACAAACGCCAGATAGTCCTCTGCTTAATAGGCTCATTCATATTAGCCCGCGTTACTGGACAATTTATCATTCCTTTGAATTTCATCTCGAAATGGGAACTGTTTCTTGGATTGGACTTCGAATCGAATGTTCCATGCAAATCCATCGCTTCAAAAAATATTCAGCCCGATATGAATTACGTTTTAAAAAATACTTAATTGCATAGGACAGCTCGGGCTCTAATGGATGAACCCGAGCAAAGCGCAAGCGAACGAAGTCGAGAGAATGCCTACTACGAACGATATTGTTTTATTCAGGTTACCTGCAACATGAACGCGAAAGGCCAGACAAGGAACGAAAATATATGAACAGTCACAAGGTCCAAAGAAAAGAGCCCGAGTTACCAACTTAGTGAAGTGGAGGGTGGCGGCACAAATATACGTGGGTGGTGTGGGTGGCGGCACAAATATACAAAGCAATCTCGCGTTCTCCGATATAACTTGCAATTGAAGACTCGGGCTCAGCCTGAGGAAACCGTGTGTCGGAGTCGCCCCACTGGGCTATTAAAAAAACAAGAACACAGCGTAAAAAACAGGCGAAAATGACGCAGCATTGATACTGTTGCAAACTCTCCGGTGGTGTTGCGTTGATTGTATGATTCACCACGAACGGGATGTGCGCGAAGAATAAAAATATATGTATGTGGAGCGAACAAGCAATAATTGAGTGATCTCTATTGTGGCTTGCTGCCATGGTGCGAAGCTTTGCGCATATGCCGCTCGGGATTTCCGATCGCAACAACACCTGTCTTAAACACATTCAAAATCATAACATTTCCACATCTTGAACACAGAGGTAACATGACTGAATACTCATTCTACAACTGCATTAGATACCGGAATGCAAAGACAAGACAAAGCATATGCAGCAACTAGCGAGTTGTCTGCTGCCTCTGTGGATGCCAATTGTGTTGGTAATGCAGAAATAAAGATAGCTGTTTAGTGTTGCCAATGCAAAAACAAAAACACAATTGTAATTGATCTGTCACATATTTCATTTTATGTATAAGATTCAGAAAAATTTTCACAATTAAGAATGGTGTTAAAACGCCTGAAATTACACCAATTTTTAATTGTATGGCACGAACTTTTTTCTACACGCAAGCATGGGTGTCGGAAGAGGGGCGGGAATTTGAAAATTTCAGCAAAAAAAGCTGTTTTCTTAGGTTCGAGTGGTAAAAAACAAATTTGCTCCAATTTTGGCCCCTCCTAGAAAACCTTTCGGAAAATCCACTAGTGCCCCCCTGGAAAAGATCCTTCCGACGCCCATGCATTGCAAAATTACACCATTTTTGTAAAAAATTGTGTTGTATTACATCATCTGGCAACACGGTTCAACAATACCAATGCGGTAAGCAAGCCATAGCAGTGTGACAGACTGGGCACGGTGTATTCTGCCAAACATGACGAAATCCTACCAAATTACAAGAAGTATATTACAAATAATACTGACAAAACAGTGCCAAAATTCTGCAACATATTTTTCATTAAACGAGTTACTTTAACAATAGACCCAATACTAATTGTGTTACTTAAACTTATTTAATCAAAATTCGAAATTCAAAAGGGGGGAAGGACCTCCCCAGAAATAACAGTGGGTGGGCCTAGACCCACGCGGCTCCCCGGTTCCGCCACCTATGCTGTGGAGTGATTTGCACACGGCACGAGTCTCTCTCACTGATGCTGCCATGAGCATGAATTTAAAAAATGAGTCTTTGTTCAACGTTGTGATATCGTGAGTTATTTTTTGTCATTTTCGATTGTGCAAACACAACTGCATTTTGTATGCCTGACTTAGAAATTTACGGAAGGGTGTCGTTAGGTTAAATTGAGTTGCAAAATGGGTCGCTGCATGAAAGAGGTTGAAAATTACTGCTCTACACCAAAGGCTTTCGGCGGTCAAAAACAACTGTTTTTTTTTTCATAAAAACACCAAGCCACATGCAGTTCCAAATAAGCAGCGTTGAGAATTGTGCGCGTACCATAAATTTCCTCTTTTCAAGGTTCACCTGCGACTGTTTTGCTCGAAAATCCAAAGAACTGCCCCACCATGCGGACGATGAATGACGTCATGCAAGCACTGTCACGTGTTTTCGATCTCGAGGGAAATGGCACCAAAATATCTCTCTGTGAAGTTCGTGACGGACAAGGTGCGGACTTACCTGTTGCTCACTTTTCCTTCGTAATCAAAATTGAAGTTCCATCAGAACGATGGCGACCTCGCGTGCTAAGCGCGTGAGGTTGCTCGCGCCAGCTTGTCATATGCATAGGAAATTAAAAACAGTGTTTATTTCATATTGTGCATGATCACAATTAAACTCCAGGTTTGCTGCAAGCTCCTAGGACCGGCCCTGGTTGCATTGTTCTGGCCAATGGTGTTTTTCGGCAACGCCGTAAATTTATTCTTATCAGAAACTCCCCTTTCTGAAACGCGCAATCCTCTGTCGTTGGATGGCGCCACCGTGCTGATCGATGTGGGGCGGGGAACCCGAAGCCCGAAACCAAGCCAGTGGCCGCTTCAGTCCGGAATGGTTTGTGCGTTCGTCAACGTCCATCTGGTGAAAGGGGAGTGCAGAGGTACAGCATGATCAGTCAGATGATTTGTCTTTGCAGCACAGATTGAAAATTTTGTGTTTTATTCAAACATTTTCTTAACTAATTAGATAGTTTCCATGAGACAAAACCTGTACGTTTGCAAAATAAAAATCACCAGCTCTAGACATTGCTAAGAACGTGACAATGAGGGGCGCGGTTTCGTAATAATTATCGCTAGGTCAGTTTCCCTTCAAGGTTTCAAACTTCTCCACATTTATCGGTGTTCGATCGCACTCTGTTGCCAGGGTGTTGAGAAACACGAAACAGAATTGCCTTCTTTTTTCGCGTCAACGACGCATTGTCAAAATCCGCAGACTTTACAGCGTATGTTGTGTTGCGATATGTTTGCAGCCGCCGGCGATAACGTCGGAACTGTTTTGCTGGAGAACCCGACCCAGTCCAACCGACTCACAGCTGAGCAGTTGAGACAGGAGTGCCAAGTAATATTCGGGCACCGCGGAAAGCAAGTCAAGCTGTTCTCTTCGCCCAATATGGATCAGGGTAAGATTTTCGAAGACGCAAGGAATGAAACCTTTTAAGCGGCTGCTTGTTGCCGCAAAGAATTACAAGATGTTAAACATTTATACAACAAAGTAACCAAAGGCAGTGATGTACTTTGCAAGTTTCAGCCTTTTCTTGATGTTAAACTGTTGCGATCGGTGTAGATTTCTATCATCTTTAACCATTTCCAACATGGTATACTTGCATGGGGAACATGCAATAACTTTGGATAGCTTATCTAAAGTAAACATTAAAGCACAACGATACCTTGCAAAGATAAAAGAAATCAGCACATACCTACGATTTGTAGGTTTTGTAGGCTACAAAAGAAATTTATCTTTAGCCCGCGTTCTGGAGATCCATGATATTTAAAGTTACAAATTAATTAGGAAAATACATATTTAGAACATTTAACAAACAACTTCCCTTAAATATTACACAGGAATTCGTACTATTACCCTACCACCAAATTAACACCCGCCAGAAACGGAAAAGCGTGTTATGAATACCGTTATGTAAAGCAACTGCCAGACAACGACACTCGCATACGAAGGAGCCGTAGTATACCAGAAAAAAGTGTTATGCTTGCCAGTGTTTTTATTACAAAAATATTCTATTAAAAGCCACTAAATCTCTTGATTGAAGCAATGTCACATAATTGGATAATACATCTATAGTTCTTCGATAAAGTGATTAATACATTATCATTTTAATCACCGTTTTGTAATTAACTACAAAATGAAATGGTGCCAGTAGTAAATACAAGCCTGGTAAAACATCTCATTGGTCTTTCGTTGTGCAAATCGTGAAACTGTGTATTTAGTTCGAGTAATATAAAATGCTGCTATGGACTGGCTACCTTGTTGACCTTGGTCGGTTGGTTAGCCAGTACCAGCGCATTCGCTAACCATAGTGATTACCGAATATAAACTCTTGTCTTGTCTTTGCCTCCGGTTTCTAACTATTGTGATATTGTCGCTATTTAGGAGCGTCTAGCCCAATCTTTTTTGATTTTTTTTAGAAGTGAAAAGAATGCAAAGTATTAAATGTGTCTCATATATTCCGGTCAAAATCATTGTTAATTTTCATTCAGTTGAAACAAACAAAAAAACAACAAGCAAGCGCCAGGCATTCCTCGGACAGTATATGCTGCGCTGTAACCAATAGCGCAAACACGCAGGGTTCGGCTACGATGGTCGTTTTCAAAACATGGGGGCAGACGAAGGTGTGTGTACGTCATTTATCGTGGCGCTCTGTGGTCTGTCAACGAACCTGTCCAAGGTCGAAGCGGTGTGAGATCCCCTCTCGTCACAGTTGCGGTGGCAACGGTGGTTTCCGTGGCAAGCTGGTGATGAAATGCTCTGCGGTTGTCAGAGTTCCCAGGAAAGACGCTGAAAGCGTTCATGGAACGTTTATTGCGAAACGCGGGTCGCAGGCCCCTTTCAACTCGTCACCCCCATTAGTCTTCTTGTAATGGCCTCGTGCGCTCCCTGCCATATTTTGCGGAAGGCCTGCGAACCTGTACTTGACCTCTAGAAAAATGTTCTGCTGCAAGCAATTCGTTTCGCTGTCGCGTGTTGTTTGAAATCGCCTGTTTTGGTTTAAAAACATGAAGTAATGAGAAAAGGCGAAGTTTTTTCAGTGCCGTGAAAGCTGTAACTGTTGTGCAAGCCTCGCACACGAAATACCGGAACCTGCCATATTGCAGTGGAAACCGTGTTGGCTTCAGTGTTTAGGCCCCACAACCAAACAGTATGTTGTAGTTCAGATTTTCTCCCATGATCAGTGAGACTGCGCACAATTCTTCTTTCGCCCCTCAATCCGCGATTCCCCGCTGTTTTGAATTCACCAGTGAGCTACGTTCAATCCGATAAGCCCGCCGTTTTCTTGCCACGCAACGCATCAGCGTTTTTTTACCGTCTGGTGTATTAAAACGAGGATCCATAACGTTCTATTGCTCTCTTGCCTTCGTGGTTGCTCACTGAGGACGGTGGGATACAACGGATGCGCGGTGATGATGTCATGTCCGCCGCAGGTTGCATCAAATTACAGAACGAGCGTAGAATCAGTGTAACATCCGTTTGTTGCGCCGTCTGAAGCATTGTAGTGACGAAGGAATAAACGCCTTTATTCACAATGTCGACGTAAGCAGATCGCACAATTTAAGTTTCATGGCTAGCTTCAATATATTTTTTTCAGATAATAAGCATTGGCGATGATGTGTTCTGATCCCTTATCGCTGTCGCAAGTAATTACAACGATGCCCGCTTGCGTAAAAGCAATTTTTCAGGCTTAACTTAGCATTCGACCCGTGTGATCTTGTTTCTTAATCTGTCCAGGCTTTTTCAAAAACAGTGTGACTAACTAAAATTAAGTTGATGTTTTACCACTTTCTCTTTTGGTTTCACCGCCTCTATTCACCTCTGTTGTCACTCAAACTGATCAAAAAGCTAAAGCAACAGCGATCACTTTCGTTGCGTCTCCTCTTTTAATCGGGGATTGATGTTGTTGTGAAACAACATTTCCCAGCCATCAGTTTGCAAAAGCGTACTTCTTATTTGTGGATACTTTGCGGAGACGCGTTGCGACTCGTTTAAAACGATTCTTTTTCTCGTTTGTGCAGAGCTTGAATCACTGGACGGCGTGAAGAGCAAAGATGTTGTCTACGTTGCTGTGTGACTCGACGAAAGGCTTGGGCAGTCGATAATGGTGCTTTGAAGCATCCATCGCTTAGCGCAACTTTCGTGTAGTGAAGTTTGTTTGGTGGGGTTGATGCCTTTGACTGACACGCGCAGAATCGTCGTGTCATGGTCTGTGTCACGCGGCAGTTGCACAAGTCGCAGGCGCAAGAACTCCGGCGCATCATGGTTCGCTTCATTGCCACCGCGTCTAAGCTTCGGCTCGCGGTTCCACTTCACGTGACGGAAAGCTATGCCATGCTTCCGGCATCTTTATGATTCTGAAAGCGCTTGTCAAGTGAAATGCAGCTGTGTTTGTTCGCCAGCTTAATTCGTCTTGTTCACTTCTGAGTGCTTGCTGGTCTCATTGCAATACAAACTACACGAGAAAAAATTTGACGCTCCAATCGTTACAAGCTGTTTATTGTTTATGTAGGTGTAGCCATATACGTAGCGCAACGTAGCAAAGCAACGCAAGCGTTACCGGACAATATGTAGGGATTGGGTTTTCCATCTGGTTTCTGCCTATTTGTTACCAGCTTGTTATTTTTGCGGTGAGAAGAGATTTCCAAAAGTTTGTACCCGCCTACGTCTGGGTCCTGAACGCGTTTGTTGAAATTGAATAGCAATAGTTTTTTTAAATGTGGAGACAAAGCATGAAAAGCTCGGTCTACCTGAGCGACGTAAGCCATTAAATGCCAGTTAAGTTGCAACTGCACGCGCAAAACCATGTCCGAGTTCGGTTGATGTATCCCGACCAGCATGAATGCAGTTAGTGTCGTGAAGCTTAAGCGAGCATATTGCGTCGTGCAAGCTGCCTAGCAAAAACATACGAGGTATGTTGTTGAAAGATTGTGTTGCACACAACACAGTTGCAAAAACACCAAGTAGAGATCAGCAATAAATCAGGAGCATGTACAAGTGTTGAAACGCACAGGCATCGATAGATATCGGCCATTACAGTAGTTCAAAGCATGAAAGCAGGTACAGTAGAATTTGCCTAATTCGTCACCTCAAGGGGATTATAAAAAACTGACGATTTAGGCGAGTGACGAATTATGCAAACAGGTGAAAACTCTATCGTAGAAGCTTGTATACTTTATCATAGTAACGCGTATACATACATATATAGTGCTCTTATTTGCAGTAAAATACAAGTTTATGACGTTATGGTTGAATACAACAATTAATTCCTCTACTCCTATCTGGACTCCTTCATTTAATCAAGCACTTTTTAAATCTTTAACAAACTACAGAGACTTCCCACGTTCACTGAATGGGGAGTCGGGTCGCGCTTCGCACGTCGTGCATAAATTCGATAAACAAATTGCGAGGTGCAACAATTCTCATATGAAGATCCTTAATTTGTTTGAATTCCCACACGTACTAGCTGCTTAGACATCAAAAGCGAAACTGCAAATTACGTATTAGCCGAACAAAACGCTTCTAAGGGATAGAAAGAGGTGACGAATTAGAAGATGGAGAATTAGACGAACAGCATATACACAAAAGATAGGAATTCTGCCGGGACCGACGAAAAAGCAACGAATTGACGAATTAGACGAGTTCTACTGTAATTTGAAAGCAACTGAACAATGAATCAAAATATTTCGGCTGCTTTTTGTATCCGCAGGCGTGTTTCCGTAGGAAATCACCAAACGTCTTAATATGTTTGGGGACCCTTGGCAGCATGTTTAATTTTGCACAAGCAGCGCAATTGCTGGTGCATCAGCAGTTGCACACATGGACTTCTGTATAAAATCTATGATTTTGAACCAAGTGATAAAACGTGAAATACACACGAGGCCCGTGAAAGCAAGTGAAATGGTGATGCTGAGCTTTTTCATGATTGCTCATGCGCTACATGTTGCATTGAAGATGAATGGAATCGTGCTCTGGTTCTTTCATGCTAAATCCTGTCATTCTCGGATTTCTACTGTTCCAATGGCCATACTTGAATTAAAACATTCCTGGTGAAACACACCTACTGATTAAAAACCGACAGCAGCCCGTCAAGACGGCCACAGGCGCCGGAAATACAAGCCTTAACATTCCTTGCAAAGTATTGGAGGCAGGACCCACCGCGGGGTACAAAATGATTGTATCCTCTACTACTTTCGTGGGAGCGGGGTAAAGTGATTGTAATTTGTTGTTATACTTAAAAAATTAAACATTTTTTGAAAGTTTTTGGGGAAAATTGCTTGGTTTTCCCCCTGTTTGTGGGCTTAAGTGTAGATGTGTCTAAAACTGTAAATGGATGATGACAGTTGGTTCGGAATAGGTCAATGATCGTTGTTTTGCTCTTCACTGCATTTTCAAGAAAAAATTTGTTAAATCTGTAAATTTAGCACGAAAGGCTGTGATTATAGCCTTACACATTTTTCAAGCAAAAAAGCTCCACCCTCTGACCAAAAGCTTCCCGTGGGCCTACACTCAGGTTTTGCAACTTGGCTTCTGCGCCCAAATTCTGAAAATTTGTTCGTTTTCTGAAATGCTTAGGCCGTAAATATTTTTTGGGAATTTTGAAATTTCGGCCTTGCACGTTGTAGCACCATCTGTAATTTAAACACTCGAAATATTTCCACATGCACTCTCACCAGCACGGTTCCCTTTCTGCAGTTGTACATTCAAAACCCACAGAATAGAAATAGTCAACGACGCACAAAGATTATTATGTAATCAATCGAATTGCTGTTGAGCAGTTTATTTCCTGAAGGCACTGGCCGACGCGCATGTTCACTCGCTGATTAACACGGTTATTAGGTGGGGGGGGTGGGTTGTTGCAGGGTGTCACAGGTTTTTGGGTAGAGTCGGATTTTTTTATCGGACTGCGGAAGTCGACAGAATGAATTTCTGTTATTAGTGTATATTCTCTAATTCAGGGGTTACATTTGCCTATCTGAAGGGGAATATTTAAGGTAAGCAGTAGCAAGCAACAATTTTTTTATACTGTATATTATTTATTTCCCAATATTTATACATACCAGTGAATATTATTTTCAAAAATCATTATTGGCTATGCATATCAAAATATATTAATTCTGAGACATACAAACGCAGTCTGCCTTTATAGTTCTATAAATCAAAAAGTTATGTTAAAAATTCAGTTCAAAAATTTGTTATTTTACTCAGCCTTTTTGTCGTAAGAGATTTTAAAGGTACATGCTGATCTGTTGAAATGCTGAAGGGGTACATGGTCAAAGAAAGGTTGGGAACCCATGCTTTAAATAAATAGATTAATTCAAAGGCTTAGCTCATGTGACAATAACAAAATGCCTATTTCTAAAAAAGTTTTAGCTCTCTTCTTTACCATTATTAACACTTAACAGCAGACCAGTAACTAGGGGGACTTCGCCCCCCCCTGGAAAATGTGTTAAAATTAGTTTAAAACTGTTGGACATAGTTTAAAAAATTTGGGCCCCTCTTAGAAAACTCTTCGCCCCTCCTGTGTCCCAAGCTAGTTACGGGTCTGCTTGACAGCCAAACTTCAGTCACGTTATGTCGGAAATTTTGGAACGGTTGGAGTCGGACATTTGACCACCGACTCCGCAACCATGGTTGGGCACCCGCTAAGATAGTCGACTGGCTGGTCTCATGTTTAGACAGTTATTTTGCTTCGTTGAATGTTGCCTATGTTAAGAAAACGAAGTACCTACAAATCAAATGGTAAAATGATTATTCCAGGGTCAAAATGGTAGTGAATAATGGGGTTGAAAGTGTTCAATGCAAAATAATAAAAATCCTTTGGTCATGAAAAAGTGCGTCACCTACAGAACAAAAGTTGAGATAATGCGGTTAGCACGCTACTATGCTAATGACGGCATTCATCAAATCTGCGAAGACCACGATTATTTCCGACCGGGTAAAACAGATGGAAATGGAAGTAGCTTTGGTTACCGTTTGCTACCGCAACACATCTCGACAAGCTATTACCTCATACCAAACTGTTGGCCGAATGGGTGATGGCTTTCAGCAAGCAGGTGCAGTTGCAATATCCGATTACTTTTACTCTGGTCCTAGATTGCGATCATAATTTTTTATCTAAAGCGATTTTGTTTCAGTTGCCTAATAGACCTTTTGTTAGGTATCCCATATCTAATATTTCAGGAGTTTCATTGAACACAAGTTTCTCGACAAAATTGCACGGTAAACTCATTTGAATTGGATTTATCAAAGTTTGGGTAGTCAGGCAATATTGCTATATTGTGCTAACGAAAGTATTTGTTTATAAAAATATTAAAAACCACGTTGCACTTTATTCACGAAGCTTAGGCCGTTTACAAAGACAGTACGCCTGGGCATTGTGTTGATGAAGTTATCCCCCAACCCTGCCTATAGTTTACAGTCGGCAGATGGGGACGCGAAGCTTTTTTTTCCGGGTGTACATTTAGCTTGGATCGCTGGTTTCACGACAATCCGCCGAGACCCAAGGAAATTTAACTCTGATGGAAAAGCGCTTACATTCAGACGATGTCTGACTTCGAAGTTTAGCGTTGGAGTATCTTTCAAGCAGTGGACAACCCAATATATGTTCCACAAACAGAGCATTTTTCGCAGGGTTTATAAACTAGTGTTGAAGATATCTCCCTTTTTGAAATTTCGTCTGCGCTTGAAACTGATTCCCGACCACGAGCTTTAAAATGTTGGTTTCGAAAGTCAACAACCGCGCGTCATTCGTGACATGCAAACGACAGAGGGGACACGCGGCGTTTAATCGGTACAGCAAATTCGAATTGAATTCGTTTCGCAAAGTCCATAAATGACCTTCAGAAAATGCTGCGTGAGTTTTACTGATGTAGAGTAACCACACAACTCAGTAACCGTGATAAAAAAAAACGCTGTGGAAGTTGTGCAAAATGCGTGCGGGCTTTGCTGTGCGAAAGAGACAAGGAACAAAAGAAACAATCAATAGCAATATGAAGATTTCATTTGGTGGACACCAAACAGGTAAAGCACGTACCTACGTGATCGCGCTCCATGTTGCTGCAAGTTAGTGTTCAGTTACATTTGACATTGGTGTCGACATCGTTCAGTAATGCTTCGTTAAATTCTGCGACGCGCCCTGTTCGAAAAGGGTCCAGCGCCAGAACATGAACGTAAAACTGGAGTTTCCCTTCAGCGCCATCGCAGAACGGAATTCTCGTCAGCTGGCGGAAGCCGTTCGAGCTGTGGAAGTTGGCGGCTCGTTCGCTGTGCGTCACAGCTACCACGAGTGGGGCACTGGCACTCTCGCGTGCCTTCGCTGGCGTGCTTGGTGGTAATAGCGCGATGGAGTGGGTTGAGTTAACTCCTTGACTTTGCGTTGATTTGACAGTTTCGCAAAAACACTTGGTCTGCACCTGCATGCCGTGGGGTAAGTGATTGTGGTTTAGCAAAGTGAAGCCGTGCATTTGTCTGGCAAGAAATCGTGCCAGCGGCCGGTCTAATACATCGGAAGTGTTTTGGCCCGTGGAACCTCGGATGGGCGACGAGCACCTGTGACATTGCTTATTATGTGTTGAAAAGAACGGGTTGGTCCGCGTTGGCGTGATATGCCTGTTCAAGTGATGCTTAGCCAAGGTCTTTATCACTTCGTTGTAGACAGCGCTTCCGAAACCTCGGGAGGTGTATTCAGGTAGCATGGCACAAAACAGTCCGTTCCACAAGGGCAGCCGAGCTCTTCTACTTCTTTCAGCGATATGTTTGTTTTCCCAGGCTTCGTATCTGACAGACAAAAATCAAATCACATACATGACAACTGGCAGATATTGACAGTGGGCAAACAGATTTTATGGTTTTACAGCAACCGTTCTTTACGAAAAAATGCCGTTAATGTTCAGCTTCGCAAATTGATATGGGACATCTCTTTGGCAGTGATTGTAAGCAGCGTCGTCGTTTACGACGTCGATCTGTCGGCAAGTTGTTCTTATGTACCGGTATTTCTAATCCTGAAAAGATTTTCAAGCCACAGGCATCGCTAACTCCCTCAACTGCGCACGCCGGTGGTGGAAGCGGTTTGACCTTTAGTGTTGGTCAAATCGGCCAAAGCTTTGCCTCAAATTTTTTAAACCTATGCATGCCGTTCACGATTTTAGAAGCTTCTCTAAAATGTCACGACGATGTAAAAGCAGGAGGACTTCACACTTTCCTCGGCGAAACATCCTTTGCGTTTACGCGGAATGCAGCCAGCAGCGTGCTTCCATCGCCATGAGCTACAGCGTACCGCGCAGAAGAATCTCTCATTTGTTGACAATTAAAAAGCAAAGACTCAGAATCAATGCACTGTACGAAAAGCTAGGTAGAAACTACGCCCCTCCAACTTATCTGTGCATGCAATGTGTTGCTTACCGAACGCCACGTTCTTAAGGTCTGTATCAGGCGCGCAACCAGGAGGGGCATTTGGGGCATTTGTCCCCCCCGCCGAAAATTTCAAAACATTACATAGCAATTTTGACATTTGCAGAAACTTTCAAAGAATGAAGATGAAATTTTGTATTCTAATCATTTTTAAGAAAAGTTTCAATTGAATTTTTCTTTGTCCACCTGGTTAATGATCTACTTACAAGATAATCTTGAGACTGGCCATTGGATCAAAAATTTCGTAAATGATTGCTATCTAACCACAAATACGCTGGAATTGCTAAAACTTCGGAAATCGTTTAAAATGTTGGTATTTCTAAGGCAGTTTTTATCCTTTTGTTCTTGTACCACTCTGAAAATTTTCAGAAATGCAGTGTGTTAATGGATGGATTTTGTTTCTTGTCTGTCTTCGGAGGAAGAGAGTTTGCATACACTCTCGAAACGTCAACAACAAATACTGCATCATTGTTATTACAGCAGTGGAACAAAGTTCGCAGCCAGTAGACCCATGGTCCTCAAATTGTTCGTCGCGACGCCCTGGTGCGTCGTTTTAATTTTCTAAGGACGTCACGCAAAAGTAAATTTGCGGTTTTATCCAATGAGCTGACAACAGCGAAATTCTGTGCAGTTTTATAATTTTATCCAAAAGATAATTATATTGTTCAAGTGCGATGATGCTGACAATAAACAGCCTATTAACTATCTTATATATGACGTAACTTTTGATTATTGTTTACTACTAAAGGCGTTGCGCAAGTTTTTACTTTGCATCGAAGGCTACAGTAGTCAGTTATAATGCTCATGCAAACAGGGAACTAATGTAGCAAACCTAAACGTAACACCGCAACTAAAATTAAGAGTACACGCAAGGTATTGGCCAGCGAAAGCATTCTACCAAATAAGCTTTAACGTCATCTAACACTGTGCTCTTCAACCTTTTTTCCATTGCGGAAACCCTGATATACTGTACTTTCGTGTTTGTCATGGAACCCCCATTCAACAAAAATTAAAAGAAACTAAGTACTTGTAAGAAAATCAAATATTTCGTTATGAGACACTCCAACAAAGAAACAGTTATTGCAGAAGGTAAAATGAAATCAATTTAATGACTCGCTTGTTCTTGCATTTTTGGAATGTAGCTGCTACATTCAGAATTTGGCCATCCGGCAAAAAGAACCCGTATCTGAAATATGTGTCGTCCCTGAAATATGTGGCAATTGAATTACATTTGGTCCGCTTCGGATTAGGTGCTTCTTTTACATTACCTACAGTGCTCATTAGCGTCCAGGGCCGGCGTTAGCAAGTGCGGGGCCCGATTTGAAAAACTTTTGCGGCGCCCCACTCAGTGGTGTGTAGAAATTTTCGAGGGGGTGCATGGCGTAAGGATAGAAATCAGTGATGTTGTAAAGGCGAGTCTCGAAAGGGTGACGCCAAGACCTCACCAGCAGAGACTTCAATGGATAGCGCCGGTAAACCCAATAAATCAAAGAATTACAACCCTCATAAACACCTCCTCTCTGGCCAGCCACCTCCCTGATTTAAACGGACTTACGAGTGTAGTGCCAGCAGAGAGGAGAGGTATTTAGTACTGCGCAAGTGGATATCCAGAGCTGAAAATTTTGCACTAGTAGCAAAAGATTCTTTTTTTCCTGGCCAGGAATAATAGCCATGGATAACCTGCCGCTTCACCATTTGCTGGTGATCTTTTGCAGTTAAACTTAGAAAACCGTGCCCCATCACTCTCGTTTCTGAGGAAAGCTTCTATTATGATTGCATGGGATCTTATTTGGGCTAAATAGTCCAGGGTAGTCCCTAACATTCCGACTCAGGACTTCTGGCTAGGTAGCAGGAATTTTTTTTATCCAAATTTTGAAGTTTCTTGCCCGCATACGTCATCAGATGCACATATGACGAGGTTCCTTCTTTGTCAGAATCAACACTTTTGAATGACTTGTATCATTTCCCGTACATAAACTTCCACTTGATTGGCGTAACATGACCAAGCTAGCTGCGTGCGTTGTCGCCATCTTCAATGTGGTGTGGCATTGAAGGTATACCCTCAGTGGTTAAAATACTTGTCAAACGCACCTTTCCTTTTTATGTTTCGGTCTGTTTTTGCCTTAGCTTTAGGCCTCTTTTTTTGCTACTTAATATTTTCGGCCTATGTTTCTTGGTCTTTGACGCATAAGATTGAGCTTAGTTACCGATATAACATATTCATAAATAGCCAAATTCGACTGTACAAAACACCTGCCTGTCGCTATATACTTTACATGTGGAAAGGGTTACAGTAAAAACCACTCAATAGAGCACCGATTAAAGGAGTACAAACCGCTTATTACAGCAGTTTGTGAATATCCCAGAGAAGGTTAAAAATTATTTTCTTTATTAACACTAAAGAAATATACGAAGTGATTGTAGATCTCTCAATAAGTTTTAAACCTACTTTTTAATATTTCAAAACAGGCAAGCACTGCAATAGCCTCAAACTTCCACAAAAGTTATTCCACTTTCCACCTTTTCAGACTTTTTACAACTTTCAATTTGTTAGGCTACATCTCAGAAATTACAACGCCAGTCTGTGAGGTTGATGCCACAATCCTTGTTTCAGCAGTGTTTCATGATGCGATTTTCACCACAAGAACATCATGAGGCTTATTTTACTTGAACCAAATTGTCACTTCTGTTTGAAATTGGTTTAACTGTTAGTAATTTTCTGTTACTTTTCAAGTAACCGTTATTTTTTGCACACCTGAAGTAGTCGTTTATAATTAAAACTAAGTCTATTTTAAACGTTCTCGCCAATCTCAGGTTGCCTCATCAAATCGTCTTTACGAGAGGAAACACGAACAGCGCTATTAAATGACTGGCTAGGCAGCACACATTTGCAATTACGAATTAAACGTTACCTTCAGAAAACAAGTAGGCCTAATAGCAAATATTGACTGCAAAGACTTTTCCAGAAACCGTAACTGTTTCATCTGAATACCGAAATGTTTGTCAATCAAGGTTTTAGTGTACTTTGATGGTGGTAGTAAAGCGAGTTTATACTGTATTTTGTGAGGCCAATGGAAAAGTTTGATAATCGTTTTGGTCTCTTAACACTGGGCATTGCGCCGGCACTATGCACAAGCAGCTTCGATAGAAAGTGTAAGTTGCGTTGGTTGTAGGCGGAGCGAGGAGCCCCCTTTGGCGTGGGGCCCGATTAGAAGAAATCGGTCAAATCGGTTTAAAACCGGCCCTGTTACCGTCCACACCTTCGCTGTTATTATTTCGCTTCACATAAGAAAATAGGCTGTTTTGCTTCATCTGGCTTGGCTGAATAGTAAAAAGTTGAGTTTCACACTGTTTTTACTTTATTTCCACCAAGGCTGAGCCGCAGCTGTAGTCTGTAGTACTCTCCGTACTCAGTCTACTGTGACCTGTACATCAGCAACATCTTACAACTGTGATGCAACAATAATGCTCTTCTTAAATGAACAAGTGACGCAACAACTCTCATTATTTCTTGTTCTGTTATCTGCACTTAACATCCTGTAAACTAACTGGAGCCTACTTGCAGTCTGAATGCGACACGGTGATCTAAAAATTTTCATAATGACGCATCAACTTCCTGAAGCAAAAAATCATTTCCCCTAAAAAACGAGGAACCCTCATGGAACCCTTAAAACTCACGGAACCCCACTAAATGTTTTTCGGAACCCTAGGGTTCCGCGTAACCCCTGTTGAAGAGCACTGATCTAACATCATCACAACCGCATGTTGTAAATATAACTAGGTAGATTTTTTTCCGAAAGTAAATGATCTAGACAGGCAAGTGTCCACCATTTCACAATAGCACAATTTCCAACAAAGGCTTAAATAGCATCTTACCAAGCTGCGCACAGAATTGCGAAGTCTAACAAGCCTCAAACAGTTGCTGAGGAGATAATACTGCCTGCTGCAATCGATCTAGTGAGAACGATGTTAACAGTTAAAAATGGTACCGCTATCTAATGATTTGCTTGAAAATAAGTGTATATTTCCGCCTTCTAATTTACGAAGTAAATTTTTGTAACGTCTGTCTAACTTTCTGAATAGTTTATCAAGCTGTGAATGGATTCGTGATCCTTTCGTGCAACCTACNCCATCGTCTTTTGCCCCAGGGGTCTCCACACTACGGCCCACGGGACAAATCCGGACCGCGAAGACATTTTGTCAATAATGAAAAAAGATATCTCTTCAAAAACTTGATTTGGTAGAATGTAACATATATTGAAACAATCACATTATGTAAAGTGTCCGGCCCTCGGAATATTGTGTATCAGCTTATGTGGCCCTTAGACAAGAAATGTGGAGACCACTGCTTTACCCTAATAAGAAAAGAAGTGGCTATATTGACCTTGCCTGTGGTGATTCCCTGAAAAGAATGTTTACTTCATGAAATCCGACAATTTTTTGGATTTCATTAAATGACGATTACACATCTTTGGTTAAAAACGCGGTACGGATGGTTTTTCGTTTTGCTACATCGTATTTGCGAGAAGCAGGGTTATCTGCCATGACCACTGGTGTAGGAGACGGGGGTGCAGGGGTGCAATCGCACCCGTAAAAGTTTCGATTTGGTGAAAATCCGGGCAAAATCCCATAAAATCCGGGAAAGATCCTTCAAAACCCGGGCAAAATCTCTGAGAATCTTTTAAAATTCCCTGAAAATCTGAGCAAAAATGGCGCCCAACATGCTTTGATTTGAAAATAATGGCGCCTGAATTGATGCGAATAGCTTTTCTTTGGAAATCACATGGCGCCCAAACTGACATGAAGAGCTTTTTGGAGGTCACTTGTTTTAAAGTATTTTTCGGGCAAGTTTGGGAGAATCCGGGCAAAATTCCTTCGCACCCCTAAAAATTTGCCTGCTCCTACACCTATGGCCATGACCGTGATCAAAAATAAAATATTGATAACGAATAGACCTTGAGAGGTAAATGCGGGTGGAAGTTTCACAAATTCTTCCAAGATTCGACTAAATAGTGAAAATAGGCTCGAATTTCACAAAAGCCTCAGAGTTATTAGGTGTTGTTTAGGTAGTCCTGGCAAAAGTGGCGAGGCCCACCCACATCTGGTCTGGTGGCGAGCCTGGCCCAACCATTCGTAATAAAGTTAAAGTTGCATTCCTGCTGCATTCCTTTCAAGAGTGTTTCAGTTGGCAGACGAAGTCCCGTACCTACGATTGAAACTATCTCACTGCTAATATATCCAACTGAAGTTTAAAAAATCTTGATAAAGGATTTGATGAATTTGCCAAAGCAAGACGAAAAGTTAGGCAGGTTTACTAGTAGCATATACATCTGCCACACTGTAGCCATGANTGCACTAGTTGAGTACGGAACCATGTGTTTGTATTAGGCTACTAATTTTTACTTTGTCCTGGTCAGTGGTTCTCAACCACTGTTGTAAGAGCCGCATGTGGCCCCCAAGCACCCTTTGTGCGGCCCTCAGCAGTCTTTCAATAAAACCTTTATTATTTTGTCTAACAGACTTCGTTCTGCTACAAATCAAAACATGCCAATTGACTTGTGTTAAAATTTCTTTATTGTGGCTCTCTAACAAAGTCGTTAGGCTGGATTTGGCTCCTTTCAACGAAAAGGTTGAGAACCATTGGTCCTGATTGTTCGGCCTGCATCTTGATTAACTAAAAAGTTCTGATTTTCGGAAATGTTGCGAAGAGAACTTTATCTGTTACTGTTTGCAAAAAAGTTGTACCACGGTAGAATAAGCACGATGACGTCATCGATTGAAAGTTCATGAAAATTGTCCCCCGGAAATGAAGAGCTGGTTGCGCCACTGGTCTGTATGGTTCAAGAGCAACTAAAACCTGTGCTAATACCTTGGGATATTGCCCAAAAAAATGTAAACAACGAACATTCCGTCTAGCCGTACGTTATCACATCACAGCTGAATTTTAATCAACATCTTTAAAAAGCAAGATAAAACAATGATAATTTACTTGTTGCGGCAAAAATCCGCAGCAATGTATCATACTATGGCAGCTATGAAGTTTTACCGCAACATTGGAAAGTTTAGACCACAGTGTAACTAATCAGCAAGGTTTACTGGAGGGTATGCGCAACCAATCCACCGCACTGATTCATCACGTGTACTCGTTGAACGTCAGACCGGATGGGGAAATGCATTCCGATCCGGTCTGGGGAGAAGCGGTTATCTAAAGCGGTGTCAGTAAAACCAATAACCAGAACACTTGTTTTTTCAAAATGTCCACCATCATGGTTGCTTAGCCTGAAGTATGCAGGGCTTTTTTCTTTTTTTTTGAACAATCTTTTAAAACAACCTTGCGATTTTCATAAGCTGCCTTTGGTCAAACAAAGGTGCCGCCAGTTTCATTTCGCGTTTAAAAATCGACTCAACTCAAGCAAAATATGAGAAGATTCACCCTTTCGTCAAAAGAAAAAATTTCAATATAAGTATTTATTTAGTTTGTAGCTGTGTCCGACCTGATTGTTAAGCAGCGCTACGCAGTCCATTTGTTTTATAAACTCAAGTGCCAAGCGGTTTCGACCCAGCACAACTTCATGTTGATCGCTGTAGAATTTGTGGACGCAGTTGAGTATTGGTATCAGAAACATATACGCGCGCAGATGTGCTCATTTCTGCGCCTTTCATTCGATCATTCTTATTTTGCTTTTCTGTACAGTAAAGAAATTAAACCCAGCTAATTTAAGCATAAAATTTGTTTCAGGTCGTTCGAAATTGTCAACATCTTCACAAGCGTGCAAAGCGCATGAGGGTGAGGTGCTGAACTTCCTCGTACGCTTTGCAAACACCAAAAAATGTCGAACTGCCAAACTGACTACAGTGTATTGACGCAATAATTGAGGTTCGCATCGGATGGTTTCAAACACGATTGCAGATTGTTTATAATGAATGACTGACTGTAGTTCGTACCGATTTCAGCTCCGCAATATTGGTAATGACTAAGGCAACCAATTTTTTGACCTAAAAACTTAAAATTTTGACTTAATAATTTACAAGTTTTGACTTTATTTTGACCTATAAATTTTCTGCGTTTGCAACTGCAAAATAATTCA
>JGI24159J19872_10000579_pt1 | contig 33963 bp, 20 predicted proteins | sample Ectturendosymbi4_FD_19872 | JGI IMG/M metagenome (IMG submission 19872) | reverse complement strand
GGGTAGTTTGGGGGGGGGGGAAATTAGAGGGTCCAAAAGTGGAGGTTAGGGAAATTGACTTCTTGATCACTGTTTACGATCCAGTGGCGAAAGAGAAAACGTTTGAAGTCTTATACATATTCGAAGAGAAATTAAAGGCTACTGAAATGAAGTAAACAATGATACGTTTGTGAAAAATTGAAACTAGATCTTCAGATTTATTATTATAGCCAATATGAACAGTTTATGTACTTGGTTTTAGAGACGGGGATACTACATGAAATATCAACATACATAACCCTTTGGAGACTAACGTTCCCAAAAAGGGAACATGCTTTTGAATGCTCGTAACTACTTCACCGAAGAAAATTGACTTCCACCTTTCCACAGAAATTTCTTCTAGATTGGCGCTAATGCACTCGTTCATGAAATCCAAATTGTTGTTTTGCTTTTATCGCAATTCATATTCAGTCAAAAACAATTTCTTCGGGTAGCCAAATTAAGTTTATTTGTTTAGACTAGATTTGAAAAAGTTTCAAGAAATACGCCATGAAAATATTTTTCATAGTTCTATTCAACTGATCCAAGCGTTTGTGTCCATCTCTTTCCTCTCAAGGAGTTCAAAAACGATGTTCCCAAAACGGGAATGTTGGTCCTTTGCAGTGCAGAAGTATCCATTTTGTCAACAGACGTGAGCACGGTAATAGGAGGACAATAGTAAACTTTTAATCCCATTCTTGTTTCACACTACAGCTCTGTTAAAATATCTCATTGTTCGACAGATGTGAAATCAGTTTGCCACCTGCACCAATCTTTTTCATTACAAAGATGCAATTAATTGCTTCCTAGGATGGAAAGCGTGACAATACAGTATTACTGTATCGGGCAAAAAATAAGACCGCTCACCACTTGTAAATTTCAACAAAATCAAAGATAAACAGAATTCCGTCAAATTTGCATTTTTTCTGGAGAAGTGTTTTGCATCAGAAAGTTTATTATTTAGTGAGTACACCACGGCCTGTGTGTGCGGCGGTTACTTGCTATACTGGGGAAGTGTTTCACTTATGCAGCTGTGTAGCAGTTGTCGTCCGCTTCTTGGCCTCCATACAGTCTTACTACACCCAGTTGACAATCAAAACTTAGCCTCATCAAGAAATGGCGAAAATATTACCATTGATAGAAAAACTGAAAACCAACTGTCAACGGTTTGGTGTGTTTCACAAAAATCTCAGTACAGATGCATCAATTGTTCCATGTCCATGTCAAGGTCTTCATAGCGCAAAACACTTCGTGAAAGGAAAACCAGGGAAATTTGGGTTTAAACTGTGGATGCTGGGTGGTGTTGACGGTTTACCTTATAACATGAATATATACTATGAAAAAGATTCAAAGAACCAACCCATCAGGAACAAATATTGTAACTACCAATCGCTTTCGTCAAATTGAAAATTTTCTTTTTTCCCAATTTTAAAGTCAAGCTACCTTATTAACTTATCTAATCGATGGCTGTCTTCAGAATCCAAGGATGTCTTCACTGACTCTCAAGCGCGATCCGTTCGCGGGTTATGGCCATGAAAAACTTCAAAGGTCATAATCTTGCACACTGCGGGCCTTAAAGGTTTTCTCAGCTAACTTTAGATATTCTTTAGGTTCTGTGCATATATATATAACTTCTAATTTTAAAGTTTGTTTGCAAGTTTTGATTTATTTGGATTTTCTGTACGTTTTCCAGTTGTAAATAAACTTCAAATTGAAATCGTAACTTTCCTAACAGTTTTATTTTATTTGCAACTTTCGATTTGTTGGTTGATAACTGGCATTTTTTTAATTAATACGCCTGCTTATGCATGATTGTGCCTCCAGTATTTACTGTGTGCTTCAGATGTTTAGAAATATGAAGACCTGTAATATCAATAGGCGCTTTGTTCGAATGTCATTGACCATTTAAGGAAAACTTGGCAACACACACTCCAGTCACATGAAAACGTTTAGAATGCGATTACGATCCCGGTATGTTGACAATTTCAATGTATGCGTATCGTGTTTACGTGGTTTGATTTTAAATTCGCACCTTTCCCAAGAGGCCATTGAAAAGAAAAATGTAAATTTGCAGTGCGGTGCATGATAATCGTTTATGGGTTTTCTTGCATAGTTGGTGACATGATGCATCAGTGCATCATAGAGCTGTTCCTGCAATCAAGCAAACACATCAATTAACATTTACACTTCGCGTGGAAAAGTTCAGAGTTTATTTTCACATTCATGGCAAACCCCCACGAAATGGCTAAGAAGGCCTGAATTTTTTAAAAAACTGTTATTTCACATAGAAGATCCTGCACTTCCGACATCGGTACTGTCCATTCGATGCTGTTCTTCAGTACGTGAACACATTGCTTTGCTTTTTAGCGCGCGCAAATCAATGGACCTGTAAAAACAAACACAAGAAAAATTTTCTTGTAAAGGATGCGATTTCATGACAAGACATTAATTTATTCTTTAAATTTTCAAACCACTTTTTTCTTGCCATGGGACACCAGGGGACAACCCCAGATTTAAATACGTCATGGTTTAACAAACTCTGATTATTCTGTGGGTTCCACAAAACACAGAACCGAGATGTTACTCAACGTATGCCGCTTGCACGTGGGTACATCGAGCAGGACATGCCTCGCCAATCTTACCAGGGGCATTCTGTTCATGCAGCTGAAGCACCGTAGCTGCGATGTATCGTTTCGGAAAAGTGGCTTGACATTCTGGGTTTCCTTAATACGAACTTTGCAGCAAAAATACCATATCTGCCGCTTTCACTTGAGATGGTATTCTTTGAGCCATTCATGTCTATCAGAGGATCCGAACAAAGAATTACTGTAGATGAGGTTCAGAACAAGACCGATTACAGCTATGCGGTGTTAGAAATTTACATTTTACGATCGCAGAGCTACACATTTCATGGAAAAACTTCATTTGCTTTGCCAATCCGTGCATCAGTGTCATTGTTCAGCCTTCCGTCACTCGTGTAGCAAAAACCACCTTATTCCTCCAAGGTACTTGAATTTCTCGACCTGCTGCAGTGTATTGCCACTTTCGTACGTCGTACACAGCCTTGNGTCTGTGAAGAGACATAATACCTCGGCCTGCTGATTTTCAATCCGGGTTGGATGCACGAAGCAGATCCCTGAACATGTGCATGTTGAAGGCCATGTTCAGAAGATGGTAAGTAGTACCAAATTGTCCGGGAAAACCAAACTTTCAACAGCGGCACCGTTTCCGACTCAGCTTCAATTGTCGGATAAGATGAAGAGGAATGGTGAGAGCACACATCCGTTTTGGATTCCGAGACCCACGAGTAACGGTTGTGATTTAGCTGACACGAACAAACATGGCAGGAATACAATGATAATGGCCAGCAACAGATGGTCGTCATCACCGTATAGGCTACTCCATTAACACTCTCCAAAGCTTTGCACCAGGAACAATGGCAGACCTCAATTGTTCTGGAAATTGAAAATGTGGTTTATGTTGCTACGGCTTGGACGAAAACTGGGAAGCATTCAGTTGTGGTTGTTTGTTGGACAGCATTTGTGTTTAAGGCACTTGGCAGGAAGTTTTCCAGGGAGACTACGGTGAGAGGTGCCACGGTGCTTTCAACCATTCATGAGGGGATGATCATCTCAGTGGCCAAACTTTCGGAGACTTCCCGGAATAGCAGGCTCGTGACACACAAGCATAGGCGTAGGTAAAGGCATTTTCCTGGGGGGGGAATTTGCCCTTGGAATAACAATCACCCTAATGAATAAACCATTTTCCTGAAACTGACTTCTTTAATTTCATCCAAATCGGACCTTAAACCTGTGGTAAATCTGTTCTATACAGTTGAATTTTTTTATAACGGCTTCGTCTGTAACGTGAATTCGCCTATAACGTTACGTTTCTTTCGGTCCCTATCGCATCTTCCGCATGCATTTCAAGTCGCTTATAACGTTAATTCGGCAATAACGTTCTTTACGCAATCCCCTAGAGGTGCCGTTATAGGTACATTCAGTAGTTACCTTGCGTGTTAACACAAAGGGGTGAAGCTCCTTGCGTGTTGTTTTCTCCCAGACAACCTTTACAGTAATTGCCTTTACTCATGCAAATATGTACGCGACTTCGATGGCGCAACGCAATGGTTAAAAGCGACGGTTCCAGATCGAAGGGTCTGATTCCTACACCTTCCACAAGGCACTTAAAGATGCGCACTCAAAGGGACCAAGCAATCTGCCCGTCCGTGCTGTCCGATCCCACTGAAGATTGCACCTCGGGAAATGAAACACGCACTCAAAATACATGTGCCTGTGTGCCTAAACGTAACCTATTGCATCGTATTCGTATACTGTGATTGTACCATGTACAGTATTGTACGATGTTATGTGTGAAACTCGTTTCCATTCGAATAAAAAAACCATGTACAGTCGTTTAGTAAACTGGATCATAAAGTACTAAACTTTAATGCAATGCATGAAAGCAATGCCACTGACTGCTTCATTTAAGATGCAGGGCATTTCTGTCCTTTAAACATAATACCTGTGCCTATATTTCCTCTTAGCAAAGGTGTCTACGACACTCAGTGTCATTTTCAAATACCTTGTTGGCATAACAACGTTCAATCTTGTTTAGGGGAACACGTCTATCGTTGATTAGGGCAACACTTTAAGGATTGGTCCAAATTACTCACTGCGTTCACAAAACAACTTCAAAATTTTCCTAGCTCAGCCAGTCAGGTTAAATTTGATGTTAAGATCAATGCTGCAACTGATAGCTAAACAGTTCTAAAGAAGCACGAAACCTGGCATTCAAACTCCTGTTAATCACAAAAATCTATCTTACCACATTGCACCTCTACCCAGCGCAAACTCGAAAACGAACAATGAAAGAGTTACCGAAATCTTATATCGAGCTCTTGACCTACCGACATCAGATTGTTCGATTTTTACAGAAAACGGGGACTTGGTGGAAATCAAAGTCATTATAACCAGTCACGACTTTGATCCAGATAACGCACTGAGCTAGCCCAAATTACACGGATCACCACCTAGTGAATACACCCTGAATGTACTGTATTGAATAATTTTTCACCGTTCAGGATTTTTGAACAACTTTGCGCTTGCCTAGAAAAACAGAGTTTAGCCGGAAATTTTCACTGTACTGAATATACTTTTCACATTCAGGATATTTGAGCAATTTGCACTAGCCCCGAAAAACAGAGTTGCCCTGAAAATTTTCACTGTATTGAAATATTTTTTATCATTCAGGATTTTTGAGCAACTTGCGCTTGCCCTAAAAACAGAATTTGCCTGGAAATTTTTCAAGCCGCGGGTCGGCAGCCCTCACAGATCCCGCCTTTTGAGTCTATGCACACACGGTAAATCAAAAACCTCTTTCGCGATTCAAGGCTTTCAGCATTGAGTCGAATTTTTTTTGCAATCGCCAGCCTTCCCAGCATTCAGTGTTTTGAAACCTCAAAAGACTTCATTGTATTGTTATTTTACACCAAATATATTGGGAATATTATCCCAATGCTGAGTAAGACACAATGTGTCTGGCTGGAGAGGTTTCGATATCAGTGTAGTGTGAATATATATTAAGGGAGAAATTTCTGTAGCCATGCCTTGTAGTTTGTTTTTTGACAAAGCATTTCTGTAATTAAAACCAACGTATATACATTTAAAACAAAAATTTATACTGCATGCAATTTTGACTAGAGATGAAAATAAATATTGAAAACAGCTATGATCCAGATCTTCAAGCTCACCGTATCGTACTTTTTGCTTAGGTTAATACATGACGTTTTTTTTTCTACGTGACGTCTTTTTGGCGTGTATGTCGACAGATTTTATAGCAAATGAAGTCGAACAACCAGCTGTAGCATAAGATTTTTTTGGATGTAAACATATTACAACTTACTTCTTCACGTGTCTGAAGACAGATACCGCTTCAACAACAAGTACTTCGTCAACAAACCGATTCCAACCCACGTAATCTCAAACCACAGAAGAGCAGTATATTCATCATAACACTGAGTTTCCACTTTCGTCAAAAACATGTCACATGTCGGAGGTGGAGGTGGAGGTGGAAAAAAGAATGTCTCGGACACCAACATATTTGCCGCTAAAAACTGATGATTAAAACAGTATTACCGATGAAGCAGGATTTTCTATTCGCTTGACGCAAAAAGTGGCTGCATAATCTGGAAAAATTCGTTTGTTTCTCATTAGTTTGCAAAAAAATGTTCAACAAATACTCGATCTCTTTGACAGCAATATCAAGTATGAATTGCACATGTCCGCTGTAAATGCCTTCAAATGGACGATATGCACTCGTAAGCAACGATTGACAGCGTTGTAGTGCACCCTAGTTTCATACCTTTAAACCATTGATGCAGTGTCCATCACACTTCACTTGATAGGTGGTCTGTCTATAAGTGAGTATTTTGAAATACTATGTTCCGGTGGATGGATTGATCACAGATTCACCTACACAAAACTTTTTTACGTTTCACCAGCACAAGCACTTTTTGAAAAGAGGACTGTAGACGGTGTTTTACTGGCAGGGTCATTTACAACTAATGAAGAGAATTTTACTGTTTGCACACATATTCGTTCCGTTCAGCATCCAGCTGATATTTTTGGAGGGGACAAAATGATTGCAAGTAGATTTTGTACCTAACAACTATAAAAGTTTTCGAAAATTTCGGGCGGGACAATATAATTTCGGACAAAAGTTGCCTCCTTTGGTTGCGGCCCTGGTACTGCTGCTTGAAAAAATTCATGTACTTGTTCTGACAAACGCAAAGCTTGTTTTGTAAATGGCACCGCAGTTTTGAATGGGCTAAAACACAGGTGGCTATATTTAAACATTACAAAACATGCATTGAGTCGACGGCTCATGGCTCGATTCTTCACTTCTGGGATGAGAAAACGCATACTTAAATCATTATTCCAATTTCGCTTTTCAATTCATCAAGGGAACTCTTTCTCCGCGCTAAACTTTCTTTAACCTGGTTCTTAAAATTGCGAAGCTGGCGTGTCCTGATCGATTTCGTCTATATATTTGCATTTACTCCCATCAAAACAAAGTGCTTTTTTACGTATTTCGTTGACATCATCTAGTCATCAACTGAGATAAGCGCATATTAGAGGTTGGAACCAATACCAAACTGGTAACAAAGAAGTACAGTATCGTAGATTGTGTGTACTACGATTGATCGGGCTTGCACTTCGATGGATAAGGATACTCTGATGAGTGTTAAGGTGTCTGAAACATTCGAACGCACTACGATTCTCGTGGATACTTTTTCACAAGAGTACAGTACGCTCATGAAGAGCTCAGCAAGATTCACTTAGTCGAGCAAGTAAAACATGGTTTCTCTGGGTAAACTCCATCCCTGATACGTCATAGACTCAGTTCAGTGATACGTTTCTCACAGTTGATTATACAAAGTTAGAACCCTTGCAGTTGCCGTTTTTTTCACAATTGCTGATGGGCCTTGGGTAAAAAAATTAAGACAAGTGCATGTTCTCAGACGTATCAAAGAGACAAAAAATTGAGAACAGAAATTCCATTCACCGTTCATTCACCCCTCTTCTTTCATTCACCCTGGGGTGAAACATTCACTCGGTTAAAAAGCACTGCTGTAGACTATTAAAATTCTACAAGTTTCCTATAAATTCTTCTACAATTCAACTGTACAACTCGATGGTCCCTCAAGTGAGCCTTCTCTACCAACGGACAACTCCATTCTCCTTCATCTGCTTTGGTAATAGTTCGAAGAAGTTTATGGGTTGTTTTCTCTTGTGACATTACAGCTTTGTTGATGACCTCACTAAGAAGTAAGAGAAACAACGGATTTACAAATATATTATCCCGAGGACTGTTTCTTTCAGTGGAGTAGTGGAACTGGGTCTACTGAGAAGTCCTATGTGTGTTCTCTTAATAAAACAGTTTCCAGGTTAAGCAGGCGACCATCGAGAGAATTCGTCCTCATTCGAGGAGTGCTCTAGTTCCATCAGGTTTGAGGTCAGTGCAGGCTGGTAGTCAGAAATTTTGATGGGGGAAAACAACATCCAAGTCTCAACATTGAAATATTTAATGCCCCTTGTTTTTACTAGCATTATCCATAAAACGTGCATTTTTCTGGCGTTTTTTTCTCAATAACTATGTTCAGATTTCAGCCGGCAAATACAGTCTATTTTCACGTAGGCCTAATTGAAAAGTTTTAAAAGTTTTTTTTTAGTAAAGTTCCAGGCTTCTACTTTGGAAGAAAGCCACCATTTGTTCGTAATACTTCCTTGCAAAAACGCTGGTGAAATCTCGATGCTATAAATGCAAGATCAGAAGTACGCTTTCAGCAGCCAATATTGCAGTTGAACAAGATGTCACAGTGAACGCCATCGAGATTGCGCTTTATATATTTACACGCTTCTGACATACACCAACACACGTTCAATAGAGGCCGAACAGCAAGTTTGCTCTAAGACACCGACTCCCAAAGTAGGTCTACAAAACTTGCGCGCATATAAGATGTGGATCTTGTCCAATTCTTGAACGACTGGTTGACGTATGCAGCTGGAAACATAAAGTCTGCACGGTCGCTCAACGCGTTTGAAAAATGTTTGGATTTTATGACATTAAACGCTATGAAATGCGACTGCAGTAGCATTTTTGTACGCTACTTGCACTAAACTTGCTTCTCAAAAACGATTAGGTTTTCAGCTGGCTATTTGGAGTTAACAATACATTTTACAAATATCATATAGACGATATTGTAAACTGGGGAAAGTTGCACATGTCATCTAAACAAGCTTGCATATCTTTGACCCACCTCAGTCTGCACAAAAGGTGTATTTAAGAAAACGAATATACAATTGATTATCAATACGGCTCTGCGCTAAATTTACGAAATACTTGTCGCTGCAGCTTGACACAATGGTTGGTTCGTTGATCTAGCCCAGCGGTTCACAAAATATTGGTCGAAACCCAAACAAGGGTGGCGAAGGGTCAAAATATGGGTCGCGCCGAGGTGATCCCACCAGGAGTTGCGTATTTCTAGCGTTACCACTGCTTGTGTCTGTCATTCTGTCTGTCTGTAGCATACATCCTTGAGAAAAGAGTGGATTGTTGACATTAAAAACGACTTAGCAACTTGCTGCCAAAAAAAGTCATCCATACAATAATTATTTTTTCATACGTTGTTTGAAGCTGAAATCGCTAGGTGTTCACCAAACGTAGATTCAGGTCGTGCTCAAGAATGGTTGGGAACACCTAATCTAGCCATTCTTGCGAAAGCAGGTGAAGTTCTTTTTAAATCCATTACTTTTTAATGAACAAATGCCAATCGATTGGGAAAAATTCAATTTAGTTTCATTTCAGTCACATGCGCTTTATCGAGAAAACAGATTGCAAGCTATTTTTAGGTAATGGTAGTGTCAATACCCTCAGCACTTTAGAAGAATCTTCCTCCTTACGTTAAGATTTTGCTGCTGACTCTTCCTGTGGGAGCTGAATGATTGCACATTTGTTGTAGGATGGCCAACTGGCAAAAGTTGTAACACCTTCAGAATATGTGTAGGTCGGACTCTGATTGCTTGACAAAACTTTTTTACTAGCAAGCAAGTTTAATGGGAAATGATTGATGAAAACGTTAAGGCTCTACATAATTGTGATTGAACAGTCACAGTACACGTTTAATCATCACAAATAAAAATCTCCAATTAATGCTCTTGTTGCTAAACAGTACTGTATCTATGGCGTAAATGCGTGACAAAAATGACTGAAGCTGGATTGCTTTGAAGACAACGTTTGCGCTTCAAAGCATGAAGCGTATATCACGACCATATTCACGCTTTTAGTTATAAAACTGTACAAAAACAAAAATCTTCGATGTTCATTTAAGGTATTTGTCGGCAAACTGTGGGTCTCGGCCCAATTGTGGGCTGTTTAGCAGTTTTTAGTGTGTCGCGCAACATTTTCTATGTTGTGGTTGCATGGGCTAAATCGATGGCTACTGTAAAAACTATGGATCATTGATTTTGTGACGGTAACTACGCATTGTTTTTGTCATTACAGTTTGTGTCATTATCACAGCATTGTCATATAACAAGTACCTGAATACAGCACTATTTCGAAATTTGGCGGTCAAAAACAAGCATGAGCCTTTGCTTGCGACTGAAAAGACGTTTTCGACCACCATAACGAAAGTTTGACGAGCGCTGATTTAAGGCTACGGCTGATACTGCAGACAAGGGTAAATTATACAGTGTCCGTAGCACGTCAACCTTATCAGGGAGGAATTTTGCCATGGTCTTGAAATGAAGCTTACACCACCATTAGGTGGGATACAGCAAACTGGTGCGTCAGAAATAGATGCGAAAAGCGTTACTCCTCGTTTTGCTTTCGGGTAGTGATTGCAAGCGCTTATATACACGTTTGAATTCATTATCATAAATTTCTACTGGGAGCAAGCCTCAGGTGTAAAGGTCAGCCTTGATATTTGTTCTCCAGCATTTATACTGTACACAACGCTTGACTAATCATGGGCAATTAGTAAACCATATTGCTTGGATGAGGTTCGACTAAATGCTGAAGAAGGACAGGTTCCTTAAGCAATTATGTTGATTTGCACTGAAGTATTTCTTTGGCTTACACAACACACCCAAAAGCTTTTTTAACCTGAAAATTTTGACGCAACTTTCGGGATTAGCGGGGGACAATTGCCCCATTTCCCCCTGGCTACGCGCCTGGGTCAGAGGGCAGAGAAGGGGCGAACGGGGCGGCGGCTTCGGGAATCCAAGTAGGGGGCACCTAAAGAGTTAAATTACGATAATTATATTTTAATAAAATGCTCAGGATTCTTCTTCGTATTTTCAGGCTACTAACACATACTGTACTGCATGTATCTGATGGAAACTTGCTTGAGGGGACATGAAAATGTATCAAGTGACACGAGAGAGAGCTGAAACAATTCCATCGTTATCTCTTAAGGCTTTACACCCTCTCCCTTCCCCCTTTTTAGGCTGGTCAATTCCTTCTAGTCTATGTTCAATCTGCGACTTGCTGCCTTGAAAATATCTCTCGATTGTCTCTTAGAGTCTGCGTTGCTAAACTAGTGATGTAAATGTTAGCAAGTGGGGTGCGAGAATGGCAGAGACGCATTGTTGAAAATTATTAAATTCATTGCGTTTATACAATTCGTAAATTGATTATCATTTTATTAAAAGCACCTTAAAAACAAAGCGGACAGTACAGTGAACAAAAACAGAGGCCTGCTGAACTTCCTGGTTCAAAGTTGGATTTATGATTAAGGAACGCGTTATATTTCGAGGGTGCCTCATACGCCTAGCGTCAGGCAATGCAGATTGTGTCCCAGGACAATATCATGCGTGACGATTTTGCGATAGATTCTTTGCTTTCAATTGTTTCAAAAAACGAAAATAATGCAGTCAATTTTTTTCAGAAAGGTCGTCATTGGCGGCTGTTATAACACTTTCTGCACCAAGTGCGAGGCGTTGAAAAACGTATTATTTTTTAGCAGAACACCAGCGTTCTAAACTTTACTCTGCCATGCAAACATCTTGTGCCTTGCACTAACGTTTTATAACCAGGGTTGTCGATGATAGTACGTGAAAACCCCAAATCCCATACAGACTTACTAAAACCCCCAGATTTGAACAGAATACCATAGTACGGAAGGTGCATACAGAATACAACTGATGGTTTCGCCCGCATTTTTACCTCCAGAATAAGTAGCAGGTCACAAGTCATGATCTCGTGATTCTTTGATCACAAGTTACAAGAATTCTTCCTCATTAGCTTTCAGAATCAGTGACAAGTTCATGTTTTTATATTTTCATTGTATCTCTTGCTCACTCTACCATTCAGACCATTTGTTATTTTTTGGTTTCCAGCTTGTGCATGTGTGATTCTTTCTGGTGATTTGACTGTTTCTGTTTTCAAAGAGTTTGTTGTCCTGGTTTTCATGCAAATTTATCTGTTAAGATACCCCAGATCTTAAGAAAAACGTAGAAAGGTATTCTGGTGACAAAACCCCCAGATCTGTGAATTTGAATGCCTTTCTGAGTTCTCCTTTTGTCATCATTGCTTACAACGTTCAAATCCTTTCTATTGTTGCGTAACGTGGTGCGAGACTTGCACAGATTCTCTTCAATTCTCACTCAAGATCACGTTTTTGTGGTGTAATCCTTGCACGTGGCAAAAATCTGGGGAAGTAGTTTTGCTTTGCTTGTGTTTCTCACATTCCTGAATGCTAGAATTTGATAGGGCCTGCAATTAAGTATCCGCCCCGGGCATCACAAGACTTTTGCACGCCACTGTTTCTGGTAGCCCACCTGTCACCGAAATTATCTTTGCGATTTGGGCACTTTGTTTGGAAATATGCCCGATTTTCCAGCAGTGAGCAAAACCGAGAATTTATTTGCCTTTACAGAGATTACCTGCATTGCAGTATCGGTTGCACTTACAACATTGTAAATGTAACTTAAAACCTAGCCGTATAGTAGTGGAACACCTTATGCTGCCTTTGTGCTAATTCTAATCTTTTCACGAAAGTAACCTTATGAAAATAGGTCAACTTTCAAATTCCTAAGGTCTATAGGAATTTTAGTAACTCCTACGACGGTGTTTGGCTGAAGGATTGAGGTCAGATTTACGTATAGAAACGCTCTAGCCATCCCTCAGACCACCAAATTCAAGAGACATTTCTCACGAAAGATTGTCTCATATCAGAAAATGAATTTCCTTTTCAAAAGAGCGCAGGTTCGATACACTTCTCCATTGCCAAAGCTATATTAAACGTAGAAATTTGCTTTCTGATGCATTCTGAATAACAAAGGATATCTGTTGTCCGCCCAGCTACACTAGATATCTGTCATTGTTCTGGCAGCTGTTATTTCCCCTCTAACCTTTTCATGCTTTTTATATTCTGATAATTCGGACCAATCATCCATTTGATAGTGACAAGGGCACCTTCGTCTAATATTCACTACGCTGTCGACAGTGCTATCTGGGACTACTATCGTGGAAACCTTAAATATTGATCTAGAAGATCTTAAAATATTATTTAGGAAATCTTAAGAAACGAGACTATGGTCCTATATATGATAATCGATCGAGAAAGTCCGCTCTGTACAGTACTAAATAGATAGGATCATTGTACGTAACCGCTTAGCAACAAACCACATCCTTGGTAATTAAAACCGACTCCACAAGTAACTGCAAAGAATCGTCGCAACTCGCTGAATAACAAGCCACGTTCGCACACCACCGTGGCGAGAAACAGCTTGTTTTTTATCTGAGTTGAAAACTGTAAAGCGCTACTCACCCGCTTTGAGAATCACGGATTTGTTTTGATTACAACAAATTGCAATGCGGGGCTAAACTCATTGAGGAAAAACGTTTGAGAATGCCACAGCTGGACGTCGAGCTGAAGGCATTATGCCTACTAATTGTGAGTATTCCTCGAGGAAAAGTTTGTAAAGTCTTTGAATCACCAGGAAAACAATGAAGAAACTTTCTGGGAAACACAATGCAAAAGCATCAAGTTTGCAGAAAGTCGCGTGTGAGTTCTTACGGATATAGACTGTTTCCATCACGTTTGACCTGAAACTGGACGCAGTCAGCACGTTTACAGACATTGGCATGTACTATCAATGCTGCTATGTATTTCAAATACGTAGGCAATATACAAAGCTTGCTTCTTAATGCTCCGTTGAAACGAAATGTTTTTTGTTGTTGGCTGAAAACACGACAAGTTAAACTTAATCCTCTATCGGAGAACCATCCAGGTAAGATTGCGCAACTAATTAATGCGTAAAATTTAAAGTTGTCCATCCGTATGAATTACATTTGTGTTTACTGGTGAAACATTGTTTTACAAAACGCTTTCTTCTAGACTAATATTTGCTCTTGCCAGAACAGCACCTGCACAAACTGCATCACTTCAATCCATTTGAGCATAATTTTAAGCCATTCTTTTACATAACTTGAAAGACATTTTGTAAATTTTGCAGTGTGTGGTGATTTTGCACCTATTTTAAAATTCTTCGTACACATTTCTGTGAATGCTATTGTTGAAGTTCCAGGTATTCAAACATTGCTGTTAACGTGTTTGGTAACTAAAGCGTAAAGACGACGGTTAATGAACATTGTGACCTGATTATGGTGACACTGAACTGCTGCGGGCAGTGCTTCACTGATCTTGTTGTATTGTTTTGGCATTGTGACGTACAACCATAAAAGCAAACTTTGTCGAGAGTTTGCCTAATACAGGAGTAGTCATAGACAGATCGCATCGCAGTGAACCCTTTAATACCTGCATAATAACAGCCTGGTAAACAGTAGCGGATCCAGACCAGGCGTTTGGGGGGCAGTCAAATAGGGGGGCGGCAAAAAGGTATTCACTTGCCAAAAAGTCATTTGCGGCAATCGTTGGGTATCACACAAAAGTGGTTACTTTTTGTAGGCCATAAAGTGGCCATTTTTGTTGGTCGAGCTATGCGATTTTTCGGGAATAACCACAGTACGAAAGCGCTTTATATCATTAATTCAAGAAAGGTTTGAAACGGGTCCCAAACAGTGGGCCTCGTTTTTCGCAAGCTACACATATCTTGTATAACTAAAAAATGTATTTAAAAGTTATAAAAGCATGCTGCACGCTAGCGTTTGCTACTGTTTTGACTATCCCAAGCGAAATCAGTGAAGAACAGTGTCGGAAACGCATTCCGACCTGGTTAGAAGTAGAACGGTTCTTTTTATAGACTTGGATGTGACAGCTAATGTTCCACGATCGGACTCAAATAAAAAGCGAAATGACGATCACGCTTCCAAACGAATCTTGTGCATTTACATGTACACGAAAAACTCATTTATTGCTGAAGCGACAACTCAAAAACAAAACGTGAATGAAAGGCATTTGCCAAGACACTGCTTCCATTTTAGGTAGCTCTGCTGGCTATCATGAAAAACGATGTCATAATCGCATGATGGATTCACACTGGGCCTTAAAGCCGATTGCCCTAAAATACATTTAACGTCACTTATAAAGGTAGATATTCAATCAAGTGTTTATTACCTTTTCACATTTTTCGACAGTTGATTGCTGATGTGAAGAAAAAAACATCAATCCTACTAGACCAGGTTATCAAAAACAGTTGCGACACCGTTCAGCACAAGTGGAAACAAGCGGACTGAGCACACCAAATTCGTAATCAATACTTACAAAGTCAAGCTCTAGTCTCCCCAAGAAGTCGTTTATTGTATACTATTACAAAGACCCCGAACAAGCTCAAAGCCACCCCCAATGCTGTTGACCTAGCGATGGATCTGCTTCTATCCAGCCAGGCCAGAAGGAGAATCAGCTTATAACCAATTTAAAACCACGAACCTTGACCAGCACCGCAGTCACCAATAAGAAACTTTCACCAGAAGATTACTTTGGTGCTCAAATTTATATGATGTAAGCCGAATGATCTAACAACCAATAAACTACCCATTTTCCTGTCGGTTGCAGATTTCGCTAAACATGCTAAACTTGTCTTTTCGTGGCCAGCGTGAGTTGTCTACGGGTTTGCAATTGCAACAAAAGGATCAAAACCACATAGCCACCAGTCACTGTTGCCTGACGCGTAGCCAAGTGGGGGCAAAAAGCGCAGTCATTGCCCAAATTTGGACTGCAAATATGAAAATGTTGAGCAAAAATTGTTATGACCCCGTGAAACCATACATTCAATCCACCAACCTGTAGACAGGTAGTATTTTACCAAAGTTTCTGCGTTAGAGCTATAGGCGTACGAGGTGGGAGCGACGATTCGGGCAAGATTTTAAAAAATTCAGGAAAAACTTACCGATATGTTTGGGCAAGTTGCTTAAGCAGAATCATCGCCCTGCAAAACTTTCCTATTCGATTTCCTCACAGTGGCGCAAAAATTCGGGCGGATTGAAAATTTTGCCCCCCTCTAAAGTCAAAGGTTGCCGTAAGACTCTGGTGAGAGCTGAGCACCACGGTTTGTTGAGTTGCATTGCTACGCGTAGTAATCAGACGCGTAACGACGGAGGTCAAGCGGGGCACAATTCCCTGGGCACCGAATGACTGCGGGAGGCGCCGAAAAGTCCTGACAATGTCACAATTACTTCAATGCATGTACATTAGCTTCCGAAAGACCTCAGTTTCAAACAAGGGGGCGCCAAACTTCCTTCTTGCCCCGGGCGCCATCTCTAGCAGTAATTCAATGCTCCTCTGCGTTATCCATGTATATGGAGTGAGGAGTTGCACAATTGGTCATAATTCTTTGACCTAATCGAGCACGTTCAATGCATTTTTCTTACATAGTGGCAAGCTGTTAGCTTGCGTAGGCTATATATCTGTAGCTTTTTACGTGCTGCATTATGGTTCAATCAGAAAATTATTTTCATCAAGAAACTCATCCAAACACCTTTATGTTGCAAAACTACGATGCAGACACACTGAGGATTCACGAACTGCACTAGCAACAGCCCTGAAACTGGTTTTTCTTTTTCATGTTGGAAGTTTTTTAAATCTTGAGTCAGTTATAATTTTTTTCATATTTCATTCCTATTTTCACTGTTGCCTTGACTTTCGAGGCTGTCATCAGGCATTAATTTTTAAAAAAATGAACTTGTGAAAAAATTGACCAATTTCGTACAGACCAGCGCTGGTGTGAAAGGAGGTTGGGAAAGGGTGGGCACAATAACCCGGGTGCCGAGTCACCATGAGGGCGTCAAATCAATGCTGAGGGCGCCGAAAAGTCCAAACAATGTCCCAAGTACTTTCTTCAATACAGTACACTAGCTTGCCAAAGACCTGTTTCGAACAAGGGGGCGCCAAATTTGCTTCTTGCCCCGGGCGCCATCTAACCTCGTTATGCCCCTGGCCCAGCGGCAAGTCGATAACTGTGTCAAGCGAAAGTGACTGCGTTTGTGATTACAAACGTAGGTCTGGGGAGTTCCAGTGATGCCAGGTTATTTTGTGAAAAGAAGCAAGGAAATTTTAAAGACAGGCCCAAAATAGGTAATTTAACAGAACAAACAAGACCAACTTGCGTTGGGTAGGAAAATTCGAAAAACAAAAAACCAACAGGTGAATTAAATGCAAAAGCAGCAAAGAAAATCCTAAAAAACAAGCCCACAATCTGCGAATTTGCACAAAAACACGCCTAAACATCGTTTAGTAGTAAATTGAAATAGCAAAAGTGCCATAAAATTTGAAAAAAAGCAAACCGCAAAACAGAAATCTACAAAAAATAAGCCCAGACAACAAGCAGATTTTAATCAAAACAAGCCCAAAAACAAGCAGCCCGCAAGTCTTAAAAAACACAAATCCACCAAAAAACAAGCCCAAATTCGCGGGAAAACCGTGCGGTTGGCAACACTGAGCAGTTCTCACGCAGCAAAGAAATAACGATATAGGGGTACTATTACGAAACAATGGCATTGTTTACGCTGTTGGTAAGAGATTGGGTAAAGTCGGGCCCGTAAATCCTGACGTTTAACCAAGTGAAAAACATTATTTATTGTAGAGTATTTTATTTTTTCTATGTCTGTTTCTACTTCCATGGGCATCAAAAAGGTGCGCATTTATAGCAAAGGGGCACCATTCGAGGGGGCGCCATAGATGTTTCGGGGGAGGCAGTTGCCCCAAACTTTCCCCCTGGATCCGCCACTGCTGGTAAATTGCTAAATCTTCGCCTTCTTTTCAACAGCCCGACTTTAGGTCAAAATCTGCACGGACTGAAAAGCTACAGGAACAAATGTGCTGCATGAGGTCTACTCCACAGTAGGACTATGGAATTGCGACACGACAAAACCATAAAATATGTAAGCCCGATTTAACCACAACACAGCATAAAATGCACACAACAATTACCCAATCACAACTGTATGCATAACACAAAATGCGTAAAACTATTGTGTATCTACTTCAGCATAAATGTGAACACTGCAATTATCTAGTGTTGTTGGTATCCTTGGCTAGCACCAAAACTGTTTCAGCCCTAAGAAGACACTACTACCAAACAGAACCGAAACAAAATATTACTGCACTATCGGTTATTGTGGACGCAATCATGCAGAACAATATCACAGGCATTTTCACCACATGCAGAAATGCAGGTAAAATAACTTTATTATCATTTTGTCTACAACGACATTAACCAAGTTGACATATACGTAAAATTGCAATGGAAGTATTGCACCCTATCTTCTCGCCTTCCGTATTCTTGCAAGCTGATACTTTCAGGAGATTCTTTTTGAAAGTTGTGCAAATTTCAAATGTTGGTTGCAAAAAAGATTGATAAGACATGTTTTATTGGATTTCAATGATTCTGTATGAGGTCTTGATGAAAACGTAAAATTAAGTCTGTGTTACAGAAAATTTTTCTTGATGAACGTAGTAGAAAAGTTTGCTGCTGTCCCACAATCCCACTGTTTCGTAACGTGCAGTCATTCAAGTGCTTTTCGGAAATTACAGCAATCATTCTGTTTTAGACGTGCACCAATGAGTGGGAGCAAGAAAAACTGTCCAAGAGATAAAGAGACAGTCATTATGACTGTCGAAAAATAATGTCGCAGTTACCAAACCACAGGAAGTCAATCAAACGGCAAAGCATACTTAACATGCTAACTTCAATGCAAAAAGTAATGAATTCACTGAAATACCATTTGTTTATTCTTGGTTTCAGGGTTGTTTCTTTTGCCAATAAGAAAGAATGTGTAGTATCCTTCTGTTGGTATGTTTAAATTGTTTGTTTATATTAGAACGTACCGCAAAAAGCGTACATGTACAATACGTTTGGTAGCGTAAGCGTTGAAATGGTTGGTTCCATTTAGGGGCGGATTCAACCCGTAAGTTTAGGGGGGGCGATTTCAGTAATATTTGGCAGTCAGATGTCTTTCCGAATTGTAAAATATCATGGTGAAAAAAGGCTACTTTTGTAGGTTTTAGGGGGGACGATCCCCCCAATTGCTCCCCCCTGGATCCGCCCTTGGTTCCATTCACATCTAACTACAATAATACTTCTGTATTATCGATCGTCTTACTTCGTATATTTTAATGAATTTTATCTACTGTATACTGAAATGCTTAAGTTTGAAGGTTATAAAAACTTTGAAAACAAAGGTATCACAATTGGGCTTCGGCGTCAACAACAATGGAAGTTGCTTGCTAAGTCATTTCTTGTGATAGAAATTCAATTCAACTTTGTCGTGTGTTGAAGTTTGGTTTCGGTGATGAAATTGTTAATGAAAACATGTGCCAGTTTTGTGCAATTACCTTACTCGTGTTTTGGATTGGTATTTCAAGCCAAATTTCAAAGCAAGGTATTGTTAAACAAGTTACTCCTGAATCATTTTGAAAACTTGAGTTCAAACGGTAAGAAAATGTAAACCATGTAACAAAATATAGCTTCTAGTTTAACTCATCGCAAGATCGGCAACATCCGAAAATTATCACGGAATTAGCTACGAAGGAAAGGTTAGAAAGGTTTTGTTTTTCGATATGCTGGTGCCAGTGGCTTTTCGCACAAGCTGTGCGTCGTCTAGCAAATATTTATCAAACATAAAATAGCCTGACCCGCATGTGAACTCGATTCAAATCAAACAGTAATGGCCTCATCCACTACTTGATCCAATCGCGACATGGTTTGGTCAACTCCAGTGGTCAACAAACGCTGATCGAAGTCCAGTTTATTCCAACGAAATTGTGCAGGGAATCCGAGTGTTTCGCCTTTATCGCTCATTTGCTGCATTCCAGTCTCACAGAAAACGTTCATGGAATTACTCGCCATCCTTGTGGGAACGCACCACGATGAATTGGTTAACAAGAATTGTCGTCATGCTGTCATTGCCACGGATTTCGCCACTGTCTTTCCTTTTAAATGTGAGAAAATAGTTGAAAAACATCTGCAAAACACCTCAAAACGTTGCGTGTTATTTTCAAAACCTATTTATGCTTTTAGTGGTGTTAACGGATGAAACGAGTCAAGGAATGACTGAAAGTAATTTTTCTACTGTATGCATATATACATATACAGTACTGTAACGTGGTCATGAGGAATGTTTCACGTCATGAAAGATCCTCTTTGAAGGAACTGCAAAAACGAACGCCTGCAAGATTACGTCTACTGCATTCATGCACTGGCTCCCCCCACTTAGCTCAGGGAAATGCAATTATGGTTTCACACATATAAGCTGTGTTAGAAACTTCAAGCTGTCACTTATCGAGAAGCACAAAGTTCAGACCAGTGGTTCGTAAACATGTGTACATAAAATGTTTTCTGTTGGTCCGCAGAAACTGCACCTTTCAATTTTACTCTTCCACCATTCAACACGTTTTCACGGAAGGTTATATTACACTGGACTGGCCAGACATTGCACCTGGAAGTTTCAGATATTTAAATGTTAGACCCACTTGCTTTTACGCAGAATACTATTTTGTCAATCAAATTAAAGGTGCGGTTTCTCTAATGGGGTGAAGGAGTATATTTTCATTGCTGCTTAATGCAGATTTCACCAAACGTATGCAGCAACACTGTGTGAATTTACACAAATTGTTTCCGCATGTTCTTGCAAAGTTGGATTTTCTACTCCAATGCTTATCTAATCAAAATGTTGAAATAAAGTGGAAAACATAGCCGTAAATTTCCAGATATGCGTATAAGTTGCACAAGAAAATAGCATACTAGAGTAGGTATGTTTTGGGCATTGACTCGCATTTTTCAAAATCCCTAGTTTTGTGGGATCTTTGCTTGGACCCTCTGTGTTCTCCTGTCTCTGTCGAAGCCCCTTGCCCCCCTGCCAACCCTCCTCTGCTCACCAAACCTCCCTTATCTTTCCCAGGGCCCCTCTGCTTTCCCTTGTGCCTCTCTGTCTGTCCTCATCCCCGAAAACCATGAGCAAGAGTTTGTATCGTGTTGGGTTGAACTATTCTCTTGTCATCATTGGCAGAGAGAGCTATTTTATTCACTTGTTCTGTGGAGAGATTGTGTTGGCGACTTCGAATGACATTCATTTTCCTCGACACTTCTTTTCTTGAGAACAAGACGTCTTTGTAATTATTGAAAGAAATTTTGTTTCTTATGACATTTCTCTTGACACCCTTACACTTTTTTTTTCTTCTTCACCATCAAGTTTCTTGATTGCGCAGAGCTTCGCTCGCAAGCCAAAAAACTCTTTGATGATTTCACCAAATTTCTTTCAATGATTACAAAGACGTCTTGTTCTCATGAAAAGGAGTGTCCAGGAAGATGAATGTCATTCGAAGTCGCCAACACAATGTCTCCACAGAACAAGTGAATAAAATAGCTTTTTCTGTTAATGATGACAAGAGAATAATTCAACCCAACACAATACAAACTCTTGCTCATGGTTTTCGGGGATGAGGACAGAAAGAGAGGCACAAGGGAAAGCAGAAGGGCCCTGGGAAAGACAAGGGAGGTCTGATGAGCAGCGGAGGCTTGGCAGGGGGGCAAGGGGCTTCGACAGAGACAGGGGAACACAGAGGGTCCAAGCAAAGACCCCACAAAACTAGGGATTTTGAAAAATGCAAGTCAATGCCCAAAACATACCTACTTACTAGCAATAGGCGAAATGGTTAAACCACCTAAATGAATGTGTTTTGTTTCCAAGAAAGACAAATGTTACAGATTAATCTATAAGCTTAGAATCTACCGATGTTAACTTTTGCTCTTAAACTATCTAAATGAATGTTTTCTGTTCCTAAGAAAGTCAAACGTTACAAATCTATAAGTTTAGAATCTACCGATGTACCCTAGGAACGATCTGCATGGCACTTACAGTGAAAAGGTTGCCTGTTCGAAAATGTTTTTTTGAAATTGCTTTTTATAATTTACCTGCCCCTTGAATTATTACTCCCAGTGATGCGCGAAAAATCGTGGAACACACCTTAAGTTCAAAATAACTCAATGTTCGGAGTAATTGCTAAAGCATAAAATCTCAAAAATATGGTACTATTGCACATATGCGAAAAAGCCTGCAAATCAGTTAACCCTGGGCAGTTGCACCCATCAATACTTAATGGCTGTGTTGAATTGCTCGAATATTGGCGTCAGTAAGTCGTGATATTCCAGTGAAACCAATTATTTTGTGGAATATGTATTTCCCGTCTTTACGCAGCTTGTGTTCTGATTCATTAATTTTAGTCTTGAGCGGGTCCTGCTTTCTCTGTTCTTACTTTAGCTTTTTAATGTTTCACACGTAAGCATTGCTTGCAAATGTTTGGACTAAGAATGCGTGGTTTTACGTGAAATCGATTTAATATCAATTTTTTTGCTGATGAATTTCTTGCTTACCGTCCTTGTGGAGAGAGTCACTTGAATATAAATATGTGTAAGTTTGAATAACCGCATATAGACAAAACAGAGCACGGGCTGCTGATTCCTCGAAAGTTTACACAAAACGTGGACCTTTTAAAACTGCACTACAGTTCTTGTCTAGTTCAAAACGCTACTATTTGTAATGATTCGGAGTAACGTTTATTCCTTAGTCATTAATTTATTTTTACTCTCGCTTTTTGTTTGGGGAAGGTAGCAGGGGCAGTATCCCTATGAAGGGTCGAAATACCTCACGGTTTTCAGCAACCTCTTGTAGTTCTGCTCTGCTGATATGCCTCGCAAATCCTACTTAGCGCGTTCTGGTCATGTGGACAAGCCATCGCAACTGAGATCCATTTGAAGTTGCAACATACAGTATCTGTAATCAGAATCTTACAAATTTCACAGGCTTTTCACAAAAACTTTTATATTTCTTCTCATATTTCGGTATCACATTGACATCAAAGCAGTGTGTTGTTATTTTCCAAGCGGACGAACGTTGGTGTAAATTTGTACTGCTTTGAAATCTTCTGGATTTCTCTGTGGTTACCTTATAGTGGTACGGGACTTCTGATTGGATTTCAATTTCAAGAAAGGTTGTTGCAACTGCGTTATTTTTCCAAGTATTCACTCGCAAACCGAAGCACAACCCAATATTGACGCTAGGGTTTTAGGAATGTGAATGCTCGAAATCAAAGAAACTTTGATGCTATTTTGATACTGTGAACTAAAGTACTGCGTAAGAGAAGGTGGGGTACAGTCCACGCTTTATTGCATTTTCAACCAGTGCTACTTCAATTCAAGTCCAAACAAGCTCGAATTTGTCACACAATAAAGCCACTCTATTGACACAATATCATGCCAAAACATGAAAATAACCCTTTGAGACAAAATTTTGCAACCAATTTAAAAATGTTACTTTTTCTGTCGAATGTGCCCCGTGCCTGGGGCACAACTGACATGAGCGTGGGGAACACTTGGCCGGTCAACAAAAGTTGGGTTGCATGCATTGCATAATCTCCACGTGATATCCCATACAGAATAGGCACTTGCTGACTGCCTCCCCACTTTTTGTCACATTCTGATTACCCACAATCAGTGCAAGGCAAAACAAATTTGTGTGATTACCAAACAATAAATGAAACCAAGGCAGTGTGCTGACCTTCTTGCTTTACCATACAAATATAATGTGCTTTCAAGCACATAATACACCTAAAAATGCTCATAGACTAAAAGTATTTCAATATAACACCTCAAGCTTTACCTTGTATAAACTTACCTAGTGGAAATGTGCTCAGAGAGCCCCGTTTGTTTGGTCAGATGTGCCCCGTGCATGCATAAAAAATAAAATGAAGACGTACCAACTCAACTTAAAAATAATTTACAAACTGGCATTACCAAATAATCTTGCACTGCCCTGACTACAACGTCACAAAAACTCAGAACAGAAGTTTTGAATAACATGGGCAAAACCCAAATCTAAATGCGATTTTATAAATTACTTTTGGGTAGCAAAAACATGACTTGCTCTGCAACTCATAACAACGGCCTATCAAGGAAATATTCACTTTAGTACTACGGCTGTTATGAGACTAAACACCATGGAAACTTCAAAGTTCAACGTTTTCAACTTCTTGAACAAATGAAAAAAGACGACTGTGTCCCTAGTTCTACTGTGCCCCACCTTCCCCTATGCTTTGTTTGTGAGTTATTTATAGAGTCTGGTTTTCACAAAAGTGTGTGTTCATCGAGAAATGTGTGGTTTGCATATTTCCAGGAATCCCTCTCGAATTTCTTAGAAAATCTCACTTATTTACAAGTAACTCTGCATACAAATCCAAGTTCACACATAGCTTAATCCAATAGTCTGAAAACGTGTTTAAAAATAGCAACACATGTAATCAGATATTTACTGAAAAATGGTTTTTGGATGATTAGTTCCCAGCAACAATTGGGATTTATTTACCAATGCCACGATAGAGAAAAAAGTGACTTTAAAATACGTTCATTCGAAGTAGGCAACAGACACTAAATCTTTTCCATATACGCTGTTATGGACAGAATGTTCTCAAAAAGACTAAAGTTGAATCAATATTCTGAACCATCAAAACTTTCAGCAAATATAAATTGTAGCTCTCATTCCTTAAATTAGTTTTGTATATTTCACAGGTTCATTACATGCAATTGATGGATCACTTTCAATGAACCATGATGCAAAAACGTTGGTAGGTTGTTTTGCGTCATTCGTTTGACACATATGATTGGAGAATGTCGAGGTGCGTACAGACTTTCCCTAAATCTGTCCAGAAATTCAAACTAATGATCGAAATGATGAGCGAATACGTCATTCCACTTTTGATTTCAATGGTCAATCCAAGCTTGTCTCTTTTCTCTTTTTGTGCTTTCTTTCTTGCACTCAGTTCCACATTCTTTGACAGAATTGATTCAATTTAGTTGCATGTGTTATAACTTGTGGAGACGCCACGACGCAAAACAGTTCATTTTTTTTTCTTTTTCACATCAATTCTAACTCTTGCTTGGTAAAACTTTCTCGACGTGATGACACATCTATCCGTCTTGAAAACAACCACAAGTAAAGTGGCAATCCAAAGCAAAGAAGGGTTGCGCCGAGAAGACCAATATTAACCTTTACGCAAAAGCAAACACATGTTATAAAAGATAAACACACAATTTGATAATTAAAATATGTTCTAGAATTGAAGCTCATGCGCATAGTCAAATTGTGTGTTCCACAGCAACTGAAGAAGAATATACACGAACCATCCCATAAATACATCAGTTGTGGGTATACGTCTGAATTACATTGTCAGGAAAAGCGTGTGTTAGCTGTCAGATTTTTATTACATTTTAAATATTTCACGTTTAACCTCTTCCCATTCCATTTCAAGAATAGCAGATACTGAAAAAATTATTCAAATTTGTAAGTCCAAGCAAATTCCGGATAAATTATAAACTGCAGTGCGAAAATGAATTTTGACCCAAAATTATACTGTCAAACGCATTAAACGGCATGATTTTACGCGTCGGACAATCGGTTGGAAAAGTGTTTGATTGTCAAGTCTTGGAAACTTTGCTAAGACTCAAACATTGAGCGAAATACACTAATTTCGGTCATGTTGGAATTATGAAGCTTCAACGGCATACAATCCATTCTACGCTAATGTCACGAAAGACAATCGTTTCGCCTTCCTTAAAATTTTGCATTTGAGAGTAGCTCTTTTTTGGTTCTTTCTTCAAAATTTAAAAACGTTCGCATCAGCAGTTTGACCATTTGCTGAAAACAAAAATTCAAACTTTTGGACGTAACAGTCAAACAAGGTTTGCACCAAACTCAACTTGAAATCACCATCGCAATTCGCTGTTTTCGCAAAATCTGAAGTTCTATGTGATTTGTGCATAGCCATAGTCGACTATGTTGTCAGTGGTAAACTAACATTCACAACGGGTAAGATGAAAAGCGGAACTCACCCAAAATGGGTCTCCGCCAAATACTGAATTGATGCAAACAAACAGAGGATCCTGAAGTAATGTAAATAATGCTCCAATCAATGATTCCAATCCAATCAACTTGCCAAAATGTTTAGCGCGGTACCTGTCACGGGATTTCTTATGTTATACCTGTCTTTCAGACCGTTTCTGAGCATATAAAAATTGGTGAACAATAGTAATCAGGAAAGATGCGGAACCGCATATAAAACAATTAGTTATTCAAACAAACAAAGGTTTAGACAAAATCTTTGAACATATACTGTATTGAAGGTCATCAAATCATTTTTCTAAACCACCAAATATCTTGTTGAAAATGTAATGCAAAATGTAGCATCAACGTCTCTTGATGCAGCTATACATTCAATGAAAGCAAATATATGGCAATCATAGGTACCACGAAATAAATAAGAAATAAAAAAGCAGGCATGTATCGTTTCTTACATGCAAGCATAAAGGCTTCCAATTGACGAATGAAGAAACGTCCTAACAGCAGTGTGGATGATGAAAGCAACAACCTGAAAAATTGGTAAGTTGATGTTGAAGGAACAAAACAAACTTTTACATTTCATCAAAATTTTTCCTGCAGTAGAAATCAAGTTGCAAATCTAACATTTCGGTTTTAAGACGCTTTGATGTATGTTGGAACGGAATCTGCAAAACAGCTTCAAACTAAAAGTTGCTTTAATGCATTTCACAGAAACAAGATATCGGATAATTATATTTCCATAGAACACAAAAGACGTATCAATGTTGACAATGGCGTAAACATCTACTATATTTTCCTGAGAAGTGATGAAACAAGAATCCATTTAAAAATCTTTGTTAACTTTTGTGACAAGCAAATTTAAACAACTTATGAAAACACTCACACTACGGTCACGTAAAAGGGTTTAGTGTCTTAAACTATGACACATACAAATAGTCTAAACAGGTCACCTTTTTCATGAACCATGAAGTAGTTTTCTTGATTAAAATGTTATTTAGCCGAGAATGAAGAAACATTTTACACGGAATTTTTGAAATAATTTGACTGGAAACACAGTAGAGCCGAAGGAACATATTTTAAGTCACGTTTTTTGTTACACTTCTTGAAATGTTCAACGATAATGTTAAATTGTAGGAATAGTAAATATATATTGGAAGTAAAATTGGCAGCACATCTTGCATTTTTAACTCACACCAAATGACAATCGCAATGAAATAGAAAATGTCGTTTCTAATGCGTAAGAACCGGAAATAAGTAGACCAAAGTGCCGAAGAGCTTCATTTTGTGATTCATGGAAAAAGGAATCATCTTGTGCAATCCTGCCAACCTTACTATATTTGGATGATGATACTTCACTGATGATTTCGTTCATTCAAGCAACATAAATTATTTCATCATTCAAAAATCTGGATGAAACGGAAGTGCAAAATCTATTTTTCGGTTATTTCTGTGTCTAAGGATCATAATCAGCAACTAAAGAACTTTGAATAATTTTCACAGTTCAATACATCACCTGTACAATGATTGCAAATTAATTGCATTGTTGCTTCTCGTAAATTCTGTTATCTTCCCTGAGGCCTAAAGACCTTTCAAACAATATTTTACCTTGAGTGCCTAATCTAGTATATGAGAAAACACTGCCCATAGCTCACCTGCAGTGGAAGAATCGTATCAAATAATACGACAATACCGAAAAGAGTCAGAAGAACGTTAGTGATAGTGAAAGCCCGGAAAAGGTTCATGACCCTCTGCTTCATTATCAGTCCATTATCATACTTGAACTTTTTGCTAGCTTTCTTCATATTCCAGTCGAGCAGTATACCGATCACAGGTGACATGAAGAAGCAGTTGATTTGGAAAAGTCCAAACAGAAAAGTGTAGAAAGTGACTGAAAAACACCTTCGCAATTCAATTGCAGATTCATTAAAACGTATATCCCACCAGCAATTCAATCATCACAGTTGCGTTGAAGCAAAAATATTGAAACACTTTCAAAAGTGTTAAAATGAGATAAATGCACAAACGCGTTCTCTTACTAATTCAAAGCCATTTATGTGCAGAAAAAATTCCTTAAATCCACGCAAGCAATATTTTTTAATCTTCGCAAATACAGCTTACAAAATTTATGATAATTCCTTTCATCACCTGCGTAACTAGTTTGCTCTTCGTCGAAACCAAGCTCTTTCGAAGACCATTTTAAAGAGAGCTCTAACCATCCCATGTAAGAAATCAACCGCAACTGTGTCACGCACACCGTTACAAGACTCAAGAGAAGACAAGGTGTCAAAAGCACTTTCCAAAAACTTTGTGGAGACCGCGGTTGACCAGTTGATACAGATCTGCGAAAAACGTTTGCTTGTTCATACGTGTTTCTCCTGTGTACTTGGCAAGAGGCAATTGGTGTTACACTGTTCAACAGATTTTTGTGTGCTGTTTTCTGGAAAAAAATTGTCTCTTTCTGAGTTTAGTTGGAGGCAAATCATTTGCATTGTGTTTGCACGAAAATCTACCAAATATGTTGAAGTGAAAATGACTGAGATTGCGTTGGTACAGGTAGTTTGTCTGTTCTCATCAATTAGCTGTACATTTCTACAAGTAAATTATTTAACGAATCTGCAATGTAACAAGAATAATTTCTGCAGCTAACAAGTAGCATGCTAATGCCTTAGCAAACCGCAAGTATTGGTTATTTCGTTATTGATGATGACAGTTGTATTTTACAATCTGCGCGTGATAGCTGCTTGTTCTGGGCTCAACACATGATTAGGCAATTTCTATGCATTAATATGCAAGTGGAGAAATTATGAAACAGCGTTGTGCCATTGATTCAAACACGTTTCAGTGGCTAAATGAAATAGCGCTTCCTTACCGTTTGATCTAGTGATCACGTCGTTATGTTAGCTTGCATTTGTCAAAGAACAACTAAATGTAGATCATACCGATCCAAAGTTATCTTTCCTTTTATGTGCTCTTCTCTCTCTTGCTATTTTCCTAGTTCCTTTTTCAAATCTCGTGCAAACAAACTATTACCTTTATTCTGGAAATGTCGTAATATCTACCAATTTTCCATGGAAAGCTCGTATTTGGTACATATTCTTGCGTCATCGTACCAACAGCATTTTGACCAGTGAGAGAATACTATGTTGCTCATTTTCAACATCAGCTAGTTCATTCGTGCACAGCAGAAACAAACAATCTGTATTGATTGTATTATTTCTCCAATGCTTTCCACCTGTCCGTACAGTCTCGTGCAAATGTGCAAGTACAAAAAAGGACACGTTCACTTACTCTGAGGACATCTCTTGAGGACTGGGAATATTCCCTGACGGTACGTTGAAGAAACAGTTAATGAATGCAAGCAAGGCAAGACCACCATGAAACAGCATGATTGCTTCAAAAGAGACTCCGACATCATAGAAAACCTAAAAACATATTGCAGTTTGCAGTTTGTCAGGAAAAAGTTTTAAGGTTCAAATTAAATAATTCAGTTTCGGAATTGTTTTGTCGATTTAGTACTTGACTCTTTACTCTTATGGATATGTTTCAAATAGCTTTATTATAATTGCGGGTATTAAGTACATTTTAGGGAAATAAACATTGAAGGCATGTCAGGAGACCAATACGTTTAGCCCGGGGCGAAGGCTATTTGATCTTAAACGCCGAAATACTTCAACGTAGAGAAAAAGATAAATAATTAAGATAAATAATTGCAGAGACATTTTGATAGGATTAAAAACAAACTATTATTCTTTTCGTACAACAAAACACTTCCTTGAAAACTATGCTTTGCAAAATTAATTGTGTCACAATTTTTATCGTATCGTGACGGTGCCAACCCCAGGGTGAGAGACCAAATAATTTCATTGTGGACCCCTCTAAACTCAATTATCAATAAAGGAATTACTTTTTTCCCTTACAATAAGCAATGTGCTGTTTAGCCCAATTTTCATATTGAACACAGCGCTAGATCTTGGCCAATCCTACGTCCACTCTGTTATATTAAAAATGGCTAAGAACGTAATTGTAGCAGAATGTTTAGTCTCCTCCTGTGTATGCGTAGGGCTGTTTCCAAACCCCAATTATTCAAGCGAGTCATACCTTTAGAAGCATGTAAAAAACAGCTGATCCACAATACGATCCCATCATCAAAGATATCATAGTGGATTGGCGATTTCCAAACAAATTTGCCACCGGAAAGCTTGTTAATGCGAATGTTATTCCACCCATGCCATTAAGCAAAACAGCAGGTAGCATCAATATGCTCAGATCTGAAATAAGTCACCAAGGACGAATTGAATGCATCGATGAAAGGAGAGAGATCCTCAGCTTTTTTCACTGAGACGGTTCATGACAAGACTTTAAACCAGGGATCGGCAAACACCTGGCGGCGGCTCTGTGCCTGTCCGTGAAGAAATTGTTACCGGGGCTTGCAAATCAAATCCAAGACCAAATTGGTCCAAAAGCGACTGGAACCTCTGACATAAGGAAGAGATTGCTGGTGCAATCAACTACCAAAACTCTTACAGGGCGGAGCATCTTGTTGCGGCAAAGCAAGCCAAGATCTCTCACTCAATCAGTGTCGTGATGACTTACGAGTTGTAATAAATTTGCATGTGCCAAATATTCACTTATTTTATTGAGGGCCGGACTACAAAATAATGCCAGGCAAAAACCGGTCCGCAGTGCCAAAACGTTTGTGGACCCTTGTACTAGAGAGCTTGTGAACTTATATGGACAGCAAATTTCAGCGTGCATGTGAGGATGAATGAAAGAAGTATTCAAGAAATAAATGCACACTATTATGTTTAAGTGAAAACAGAACATGTTGATGGGCAGCATTAGCCAGATACTGTCTACTTCACGTTTTGTAATTCGCTTCCCCATCTAGCATTCCCGAAAATGTAATGCGACATTACTAACCGTCACATGAGCTTGGAAATTTGGCGCATTCGAACGTAAAAAGAGTTTTCATATATTCAACCAAAACGTAGTCGGTTCTGTCTTATGAAGAAACGTGATAGCAGAATGCATTTCCTTTGCTTTTCAGGTATACTTATTATAGCATGATTGATTACATTAAACGCAATGCAAAGCATCACCTACACAGCCTGCTGAAACACAATCCTGTGTTGCCCTTATACAGCGAAAATTGCTGTGTAAATGGCGCGACCCTTCTTACCAACGGTAAAATTTGGACAACTCCTACCATGAAATTCGCCAAAGTAATCAAGGTAAAGCAAATTGTAGATCGCTGTCAGAGCGGTTGTTGCTACTTGTTTAGCATACTTGGCCCAAACGCAAGTGCACTATACCAGCAAGTCATGAACGCAATAAGTGATATCCTGCAATGGGATTATAGATTATAGTAATGAATCCACTGTCGTTTTGTGAGACTTCAATAGATACGCTAGGAACGCTGATGTGGTAGGGAAGGGTGTCATCGGGCGACATGGCGATGATGAGGTAATGATAATGGAAGGCTCCTGCTGCAGGTTTGCTGTAACAAAGCACTGTGCATATCTGATACGTCTTTCCAACAGACAGATGCGCACGTGTGCACCTGGTCATTGGGTCAACAGTCACTCATTGATTTCCGCATAGTGTCAGGTGGCGTGTCCCATTCAGTGCGGGGCGTTCGTGTCAAAAAAAGAGCAGACTTTTCGACCGAACACCACCTGGCGGTCTGTATCTTACGTCTTCAAAGACCATCAGGGCCTACGCAACGTGTCAGGGCCAGAAGTGTCCAACAAATAAAATGGGATGCTGCAATGCGACGCTTTTCCCGAAGGAGCGCTATCGCGAGTCAATCAGTGGCTGTGGATCAAACACCCAACATTCGAACTGAGAGGCCGACACTCTACCACTGAGCTAATCTCCGCCGAAAGTGATTGATACACGAGATCGCAAAACAAACGCAGTTGTGCGTGAGCTTCATCTCTCTTTGATCACGAAACGGGAGCTTTCAAATACTCCAAAGCTATTAGTTTTCAAACTTACCTTCATTCCTACCATCACCTACTTTCATGAATCTTGGTTAATGACTGAAAGAATTTTATTCCAAATACAAACGGCAGCGATGGGAGTTTGCAAAGAGTTCACAGTGTGACACTTGAAGACAAAGTGCGCAGCTGGGAAATTCGTAAAGCACTAAATGTCAAGTCGCATCTTCAACCAGTCGAGAGATCCCAGGTAAGTTGGTTCGGCCAAGTAGCCAGAATGTCTCATGTGCAATTGATGAGGCAAGTCCTGCTGGTGAAACCCACGGGAAAGCGACCCAGATGTCGGTCAAGGATCAGGTAGTGTAGCTATATCAGCGACCTTGCTTTATCCTGTCTTGGTGTGGAGCCAGCAGAACTACCTGCGTTTTTGTTCACTGTGAGGTATTTCGAATCCTCCTAGGGCTTCTGCCCCAACAACCCTCCGCAGAAAAAAGCGCGTGAAAATGAATGAAAAAGCTGGAATGTGATCACAGTTTATACAAATGACATGTCACCTGCTATCGTTTTACCCCGTGGAGCGTGATCTTTGCCGGGCGAAAAAGGGTATGAAAACTAACTACGGTAATGAAGACAGCAACGCTGAATATAAGAGAAAGACTGCGCACAAAACTTTCACTTGGATTTCGTTTGTAAAACACTTTCATGCAACGCCAAAATGTATCAACAGTGCCGTCACTTACTTTTCGTATCCATTGTTCCAACAGCAAATAAGACGCAGGAAACGGCAAAAAGTGCTCTGAACAAAAAGTGCACATGTTACTTGATTAAGCCATGAAGCTGCGGCAATTACTGCAAACTTTGAAATGTCCTACGGTAACGGTTACTACTTACCAATAAACTGTAAAACCAATAGGTTTCTATGGAACTTGTTCCATGAATCCTCGATCCAAGAAATGTCAAAGTTGGATTTATGTGAAAAAAATTTTTCTACCCTATATATCTTTTATATTTTGCTCACTGAAGATTTGTTTGAAGCTTTTTAGTGTGATCTGCATTCTGACCGCAAGAATTTTCTACTTACGAGCCACACAAACGAATCATCCTGGGTCCATACTTGTCCATGATTATTCCCAAAAATACGAGAACGCCACTTAGAAGACTGGATCCTATTGCAAAGTATCTGTTTAACGTCTCGTCCTGTTCTACACAAGAAGGATATCCAGATTTAGTATATATCTGCATAAACAGAAAAAGATAAATTAACAGGGTTCGTAACTTACTCCTACATGAAGCAAGAGCGAAAATTCGTAAAACAACGTTTGTTATGGTTTCCATTTAAATATAGACTAATATGGAAAGCTTCTGTGCATTCAATGCAATTCTAGAGCCAATGGTTTGACTTGAGTTAGCAGACATTGTGTTATAATTTTTCGTTGTAAAATTGGACTCATAATATTGTTGCCATATAGCTGTTTCATGAAGCGTTGTAAGGGATTTTTCAACAGCAACGTTCGATTGTTGGAAGCAAAGAATTTCACATTGAAGAAATAGATTGGAAACATCAAAATGCTCATTGAAACAAAAACGTAGAACTGAACAAAACACACTCTTTCACAACTGGTTACGAACCATGCGATTCTTCAATTTTTATCAAAACATTATACTGCAGTCTCGAATTGAACTTACTATAACTTCATCAGACTCGTAATCATTTTTTGACTGTGACGTGCTCCCAACGGTTCCGAGTTCAAAATTTGGATACGACTCAGTTTGTGAGTTTCGAAGACCTAAACAAAATTACTGCTGCATATTACACGGTGTCTCAAAATAAATGAAACCCATAAAATTGCTGATAAATATGTTGATTTTAACCCTATTTTTTTGTATTTTTCAGATTTGATAGCAGTTATAAACAACAATAATAATATTTAAACCCCATGGATTGGAAATTAGAAGAAAAAGTCTTTTGCGTCACGACTTATATACAGACTAAATCTTATAAGACTGTTCAAACACGCTTCCGCAGGAAGTTTAATTTCAGCACTTATCCTGGAAAATTCCAGATATTCCTGTGGTATCGTAACTTTCAAAGCTATGGAACTGTAAACAAACGTAGCAAGAAATCAGAGATGCCATCTAGTGGAAGGAAATT
>JGI24159J19872_10000577_pt1 | contig 33978 bp, 27 predicted proteins | sample Ectturendosymbi4_FD_19872 | JGI IMG/M metagenome (IMG submission 19872) | reverse complement strand
TCACAAACAACCTAAAGTTTTACACTTTATTTTAGGAAACCAAAGTAATCGTTGGTTTCTAATACAAAACTTGTGTTGCATTAGGCCCAAGCGTTTTTGGGCTTTTCAGGTGGTACGCGAGGGCTTTTCAGGTGGTACGCGAGCAGCTTTCCTGTCATATTCGAAAAGCTTTGTTAATTCGTTTCTGTGTTATAATTCGTTCGTGTGTAATGTTAATGTTGCTAATTCGTTTATGTGCTATATTAATCTTAAGTACATTTGAGCAAATTACGTTCTTCTGAAACCAGGCGTGCACACCCCAACATTAAAAAAACATCAGGTGGTGCGCGATCGCAAAAAAGTTTGAGAACCGCTGTTTTATTGGAAGAGTTCAAAGTGAGAAATTTGTGCATCGTAAGATATGTTGCGGTGAGATATCGACAGCTGCAACGTCACGTTGTGGTGACGAGAGTGTTCTCGTGAATAGTTCTTGCTTTCGAGATGCTAGGATGACAAATGTTAGAGCTGGCGCAAGGAAGTAATTTAACATAAATCGATTCATGATGGTAAATTTTCAAACAAAACACAATATGGGAATTAACATTTTTATCCCATTGGTAGAGTTATAGGTTCCAACAATTTTGTTTGAATTGCTGCCGTGCGAAATTACAACAAAAATTGTTTTTAAACCCTCCGACGATTTCTGGCTGGAGAACGGTATGCAAGTACACTTATGAAGAATATCAGAAGCAACTTTGGCCCCATAAAAAGAACAAAAATATTTGCGAGAACGGTAGTATCTTCATTCAATACGATATACCCATGACGAAATGCTTCTTTTGTGATTCCTGGCAATGAAAAAGTACTAGTTTACGAATGCTTTATTTCAATTATGTTATAAGGATGGCTAATGATTACCTGATTCTACCTTTAGCTTAGTGTTTTAAAAATAGTTTTAGTTACAGGAAGGCCACTGTCCGTTATCACCATGAAATGTAGTGATGCCCGGTGCGCAAACTTGCAGAACAGCTTGCAATGACGAGCGAAGCTCAGGCAGTCACTTTATCTCAGTGGCTTGGCTGCTGCTTGGAAGTTGTAGGCAACGGAGCTACCAAAACATCTTAAAACAAGCAACAGCAAGTGACAAGATTCTGACAAAATACCTCAAAATGGTTTTGGAACCGAGGGAAGACCTTTTGAAATACAATCTTACCATTGAAATACTAGAACCAACATTATCTGCTGATGTGTGCCATGTGTTTTAACAATCATTAGCTTCGAAAGTTTTGTTTACAAAATAATTAATTCATAGCAGTTATTTTCGCACAACCTTCCATCGATCACGAGATGTAAACGTTTTACACCTTTTGGCCTAAAACGTGTTATTCATCCACGCCAAATCAATATTAAAACCAATTCACCGTAAATCCATCTTATGGCTTATTTCGAGACGTCAATTATTGTGATATTGAGAATATNAGCAAAGAAAATTAACATCAGCTGCTTTCACTTGGAGGCACTGTTTCTTGTGGTACATTTGAGTCCAAATAGAATATCGGTTCAAATAAATAACACAAAAAAAGCTTTCAAGACATACCATGTCTTCTATTTTGTTTAGTTGCACTTGGTGCAATAATGATTGAAATTAGCCAACTTAAACTTATTTACTAACCTTAAACCTATAGAAAATATCTCAATTTCCACTGAACTACGTATTTTTCAGGGGAAGCGTAATTGTTCAGATTCATTTACTGGCCGTTCTACCATTTATATCGGTCAACTTTTGAAATGATTGATCAGCATATGCATAATGCTTACGCTTACGCATGCCAGCACTTCGCATGAACTGTATTCGTCGGTCTTCCTGTTATTATCAACAAACCAGGTGAGACCTTACGCATAACGCAACCGCAGAAACGAGAAAGACAGTAGAAATTAAAGACAATAGCAAGCAAATGCGACTCACCCAGTGAAACGGAGTCATTTTGTTCGTTGCATGGTGACTGGAACGGATCAGCATTTGGATCCTGAAGATTGTTCACTGCAACGTTTTGTTATAAAAATGAGAATATCGCTTCATCTGTGACTAATACAGTATGGTAAACAAACAACAAACGTCAACAATAACAAAGACATGCATGATACACAATCTGAATATCTTTAACAAGAGTGCTGTTGACTCAGATGTTGAGTGTTTAACCGCCAATTTAAAATCCAATCCATGGAACATTTACTTAAAAGCCTTTCCAGCGAAATCTGTTCAACGCACCTTACAATGACGTTAGCGTGGAAATTAGATTTATAGCTATGAGTGAACGTACTTTATAAGTAAACCGCAGTCGTTAGCATTGTTACATTTATTCTACGTTGCTCGCTCCTTACTTAAAATCCATTTGAACACTTCTTAGCAAATCGAATTAAAAGTGAAACTGATGACAAAAGTTGGCATTACTGATTCCAGTATCAAGCCCACATTATAAAGCATCTTAAATATATCAAAACTAAAGCATTTTATCTAAAAGCCCGTCCACGATTTCTCAATTTTTCCACTTCGTGCCCTACGTTCCCTGCCAACAAAGATCTTCAAGGACTCATTGTGCATATGTAGCATAAAGTAAGTAAAAATATTCATGATTAGCGTCATTCCAGAAACGTTTTGGCACTAATGCATGTTCAGTTGCTTTCTGAGACAAACGTTTTCAGGCCTACAGCAATAACGACACGGACTAAATTTTATGGTTATTTAGCCTTGCTTTCAACGAAAGCATAATTAAATGAACATTTGTGTCCATGTCGCTCAAATACACCTTTACGTTTGCTTCCAGAGATCGTGGCACTTAAAATGCACTATTCAGAAAAGAAAGGACGCAAATCTAAGTTTCCTTTTTGAAAAGTTGATTTCACTCAAGCACTCAAGCCATAAATTAACTGACCGGTTATAAAAGTAGCTGGGTTGGGCGATCTATCACAAAATGTCTCGTCCTGCTTTGGTATCTATACGCAGTTGGTTTGTTGGGGTTTTTACTTGAACAAGTAAATCCAAATCCGATGCTTGTGTTTGTTTCCTCGTTGTGACGTGTAAACACTGAATTGCACACATTCAGCAAAGCGTTTCGTCAGCGGAACAAATATCGTGCTGGCATTAATCAACCAAGGGCTACGATCCGAACTTCGATCTCATTCATCAAGGTTTGGCAAGAAAATGTATAAAATGCAACACAGTCTGATTATTCCGAACGTTTTTGCGAAGCGAACGCTTACCCTGATTGCTTAGTTTTGCTTGTGCTGCCAGCGCGATTACGAGCGTAACCACAACCACCAAAAAGAGGATGGCGGCAAGGATGAAGCCAACAACCAGCCATTTTCGACTTCTGGAAAAACTGAAAGGAGTGGATCGAGGAGGTGTTGCGTGATAGGTAGTAGTACGAAGCTGTGGTTCTGGTGGAAAGTTGTTAAGATTTTCTTCAAAGCATACAAAAAAAACAACGGACTTGTGATGCTTGTTACCTTTCCTCGCTGGAAAGTGCCAACATTTGACAAAGACAGACAAAATATTGCGAAACAGTGGCGGCAGAAAGGCTCAATTAATTTTATGCACAAGAATGAGAAGATAACGAAACTTTTGTGTTTATTTCCAACAGAAAATCTGTTTTTGTTGGGGCCATTGTTATTCCTATAGTGAAGATCACAGATTTCGTGCTAACCACCGTATCACGTGACCATACGTCATCAAACCACCAGGACTTTAGATCCCGTTATGGTTGTTGAACGTAACATTCGCTCTCCATTCTCTGAGTGACTCAAGGCCAATGGGGTACACATTACGACATTGATTGGAAAACTTTCGTTATGTTGGCCCAACCGTTCTTTCAGTCACGATCAGGGCTCATGTTTATTTATGAAGGCACAATTTGAAACCCGTACTGAATTTACTTACGTGGTACGTAACAATGCTATGTTATGTCATAAACAACACAATGGCAAAAAAATGTTTTGCTAACGTCAAACAATCAATGTTCCATAGTTGCTAGAGTAGCCTGTGTTGTAGCCCACGCAACCAGTACTGGACCGTAGCTCTTTCATACCAAGCGGCCCACAACAGAAAGTGTTGCGCGGCCCAATGAAAAGTGGTAAACGCCCACAATTGGGTCGAGGCCTGCAGTATGCCGCCAACTACAGTACTTTACGCTGACGGTGTCTCTTACCTGACCCAATGTCATTGGAAGGTTGTGAAATGAACCCGCTGGTTTCGTGGTTTTCATCAGTCATGACTGGCTGGTTTGCATCCGAGCTGGCAAAGGCTACTGGGTGTGAAAAGACCTGACGCACTGTTCACTCATCGCAATTTATGATGAAACACTTTGTCTCACAGCATCTGACAGCAACAAGAGAAGTGGTTGATAAAAATTTTGACTACAGTCTCAAAGCTTACGTGACGAAGTGACTGAGTGACTTTTCTGCTAAGGAAGCACAGTTATTAAAAAATCTCTTCAAATTTTCTTGAAAGTTGTATTACAAAAAACAAGGGTGAGCAAACTCCATAAAGAACGTCTTCCATAAAAGGGATAGATTCTTAAATAAAACCAATTTTTTAAGTTCTTGTTATTAGAAATTAGCACAGTGATCTCATTCTAAAAATCCCTGGTTGCAAACAAACTATTCTTTTCTAATTGAAAAATGCGAAAAACGAGAGAATGTCTCAAATATGTACGCTTTCAAGTTCGTGTGAGCCTGAAATTTAACGACGGCCATACTTCTACGATTGCCTACAACCCGCGATTATTTTGAACGATTACTGCCTTTGTGTTGCTGATATAGAATAACAATACTGACATTTTGTAGAGCATCGAACGCAGCTAACGATTTTCTTCAAAGACACACGATTTTGGAAACTCTGGTTCTGACGGTGCTTGACTGCTGATAAAAAGCTAATGAAGGAATGCGTGCACTGGTTGCAAGATTGCATCAAACTCTTTAAAAAACAACTTAAAATCGATAATTATTTTGTTTGTTTGTCCGCTGTTTTTCACGCACGGAAACATAAATAGAAACAAATGGTAGTTGCCTAACTCAATGTTTTTTCTCCAGCACGAGCAAAAAAGTGAGCATAAAATGATCCAGCATAACTATAATGTATCAGAAGGGACAAACGAAATTGAAAACGTGTAAGTTGTCGAATAAGGGAAGTGCTGTATATATTATGGACTGAGATTAACCCAAGGAAACTTCTAGATTTGTTAAAATCCTGAAACACTAAATAAGATAAAAATATAAATATTAAGCCAATGCACATATGCTGCAATAACGATGTCAAATCTGCTTCTAAGTTCGAATTTGCGTCACGACTGCGTTATGTCCTTGTATTGAGTTCCCATTTATCACTTCCTTCCATTCAGAGACAGCGCGATTGAATTACGGTGATGGTCTTTCCCTAATCCTTTATGTAGGAAAACTGATGATGCATCGCCACCTTTGCGCAGCATCAGACATGTGGGATGTCCGACAATAATGCAGGTCTGCAACGGGTGAACAACTTTATAATTTGTTATGCGTTGAGAAAACTATCGGGTTGACGGATGTTGAACATTACCTTTATTAGTCGTTCAGTTAAAGTGTTGCTGCTTTATCGTTACACTATTCATAAGGTCTAATTAAAAAAAAGTTAAAATCGTTCTTTCGATATCTACCCAGTAAGAAGTCTACTGTTCCTTTATGCAAAAACAAAATTTCGCAAATTGTTATCAATGACTCAAAAATCAACACCATTTCAAATTTTTAACGGTCAAGTTTGGAAGGAGCTAAACCGCGTACACATTCAAAATGTCATAATGACTTGCGTTATGAGATCATTGGTACCATCTATCCTTGCAGGATAACATTAGCAGAGGAAAACCATAAATTAGTTCAGGTTAAAATTTACTCATATCCAAATACAAAGTTGCGACATTTCATAATTTAATGCCTGTATCACGAGAAAAATTCGCTTCATACAATTTTTGAAGTTTAAACACGGACTGCACGAACTAAACAGAAACAAATATTTGTCCAAGCTTAAACATCAAGAACTAGGTTTCGTCTGACTTCATGCTTTTCGCATGTATGCAGAAAACGTTAATACGCTGCTCCAGACATGCTTAAGCATACAATTGAGGTGACATGACGCAAATATCGAGTGCTATTGCCAAATCGCCTGCGTTGGCTGCAACCTAATCGGAGCAATTGACAAGAATGGACGGTTTGAAAGTACAGCACGAGCAGCGGAATGACATTTATGTTGCAGGACTGAGGTGAAAGAGGTCGGAAACAGAAAGCAACGTCACCAGTCGCTCGTGACTTTTAAACGAACCATCTGTCCACAGTGGAGTTGTTTACAAAGCGATTCTGGTCGTAAGCAATAACTCCACGGAATCGGACGATCAATCAAACCTGTTACGTCGATAAATAATTCTTTCGTGCAAGATCGAGCTGCGAAACTTTTCCATAAATTCTAGATTTGATTCAGCATTCCATAAAAACATCAAAAAGACAGTTTTCAGTACAAAACTCATGATTCAAAAATCGAGCAGAGGGCGACCTTCCATCGACGCCTGAATATTATTGCCGGCAAACAAACCTTTACCCTTCAATGCATACATTTTTCTCAAATTCCAGACGTAAAAGAAGCCCGTTTGGCAAAACCTCCTAGATTTTTCCAAATTTTTAAAATAGAAAATGAAGGTCTTCTTTTTGCAAACATGTTGAAAAAAATCAGAATTTTTACAAAGTTTGCAATTTTGTACGACATGCCAGTTTTACGGCTACTGGTGCCTAACCTAAACCTCTGTTGTGAAACGCGACAAGCCCTTTTATGAACGCTGTTCGTCGCTCGAGGCGCCGCGAATTGACGTGGTTTTGACATTTCTCGCAATCTCGTCAATCAATCTCTCGCAATCGAAACTAAGGCTTCCAGCGTTGACTTCATTTGCATTGCAAAGCACTTGAACTTCCCCGACAGGAACTTCGCTTTCGACACACGCGTCTGAATCGTCAGACACGAGCCCCGCGAACCCTCAACGAGCTCCGGCAAGCGCCCAATATACACAAAACCAGCAAGCGATTTGCCCGAGCAACCAACGCCTTGCGCAGCTACATGCGGCACCGAGCAACGAGACTACCTCGGCTTCCTCCGTCTCTGCCCTGCCTGCTCTATGACTTCCTTGATTATATTAGTTTCTTAGCCGCGACAGCTCTTCAGTTCGTGCGCGTACAGGCTCGCGGGAAGCACCTTGTGTTGGTGCAGGCAGAGGATAGGGTTGCACTTCGTCCGGCATTGAAAGCCCCTTTCCAGCACCTCGCTTTGATACGGCGCCAACTCCGTGCTTCCTGACACTTTAGCTGCTTGTAAAGTGCAGTTCGTAAAAAAACGCGTCAGCTTCCACTGCGCAGAGGTCAAACAAGACGCGAGTTGAAAGTCGAAACGGATCTGCGAGCAATCAGGTCTGGACNAGCGTTATCTGCACAGCACCACAAGCTTGAAGGAGTGAGCCGGTGAATCCCGCTTTCGCAGCAAACCGCCGGCCAGGAGGTTTTCCACTACGATTTCGTTCATGAACACCGCGATGCAAGAATAAAACAAATTTTACATGAAACAACGCTACAAGACTTTTATTCAAACTTGGCATTTCTTTTGAACGTTAAAAAACTTGTTTTCTTGCTAAAAGAAGGGTTTGTTAAGATTTATCTAATAGTGCTTAGCGTTAAAAATCATCAAGGAGGATTTTGCAAGTGAACGCACGTTTGCAGTGTTGCGTATAACGTCGCTCATTTTTATGTACAACCATATTTCCATGCTTGGGTAACCAAAATATTGCAGCTTTATCACATTCCATCAATTTGCGAAAAAAGCAAACACATTTTACACGACTGAAAAAATTAAATTGATGAAACAGCAAATTTAATTCTGCGGAGAAGAAACCCATAGAATATCATGAACAACAACAGCAGTAGTCACAATAGCTGCATTGCAGACAAACCTAGTATCTTGCCAGAAATGTTCATTTATTTCTTATAAATACAAAATTTAGATTTTTTAAATTGCAGGCACGCCACCAAGCGGCATATATGTTCTCATGAATGCCACTATTCACGAGGAGTTTTTTCGGAGTTTTGGATGAGTTGAAACGTGTGCACAAGGTATTGCAATTGTTTTCCACTGAAACGCTCCAAACAAGTTTTGCCAGATAGCTGGTAGACGTAAGTCAAAGTTGGGGTGTTTCGCTTCCACGTGGGTTACATATGAATGACCATTTTTCTGCCTAGCTTTATGCGTTTCTTGAGTTAACAAGTTATAAGTCCTTGTCTGCCACGTTGAGGTTCTTTAAACCAGTACGTCAACGAAGCAGCCACTAAGGGCTCAAAACCTAACCTTGAGGTATCCTTCCGGCACATTTCGTAGGTTCGTTCTACAGCAGGGGTTCCCAAACTGGGGTACATGTACCTCCAGGGGTACATTTGCCTATCCGTAGGGGTACATTCTAGGTTATCAATACAAAGGCAAAATATATTTGGGCAGAATTTATTTTCAAATATTTGCGCACATATCAGTGAATATTCTTTTCAAAAATCATTATATGTTTATTGTTAAATATATCAATGAATAATCATGATAAAATATATTGTTATAGGAAATCTTAGGGGTGCATGTGCATCTGTGAAAATGCTGAAGGGGTACATACTCATCTGTCGGAATGCTGAAGGGGTGCATGGTAAGAGCAAGGTTGGGAACCCCTGTTTTACAGTAAAACAACTTTATATACTGTACATGCGACAATTATGGAACAAACTACAATTAAGATAACTTCGGGTCTTTACAACTGCTTTCAAAAATTTGCTTGAGGGCGAATCCTAAAATTCAGTCAATGACTTTAAGTTCAAACGAACCACGCAGAGAAAAATATGATTATTATGCGATTAAACGTATAGACAGGTATATGGACAAGTAACGAATGATTTTTCTACTGAAAAGTATGTTACTCCATCTCCTTATCCGCAAGTCACTCGACAGTAGATTGCTGAACACAAACAAATTTTCGCCCGCGATCTATCAATAGGCAAACTGTTCTGTCGTCCCAGCAGCAAGTTTTTCTATAATTCTTTTTCACCAATCTGTTACTTTTTTCAATTTCTCTACAGTAAAAATTTAAGTTCAATCATTGCAGCAGAATGCATTGAACAATATTTACATAAGGGGTGTCGAAAACGTTTTCAGTAAATCAGTATCACCCAACCTTCAAAGGTATCGTTCCTGAAGAAAAATCTTGTCAACAGCTAAGCTTCACAGGTGCTTTGGTTAGCATTGGATAAAAATTACTGAACGTCAAACGTGTATTCAACCGTTATCTTATTTTCGTTTTACCAATAGGAGACCACGTTGCCGTATTTTTTGTTGTAAATAAAACGAAGTATGTTGCTTTCATCGCTTCGCAAATTACTTTGTTTCGCTGCCTACGAGAGTGCACGTTTACCTTTCACAAACTAGCTTTGTTTTACAAGATTATTTCATTGTCTTAACTGGTCAATATCACAAACGAAAGTAATTGTTCCAAACCACTGTCACCAACTCTTTTTCGTTGCAACTTGGATGATTTTCAGCTGACTGACAAATACAACAAACTGGATGAAAGTAAATTTAGGATAAAAGTTTCCAGATAATCATTCACCCACATTTTTATTTCGGTAGAAAAAGCAATAATTTTGTAGTCTTATTCGACACAAGCCCCACGATATAAGTTGCTTGATATTTAAGTAAAAGTAAAAAATGGCCTGATTGTTTGAATAAATTGTTTCAAACTGTTATAAATCCTTTCAAACTGTTAGAGACCCTACGGATAGATCCATCAGACAAAAGGTTGACATAAATTTTGTATGTTTTTAGGTGAACTGCCGCAAAATGGGTTCGTAAAAGCTTTCCATTTCACAATAAATGCAGTACATTTCGTCGAAAACGTCAAAAAAGCTGAACGTTCTAAATAGTAATTCCAAGCATCTGCGTACTCTCATAAAGGTGAACGTTTTTTTGGTGTCTGCTTCTTACGAAGATTCTCATTCGCCGTCGATTAAAATTTTAAAACCTTTTTCCAATGATCGGCAAGATTTGTGAAGTTTTTTACTGCGCCGGACATGTTGCGGGCGCTTGACGATGTTGCTTTGCAAGCCCCCTTTCTTGGCTGCATGCCAACGTGTTTACAAAGCTGCGTAGTTAATGTTTCATTAATTCAAGTTGCGCAGTCAGCGTTTAATCAATCAATTGAAGTTTTCTTTTCAACATTTACATATTTTCCTGGCGGTCTTTTTCTTTACAACAAATTTCACTGCATTTGATATGGTAAACTTGCACTTGTCAACAATAAAGGGACACAATAATAAAACGATTTCTACCTGGACATGAGCGTCAAACACTGCGTGATGGCTCATGAATTTCGTTTGATAGAGCAACAACATCATTATTTGGATCACTGACGTTTGGCTGTGGAAATGTTCGACCAAAAAGCATTTAATTTTTATAGTTTTTATTTTTTCTTATTTAACGACAGTCTTAGAGATGTTAACAAAAAAACGCATTACAGTATCTTTGAAAGCAAACTTCAATGTCTGCGTAATATGAAGCCAAAACGTCAAAGGAAAAGAACGAATTATTGAGATACTTGGGTGACTTGATTATTGCCTCGTGGGTGTCAAACAGTTGTGGCACAGTTGTAGATAGAAGCAGTGATTTTATTCTAATCATTGTTCCCATACATGTTCCACAGTTCTGTTACCTGTTGCCGCGTATTTCAGATAAAACTCAGAAAACGCTTTAACGACGCCAAATATAGAAAATTTGTGATCAAAGCAATTCAGTGCGTCTCGACTCACAGTCTCATTTATAAAAGTATTGTTGAATTACACGAGCTTGTGAAACAACAGCAAGTGACTGCTCATAGCTACGAATGTAAGACTTCAGCGACAACTGGCAGCTAAAGTTTTTCAGCTACCGGTAGCACAAATTCTTTTCTTTCGGATGTAACCTTGAGAGTGTTTTTCCAAATGGAGCCAAAACTTTTTGTGTTACATTCTGCGACTGGAGCCTCGCATTTCTCGAAATAAGCTACACGTTCCATCCATACAAGACGATGGTCCTCTGCAAATTTGAGAAAATCCGCATTCGAGTTTCGCGTCAAAACCTACGATGACAGTCACATGCGGTCTTCGCTGTTTATGTCTACTTCAGGCAAGGGTATTTTTGCCGTATATGTTCATCAACACTGCAGTATCCGTGTTTCAACCCGTGAATATTGTTCAAATTCAAGAAAAACAAAAACAGAAGTTTGAGGCTCATTTCTAAGAGGCTCATTCTCCAAATTATAAGACGTCTGCAACGACCATAGGTGGGGCTGCAATTTTTGGAAAGCAGAACTGGATCGGTTAACTAAACGCCCCGAAACTGCAACTTCACGCGAAAGCGTCAAGAGATCTCAGGCCACCAGTTGGCAGCCGCCGGTACAAGGGTGGCTACTGCATGTTCTCAGTCGCATTTCGCAGAGTTTCACGGGAGCGTCGACTCTTGTGTTGCCCGTTGTTAAAGGAGACAGTTTAGGGCTATGCATGACTAACCGGAAATTATTCACGACGCCATCAAAAATGCTGTCATCGACGAAGCCGGTTCGTATCTCGTCAGCCGCTCATGCCGGCAAACGACAACTTCAAACAACAAACAACACCTATCCGTCCGAATCTGCCCACACAGCCAATAGGGTTCTGCATTCTGTCAGACGCGAGTACATCAGGCCCGTTACCAGCTTGGGACACCAGATGGGGCGAAGAGTTTTCTGAGAGGTACCCAACTTTTTTAAAATATATCCAATAGTTTCAAACTACGACCAACCATTTTTCCAGGGTGGGCGAAAACAATTTAGGGGAAGCGAATTCCCTCTAAGCGGGAAGCGGGGAAGCGAAGCACCCCTCCTTTACTTGCCTGGAGTTGATCATTAGCAGGCAATGACTTTACTTAAAGCGATAACTGAGACAAACCACATTTGCACATTTTAGCCATCATTTATGTGATCCTTCTTCACAGAAAAATTTTTTTTGTCTCTGGAAAAAGTTAAAAGCAGCGGCCAGTGAATGCCTCGCGTGATGGTTCATCTTCTTCCCTGGCATTAGTGACGTCCTCTAAATCTTACATCTCTATTACGGGGGGCGTTGCAACAGCGTTTCAACGTACAGCCTGAAATAGTGTTTACCGAAAAGGCTTTTATCCATTGCTGCTTCAGTCATCGAGTAAAGAAAAAATGAAAGAAATTAGCACGTAAGCGCTATCATCAGGAATACATGCAATCGCATTTTTCGCTTGAACAGCAAAATGGACAAGGTATGCACTGTCTAGCAGCCACCGATTCTTTTAACGCCAAAACAGTATCACCCCGTCAAGTGAAAAAGGATATGCATTGCGTGAGTTATGAACCCATTCCCTATGATTAAACTTAATAACAAGTTGTTGTGTTACGAAAGGTGCTTTATCCCTCGTACGTTATTGTTTCGCAATTTATGCAAATAACCCGACGTTGTGATTCTTTATTGATCTATCAGGTTAGAATCCAATATACCTCGTCATACTCAAATAAATCAACCTCGACCACCTCTCAATACTTCTCTGCAGGGACGCCGGAGTGCGGGTGCATTTCCCCTCCTGCCCTTTCATAAGGGGGCTGTGGGAGCGGTCAGTGGAGTTTTTTTTATAAAAATATCATAGCTAATTCATGGTCCATCAAGATCGAATTCAAACAAATTTATTGCAGCTATTCGCGCACCCAGGGACTTCAGCATGATTTCCTATAATTTCTGGGCTTGTTTGTGAGGTCAACATCGTTACTGAACAGAAACAAGCATAATTGGTAACGATTGTTCTATTTTTATAAGTTTGCATTGCCTTCAACTCTTTTACAACCCCCCTGCCCTACCGCTGTGTCCCTGTTTCTGTTTCCGGTGTCCCTGTTTCTTGTTTCCGGTGTCCCTTCCCTGTTTCCGGTGTCCCTGTTTCTCTGTCAGCATTGTACGATTAAAAAAGCATGAAAGAGGCAAAACGATGGTTTAAATATGAGACGACATTCGATAGTCTAATTTCACTTTTAGCCTAAACTTTTCTTTCCTATGTTTTCGCAATATGTTTCTGAAACTTAAAATCGATACAAACGCTAATCCAGATATAGACTTTAAGTAGGGCAGTGTTTTTCAACCCTTTTGCTGCCGGGAACCTTCCGCAAATGTTTGCGTTGCTTCAGGAACCCTATGCGATGATCCAAGTGTCTATCCTACTTTCTGTAATAAACCTGTGAAAAAGCGGTAATGCTACAACAGCACACAGCTGTGGTTGCAAATTTCGTCCCAGGTAATTTCAGTCTGTTTTGACGGACCCGCTGGTAGCCAATCGTGGAACCCTGAGGTTCCGCGGAACCCCGTTTGAAAAACACTGAAGTAGGGGCTTCCATAACTTGCTTGAATATACATGGAGTTACGTTCTGTGCAAAACGAATTTGATTTCCTAGATTTGTCACAAACACTGCACTTCATCGTGATCAGACAGGTATATTGAAACGTGTGAGATCAAGATATTGTTCATTTGAAAATATTCAATGGAGTTGCTCAGCTGCGCATTTCATTTGCACTTCAGGCGACAGTATGACGCACAAAAATGTATCGAGCAGACATCTATTGATTCTGTGCTTGATTTCGTCGTTGCAACTGAAACTGAAGTAGCAGTCATAAACTCTCAAAATCACAAAATCATTTTTTAAACATATGAAAGAATTATTTATAAGGAGAAACATAATACTGTATATCTACAAAGATTTTCTATACTCATACGGATAGCCCTAAAGTCTAATCGAGTGTTGTGTTAGTCTGTCTACAGAATTGTAGGCTGATGTCAAAACTTTTTGCTAATTTGCTACTGTCAGTTTTAGTCTTTCCAGGAGAATTTTCGTTTTCACAGCGCACGCAGGTCTGACATTTCTCCAGCATCAGCCCAAGAAAAACAGCGAAGTTTTTTATCATAAAACTCTAAAGGATCTTACCTTGCTGCTGCAGTTAGTTACATACTGTAGCTTTGCCAGCTTTTCTGAGAGCTGATTAATGGTGGAAATCACACGTCCGTACGAAACCCTCAATCAGTGTTTGAACGTGGGATTACGTCAGCTGGTCGTGAAAAATTAAACTGCCGTTTTATGACTTGTTGCTTTCTGAGTGTCGTCGGCCTCATCGCGGTTTTTGCATAAAGTTCTTAAGGACAGCCAGAAACGTTCTCGTCTCAGCTCCCCTGTGACGCAACAAACGTTGGGCATGAAGTGAGCCACGTTGGCTACGCACGAGCATCCGGCCTCCTCCTGACAAGGGGATGCACAAAGGCTGGTGCCGCGTGCAATTCCTGAGCTTCTGCGAAGCGGCCAACCCCGCTGGGTGAGTTCATCGCCGATTCACAAAGGAGCCTCCAGCGGCATCGTATCGCCGACCGTTGCCTCCAGGCGCGGGAATTTTAACCGCAACCTGTCTTCACACACGGTTGCTGGGGATGGGCTCCTGTGTTGCCTATGCTTGTCCTACCTGGTTTATAATTCATCAAACAACAAAAAGCTCCCGCTGTCCCCAAATGTATGTTGTAGTTAAAGACTGCATTCAAAAGTTGCTCCAACAAAATCCATTAATTTCGGAAGGCAAAGACATTTTGAATAACGGCTTTTTGTTTTGGCTAATTTTCGGTTTGTTGATTGCCACCGCAGTTTTTGACCTACATTTCGATGGTTTTCTTCTTTTTGCTATGAAACGGTACGAACGTTTCAACAATTTATCCTCTCTCACTCTACAACTTTCTAGCAACTAAACCGTGCTGTTAAAATGTTGATTTCAATTTTGTGCAATTTGCAAAGTTTTTTTTGCATTTTGACCGTTTTACAGAGCTTTTGCAAATTTTTGCTCCGTTTTTATCGGTTATTTATCCATTGTTTGCAACATTTTGCCCAATTTTTTGCTGTTTTCCTGCTGCAAAAGAGCAACCTTTTCACTTCACACGGTGCAGCTACAGTATGCTTTATGCACACTTTTCGAGTTTTGTTTTTCCCCGGAATTCGAACATCATGAAGTATGCTGTTTAGCCCGCCAGACACAGCATATTCGAAGGATGCTTTTCGTAAAATTTTATCGCCTGCACATTAAAAATTGTTTGGAAATAATAGCTATTTATAACATTTGTACCAGTGCCATTTGGAAAATATCCTAAGATTAAACTATTCCGGTAATAAAAGATGATCGTTTTATCAAACATTTTCAGCAATACCAAAGGTGACAACTTTTTCCCAAATTTAACGTCCGAAATGTGCAAATCGTGCTTTATCGGAAGCATACCACAGACCAACTGCCTACAGTTGTACTCAGCAAAATTTAGGCCCAACATAGTGTTGCACCAGTCCATACAGCGATTTGATTCTAACGAGAGAATGCTGCAAATCGGTTTATTGTGGGCATGGCTGGACACAGAATTATTTGCATTTCAATCATTAAACCCATTCATCTTGAAACAGTGTTAAGAGTTTCAATGTTTTAGATTCATATTTTTAAACGGAACTGTTTGGAAAAACTACAATGTTTTTGTCTTGACAACACTTTGGATATAGACTGAAGGAGAACAATGTTACAAAGGTGAACCTGACTCTTTTGATTCCTTTCACAAAATTTTGGGGCTACCTTCATTTTTACTTCTTTTTTACAGGCAAGTCTTTATTGCTATCATTGCATATTATTTCTTACAATGTAATTTGTTCAATTTTCAAAGATGTGCGTTTTCAAGGAAGCAGTTGACAAAATCAAACGCGACGATTATTAAAAATCAAACATTGACCTGCTCGCCGTTATAGTGATTAGATGCCCACTCCGCTGTCGGTCAAGATAGTCATAGATAAATACAAATGAAATATTATTATGTTGTTAGAGTGGTATCGCGACAAGGTCTTGAATCAAATTCAAAAAAGTAGGGTAGTTTCGTGGCGGAAACACGACGCAAAATATCGCATTAATCTGCAAAAGCAAATCTGGGCGCAATTCAGCAACTTCTTTTTTAATGCAGAGTATTTCAGAAACAACGGCAAATAATTAGTGTTTGAAATAATGCTATGTTGCGATTTCAGTAAACTATGACCTCATTTCCCTGATTTAGCGCTATTTTTACTTATGCGACATTTGCAAGACTTCCATTTTTCATTCTATTAGAAGGTAAGGAAAAAAAACTTTTAATTTTGATGCGTGCGCAAACGTCAAATAACGAAACGCAAGCTTTCCTAGGAACGCCAACTGCTACGTCAGGAACAACGTCACGGCTACATGTCCAAAGTTGCTTTTTATACTTAGCGCATTCAACGGTGTTTGTAACAATGGGTTAATAAGTTGTATAGCAATGGTCTAATAAATTGTAACAATGGGCTAATAAACAACAAATATAAACGCTTCGTTGCACCCGGTTTAACTGGGATTAATGACCAGGTATTTACCACAAATATACCTGATCCATGTTATAAGATAGAGAGGTGACTGATACTTTCTCCAGTAACTGCCAAAGCAAACTCATCTGCCTGTCAATGGAGTGCAGGAGCCTAGGTCGCTGGTCTTCCACCAGCAGTGATATTTCTAAGCGCTACTTGTGCTGGCAGCCATTTTTCATGACTGTCTGCTTGGTGGGTGCGGTCAACAATGACAGGATTTTATCGAGGCGTTACTTTCTCGCAATGAACTGGATACAAACTATCTGAAATCAAACAGCGACGTACGAAATCACAGTAAGAGAACAATCTTGTAGTATATCCTGTAGTAAAATCAACTATAATGTCATTAGCCTGTCACCTAACCGAAAACTGGTTATAATCAGGTAAAAGCTGGTAATTCGTTGCCACAAACAACTTTGATTGCCATTCACAAAACGTCGAGCAGGTCGAAGTAAAGCTCAACAAATTTTTTTTGTTACTGAGGATTTGGAGACAGAAAGAAGGATGAATCAAATTTGCAATTTACAAAATGGACTCCGTTTCCTTGCGGTCGATAGGTGAAGTCAATTTAAGAACAAAATTCTGCGATTAGCTGCATTTTAAACAGAGTTTCAGCAACAAAAAGTTACTCTTGGCATTAGTTATGGCACACAAATTGGTTTACTCTTAAAAACCACTGCTGAGACACAAACAACATGAGTGCTTGGGGCCTGTGCCGCTAAAATGATTTTGCATCAGGGCACAAAAAGTTATTGAGGCTCGTCAATACCGAAATAGCTTGTAGCTCAGATTCGTTTCGCATATTTTCCATTCATTTTTCAACACAAACGCAGCTTGACCTATGAAGTCCAAGCGTGCGTTTCATGTAATCGTAAAGCAAGAACAACCGTTTGTGATTTGTAAACAGTTTAGGTGATTCACGCAGAATCGAGGTCTGTCTTAAACGCTCATATCTGTGGCTTGGCCTACGATCAAACATAGAGCAACTTAGTCATGAAGCGAAAGACCCGATATTCAAATCAGTTTGAGAAACATTGCTTGAACTATCTATTCTACAATTTATGATACGCCTAAACCGGAAAACTGACAATTGCGATAAAAACTGTTTGACTAGTTTAATACAGTCTCGAATCCGCGGTCAGATGATGAGAACCTTTCCGGAAAGGTGTGAACTGTTGGACCACCATCAGTGAAACCACGAAACATAAAATATAGTTATATCAGCACCTTCCACCATGCTTGGGAAAATTCTTTATGCAAAAAACTGGTGTCAGTAGCGGCGGTCTTAGCAATTTGGGGCCCCTGTGCACAATAATTTCGGGACTCCCTGCTCTCGCTTAAATGAAGGATCAATATAAGGGCAACGTTTTCAATAATTAGGGTTTGTATTTATAGTACAACTGGCGTATGATGCTGAATTTTACACCAACTCATATACCTCTTTGGTAATACTATAAGTTAACCTACCCATATGTGCACCATACTCCACTGCGCAAATGACACAATTGCACACAGCATTCATCAAAATATAATACCCCATTGCTGTTTAAAGTAAGTGGGCAAAAAGTACTTCAGCACGGGTTGGGAACTTGTTGGCATTTTTGTTGCCAAATTGTAAAAATTTAGCCGTTTCCGGAAGTGGCTTAGCCGCAAATATTTTGTTTGGTCTTTTGTGAGTAGTTTTGGAGACTTGGCCGAAATTACCCTAATTTACATGTGGTACCACATTCCGGAATTTAAACACTCAAAATCCTTCATACAAAAAACTGTTGTCAGTAGTGGTGGTCTATGTGCACTCTCACGAGCACGTTTCCCTTCCTGACAGTTGAAATTACGCAGGTTAATATTCCAAACCCAGAAAATGGAGATAGTTAACGACGCATAATAATCATTGTATGTAATCAATCGATCGAATTTCTAATCTGCACTCTGTTTCCTGAACGCACTAACTGAAGCTCTCCCTGATTAGCTGAGCGGCATGGTAAGTTGATGGTGGGTTGTTAGGCACGGTGAGATCAGTCGACTGGTTGGTCTCTAGTATATTTGGCGATGGCTTTGTGGAATTGTTCTAAGGAAAATATTTGTTTACCAAAATAATAAATAAATATCACGTTTGCCATTAGGACGAATCCTTCGTTGTTCATGAGAGTTAGCCTGCCCCCACTGCGTTGATGAAGCATCTAGCAATCCCATTTCAGCATCTCTACTTTGATTCGTTAGTCTTGCACAAAATACAGGGAACCCACGCACGTGCACAAATTACTGCAGTCTCAAAATCACTAAATACTTTGAACTACTACTACATCAATACGGTACAGTTGTAACTTATATTTTGCGCAAAAACTTCACACATTAATCCTGTTTCAAGTAAATTTGAATAATGCATTAATAAAGTGGACTGATACTACCAACATTTATTTCTGAATCTCTACAGTGAAATTACAACAATTGCAGGGAAAGTGAAACCAATAATAGTTCAACAAAGTATGCTTCCAAAAACCTTTAAACATTCAGTTCTGACCAATAAAGAAACTGAAAACCATTCATGTAAAATTGCTTTAGTAGCTATTGAAGGATACAGCAGACCGCAAGTATACACATCCACATTGGCGTTACATTTTATAATTCTCTCCACCAAAACCAGTTTCCCACAAAATTCTTTCAACAATCGAGTTAATCTAGGGACAAGTTTAGCTTAAGAACTTCTTGTTCTTGGACTTTCACTGCCCAAAAGTACAGGAGAACATACCTTTTATCTATGTTAAATCAATTGACAAAGAGCAAACATGATTTTTTATGGTGAAACTGGAATGAATGAAATATGCAGTATTGACGCAAACATTTCAAAGTTAATTTCAATGTTGACTTGACCTTTATAGGCTACAACCACTACACTGATGGTGGTAAAAGCTTAAACAAGTTAGTGTCACAAAAATGCAAATCTTTGGTATGTGCTGAATAAATAGTTTTTTTGAATGGCTTTCTGTGCATGGTATTTTGCTTAAGGATATGTAAACTGGGTAGCCCAGTTAGTAGATTGTTAAGAACGATAGGCTACCAGGCAAATCTTGCAACTAATAACAAAATAATTCATAAAAGTAAGGGCTCTATATTCTTGATATAAAACCTCTTAAATTTTTATTGGGAACCCGCCCTACATCTTTTAATTGAAGAAGATTGGGTCCCCTTGTCCATGAACAAAGAATGAAGGGCTTGCTTATCCTTTAAATAGGGGACCTCTTACATTTTGACTAGGGCTCCTTGCCCTTTTAATCATGCAGTAAGCCATTTATGTTTTATCATTTCAGTGTGGCTTTTCATCTTCAGGTTGAAAATGAAAATGTTTTAAAAAATATTAACATTCACAATATTATATAGCAAACCAAACTAAGCTTTCTACTAAATAATATGTAATCATAATAATAACAATACAAACATAAACAACAGCTCAAAAATCTTTAAAAACGCGTAAACAGAAAATGGACGCCCCTCAAAGCGCGTAAAGTTAAAAAGGGGGCCTCCATTTTGCACACCCTGCACACACACTAAGACCACTGCTGGTGTCAGTAAATCGGAACTGATGTGTTGGTTTTAGTTTTGTTGCAAAACTTTAGTGATAGATTGATTACGTTCCTAAAATTGTTCCGCTTAAGACAGGTATCAATCATTCGTGACCTCTAAAACACCAGGATCAAACCGTGCAAACGTCTTCCTGCGCTTAAGAAAAACACGTTCTGCTGCGCACACCTCCCACCCTTAACAACCTCGGTTAACTCCAGCGTTCAGTATATTCGAGAGACTCATCATTCAAACCTTACGCCTCAGAACCATGATAGTCATTGCACTTCGCCAACGTACGTTAACGTCAGCAACTTTGGTCAATGCATGTTTTTATCACGCAGCAACCCACAGCAAATTTGCGATTTTCTTCGCACTTTTCTGCAACCAAATAGTTGCTAAATCTCGAACTTTGAAAAAGGTATATGATGACTTTCGCCCCGTATTTAGCAAAGCGTTATCTGTTTGACAGCAACTTCTAATCAGAACAGCAAATTGTTTCCGAAATATCTTTCCCACCTGATTGCACAGTTTTGCAAAGCTTCGACTCAATGATACTTTCTCCAAAAGTGAAAAGTTTTTCTAATAGTAGTGAGGTGTAAACAGAAAATAATAAAAATAGCACAACTGCAATAACATTATTGCTAAATTGCAGGACCAAAGAATTTTCAATTTTCTTGTCATAACCGAGACTCCCGTGTTGGCATTATTATTATCAATGGTTATAACGCAGTGTGGAGGATTGACCTGAGCATTACTGTGAACAAACAGTGTAGTGAATCTTGATACCTTTGGATTTTCCAAATGCTTTATTTGCTGTTTTGTTGGTTTGTTTAGAATTTTCCGGCAACAAAAACGTACGGACGAATGTTCCTTTCACTTTCGCTTTTCTGTACTGCCGTTAGTGGCAACAACCAACACATTGTATATGAATAAGCGAACCATGTGTCACACCACTATTTCTGACCAAGCTAATCTACTTCTTCACTCCCGGAATAAAACAAACGTAAAGGAAGGCAATCGTAGCGTTTATGTCAAGTATAGACAAAAGGGAGTTTCGTGAGGAACTTAACACATAAAGATGTTGAATCAATGCCGTTGTTTGATCAATTCAGTAAAATGTCTTAAAATGAAGCGACGGTGACCCGCCACTCCCTATCCTTATAATTTGCAATTTTTTATCAATGTGTTATATGAGCTTGCATGATCACGTTATGTGCAGCGGATGTTGATAATCACTTCCTCTTCTCAACTTTGACGCCGAGACACAGGTCGCTAAAGTCACGCCCGCTTCACGGTTGCGTGACGATTGTCATCCTCACTGCAGGAGCTCAAGGCTGCATCATATCAATCCTAAGTCATTGCAAGTTGTAAAATGTTAAATGTTGTGTTTAGCAGGGCATGATTTTTGAAAATGACTGATTGTGATGTAATAAGTAATTCCATCCTTCCAAGGCCCAGTAAGTTCTGCACCAATGAGGATCGTATCGAAAGAGAGCATTGATTTCAATCGGAGACATAACGCTGGCATACATTAATAAGCAAAACAAGTTTCGCAAAAATCATTTCTTTGCAAAAATTGCTTAAACTGTCTTTTATGAAACTATTATATTGCTCGGCTCAGCGGGAAGATTATCTGCGCTGCCCATAATAGCCAGTGTTAAATTGCAACCTGGCCACAATCAGTGATGGAGTCAATTGCAATTAAATGTAGTTAAGTAAACTCTGCCAGACTAATTGTAATGTAATTATAATTGATGGCGTTCAAATTTCGTGTAATTGCAATTGACGTTATTGTAATTGAATCCTCAGAAACTTTTTTGTCATTCACGGACAAGATCGTTCACTGCTCCATAACACTCCTCATGTGCACACACTTTAGGTATAGCTACTATGGTACTGTGTACGAAAAATCAGTGAAGAGATTTTTGTTTGGAGGGCAAAGTTAACAAATTTACGTCAGGTGATGCAACTTCTGTGCTCCGAGAAGGGGTCACTAATCTATGCCCCGGGAAGTTAGTTCGTATTTGACCCTTGGTAAAACAAAGTGTGTTGATGCCTGGCTTATAACACGCGATGATCAAATTCCTGATTTTCATTTCGATACTGTTTCTTTGCAACAAGAAGATCATTTTTGTGATGTTGCAAACCTTGATGTAAATGTCGACAGGGAACTTGAATTGGATATGTTTTTTAATTTGCCGCACAAATGTAGTTGTTTTGCTCATAATCAGCAACAAGTTGCAAACTATGGGGAGGAAGGCAAAGACGAAAAAGCTGCAAGGAGTTGTAGACGTTGTACAGAGATATTCTTAAAACGTTTGCTAAAATGGTTTTTACAATTTGAAAATCTACCGTTGCAAGTGAGCGGCTTAAAGACACGATGGATCAACTGTTCTGAAACCTAATGCAACCAGGTGGAATTCTTATCGAAAGTTGCTTCGAACTACAGTTTAATCAAAACGTCAGTGTCTGTAAACTCGGCTGTCTCCCTGATTCCACATCACAAAGACTCGGCCTTAACAATTGAACTACAAGTGATGACTGAATCAGTGCAAGCGCTGGAAGCTGTTGAAGGAAGCGTTTTGCGCTGCTTAAAAGAAATGCCCTGTGAAAACATGGTAAAGATTTTTGTGAGAGAATCCTTATTCTCACGATAGTATCAGCCTCTTCAGAAAACGTTNTTTTAAATCGCTTCAGATTTTTCCGCTCCAAACGAAATCGCTCTAGAAAATTTTGACTTCAGTCGCTCATGCTGATCAAATGCAGTGATGATTTGCATGACGATATCTGATAATGATCCTAAAATTGTAAAACACAATAATTTATTTTCCTGAGTTGATAAGTATGATTAAAACGTTATTAAAAACTAAAGTAAGTGTAATTTGATTTACTGAATTCGATGTGTAATCTTAACAGAAAAAAATGTTTTGACGCATTGTAAGTTTAAATGAAAAAAAGCAATTGATGTCACAACTGGCAGCAAAATCTAATTCCCTGCAGTTAACAGAGGAAATGAAAAATTTTTCCAACGAGTATTTCGCTCAACCACTTCTCAAGCACAAAATCCAAGTTCATCCCATTTGCAGTTCCCAGTTATGAACCACAGGGTTTTGAAACCAAGAAATTGACAGTCGTGGTGAGATGCATTTGTACATAATTTCCACAGATTCTTGTTCACGTTGTCACAACTGTGAGTTCTTTTTGGAATATAATTGGAAGATGTAATTTCAAATCTTGTTTTCTACGATGTTTCAGTTAAAAAAGCAATGATTTGTAGCCCAATGTTCGTTTTGAATTAAGAATATTAACCAGAAAAAACAAGTGTGACTTACCACACTTTGCCCAAATCTATTTTCTATGTTTTTTATATATAAAAATATTAAATCACCTTTGCCTTTCAAGTTATAAGCCAAGGAGAAACAGTAATATTATCATTTTAAAAGAAATCTTGAATTATTATTGTTGCATTCTTTTCAAACATGATTTTCAAACACGCAAAACGTTCTTAGGAAATCAGACAATGCCAGTAATGTCTTCAAAAATTGGTATATTTATCGTTTGTGGTTCCAAAATGCTTCCTTATCTTTATAAACCTTCTCTGAAATAGTGGTGTACATAAAACATTACATTATATAAACATCCACACCGTTCACGGTCAGGTAATCCAGTGCTTATCAACCAGCGGCCTAAAAACAAGGCCACAACCTGACCTTATCTTATCCAACAGGTACAACATGATAATACAATGTCCAACAAGGAAGCTGATGTTTCCAATTTACATTAATTATACATGCAGTTAAATTGTACGTGTTTCTCACAAATTTATTCTAATTTTTTCATTGTCATTTTCCGGAATACCTTCAACTAGGCCTTCGAAACAATTTGCCTATGAAGATGAGCCGCCAGTTAAAACAGACAACACTGAGCTTATCTTATTTGAAGTCACAATCACGAAATGAAGACAGCCGTTTTCTGTTTCACGTCATAAATAAATAAATCACAACATGACTGAATCCTTCGCTGCTGCAGCTGCGCCTGTTGCTGCCTACCCAGACCGTTAAGCATCAACTTTGCGATATACCGCTTCAAAAACATAGATCGACCAAATGTAAGGTTGCGTCAGCATGATACGAAATATCGTTACAAGCGTACAATCATCATCTTTTTGACTTTTGGAAGGTCATCATCTACCAAAAGTCCGCTTTATTTCTGTAACCTGACCAAGCACCACTACTGGGCAACCAGAACAGTTTGAAATGCATTTCTACAGTATTACGTCATTGTCAATAAAAGGTTGATGAGACTAAACAAGTTACTAATTTGCAGCAATCGATTACAGTGAATGAAAGCATTTTGAAGTCATCGGATATATATTTTACGATTTCAGGGATGTTAAATTTGTAAAACAGCACAATGTTTGTACGCAAAACATAGAATGCGCCTCACCTTTGTTGCAAAAGTCCCAATAGCAAATAATCACTTTTTGTGTTTCGAGAGTAAAACGTTTTTATGGACGTTGTGTTTGCAAATTCAACAAATTGAGTCTTAATTTAACTTTATAAACTCCTTGAAAAACGTGATCCTCAAGCTTTTTCACAACTCCTTGATGACACCGTTGTCACAACACGTGTCACCGGATGCAGTTTGCAAATGCTGTGACAACTGTCACTTGTCACACAGACAACGGCGTCGATGCTATGACATCGAAACGATTGTCATAACTTTTGTGAAACCGAACAAAACATAAGGACCACAATCAATTTCAATAACACAAGTTGATATTTTAGCTCGTTTCGTAATGACAACAAAGCGGCGACAGTTCACTCGTTAAAACCACACGTTGGCAGATAGTCCGGAACATTATGTATATTCGTTTTTGTGGCACTTTACGTCGTCCAGAAATACTGCAGTAAGGGTTGAGGAAAAACTTGTGGTAAAATTATGTATTTGAAAAAACGAAAAGTACACGCCTTCCCAGGGCGCAACTACCTGATAATTTTGCGGGCAAACTGATGAAACGTGTTGCTGCATCTAACATACACATATGTTTTTGAAACTTTCCGGGGAGCAATTGCCCGGTTGCCTCCCTTTTGCTTCCTAATTACTTTCCATGACATAAACAACTGTGAAGCGTAAAAAATTGAGGCCGGCAGTAAGATGTTTACAGTGTTTGCACCAGGGAACATTGTGAAGCTGTTGCACCTGTCCAGTGGCATTACAACACTCGACGCACTGCTCAAGAAATTGGAAAAATATTTTGCATTTGATTCTTTAAATATAGTAGACCGAGATCATTATCATAATTCACCTGGTGCTGAATTTGCCATCTTTTCTCCGAAAAGATTTATCACAGTTTTTCAGTCCAACAAACGCTAAACAGTCCGCACTGCGATTGACCCGAACTTATCTTGTTACTTCTGAATCGTTGAGTTTCTTGAAAAGAACAGCAATGCACAAAACGGTTGCGACATAATTAGGTAAGAGTTTTCAAGACTGCTTTCACTTCCAGTTTCAATTTTAAGGTTATTTTCAAATTTTGTTTCTTGCAACATTCAGCCCGAAATTTGTTCAATCTGTTTACGCTTTCAAATTTTATTATTAAATCCTTCCCTGATGGGGACCAACAGAGCACGTGAATCAACAGAACACAGTTTTTCGACCTCGTCACACCTGAAAGGACTAGACAAGCCCTTCTGAAAACGTCGATACCAGCTCGTGGCCTTACGCCCTACCTGATCGTCACTGGAATGTTTTCTTTAAGATTGTTCTCTTGAAAATTGTCAGTGGATTGCTGTGAGGAGCTCAGTCGAGGAAATTCGATAGGAATTGATTTTCGTGTCGCTGTGCTGGCATGTTTGTGCGAATTGCGACGTTACAGAAAACATTCAAAAATCCTGCTCGAGAATTAAATTCAAAGTGACAAGTTTTTTGGTCAATTCGCTCATTAGCGTGACCGGTCAGACGAATGACCGTTGGAATAGAACTTTTTCGTCTTCAACTTAAGATTCGTTTCTACTTCTATTTACTTTTTGAAGAAGCTTGTAAATGTTTTATAAACTGTTTCCGCAGCAACAAAAAATCAACGAAATTACTGCAAAATGGATTTTCTGGATCAAACGTTTTCTGTACGTGAACAAAAACAAAATGAGCAAAAATGTATGTTCAGCAAAAACTCCTAAGATCCATTTTTGAAACCACGTGCAAAAACTTCAAAACTAGCCTCGCATTTACTACCAAGTAACTCCAAGTCCAAGTAAGTTCATCAACATTCCTAAGCTCTGTTAACCTGAAGTACAGACTATAGATGATATAAATCCTCTTTGACGTTTCTTGGTTGTTTGCGAAAACAATCCTCATTTGGCTCATCAGAAATGTTTTGGACAGATATTGAACACTTGCATCACATTCGTACGTGACTCAATACAGCACGAATTAGTAGGTTACGTTCAGCTGCAAAGCAAGCCCGGCCAAATATAAACGAAAGCTCAAACAGCGACAGCTGCTAGTATCTTACAGTAGTTTTTTCCCCGCCTGTGTGTAGGAGTCTTGCAACACAGTTTGCCTATATTTAGCAGAGAAAAGCAAAATTTCTCTTTCAACAGTAGGCTTACTGTCTAACTTCACGGTTATATATTTCTCGTGTAGTTTAAATAGGCAGAAAACTTTTTTGAGTATTTTCAGGATTTCGGACAATGCGTTTGGTTTTCTCGTTAAGTGCAACTCGTGTTTCGAGGCTACTTGTCATTCTCTTGACATTTGGAGAACCCCACAAATGTTCAAGCGATACCTTTTTGCAAACATCAGCTTTGCAGCAACTGAAACTGCCCTGCATGCAAGACTCTGTAAAGCATCGCTCGTTACAGGTAGACCCCGATCGCGCAGTGGCACTAAACAAACGATTTTCGCGATATTGGGGTAGACATCGGTGCTCAATGTTCCGATCGATCTATGGTTCTCGAGCGCTCTCCCGAAACAAGCATCAGTCCAAAACCCCTTTGCACTCAAATGCGTTCCTTCTTTACCTCGTTACGTGTTGATTATAACTGCGAAGAGAAGTTTTGAAATTGACTTATAAGGAAATGTCTCGAGTAAAGTTGTTTTTATTTTTTATTTTGTAGCCTCAGCAGAGCAATAGCCTAATTGCATTTCCGTGACAAGAAACACATTGATTTTACAAAATTTCACTGTACAGTATGACGCGCTAGTTCATTTACGGGTCACTAGAAAGCAAATGTTTCCATGCATTTTCACAAAAGCTTGAGTCTTTCCCCACATTTGTGACAATATTCGCTAAACTTACAGCACTTGCAGAAAAATGTTTTTCCTGCTCCAAACGTCGACTTGTCTGGAATATTCCCGATGCACTGGCGACGTTTATGATGACGTCAGCCACCATGTAAAAGCTAACAAGCTTGTTCTGGTATTTGAGCATTGCCTTTCCTGCAGCAAGATCAAGGTTGAAGTTTCGGCCACGACGTCGCGTCGAAACAGGTTGCGAAAATGTTTGAAAACGTTCGAGTAAATCTCAGCTGCTGTTGTCCTATACAACATCATTTTTGACGATACTTGCTATGCTGTTTCGCAGCAACATGCCAACGATTCCCTGCAGCTTTATTTTTATTTAGAAGCAGTTTTATCCGAAGCAGGAAGGAGTCTTTTAAAGGAAGAATAGGCGCGTTNTGTCTCGTCTTTCCAACTTCAGCAAGTATGGCCACGTTCTTGGAAAAAAACGGTCGAAACGCAACGCAAANCTAACTCAGTACTTGAGCCGGGAAGCTTAATAAAGGTTTTCAAGGGCGAACGAGCGATTGTTTTCAGACTAATATAGCAAAGCAAGAGTCCGGTCTCACGTTTCAATGCCTCATTGTTCCGCCGAATGTTGACCGTTAGATTTTCAATGCCTATTGTTTCGAAGTGTAATGTTGCTGAACAATTGACCAGCTCTCATCTAACCCCAAAGCGAAATGCCTTGTGCGTCACATAGAACGTCATTAAGTTCTGAAAAACACGGTCAACCGAAGTGCGGAATATTTTTAAGCGTTTATTTCTGCGACAGCGCATTAGTTTGCTTGGATTGTTGCACGTTCCAAAGCTTGTTTTGCAAAGATTTTGTTAAACAACATTTTGTAATAATATACAACAAACAGATAATTCAATTTTGTGCAGTTTGTACTTCTACACTTGTACATACTTATTTAGCTTCCGATTTTTTGTAGTAAAACAAAAGATTTACCACAAAATATCGGAAGGTAAACCAGCGTGTACACGTTTTCAGAACGTAAATATACAAAAGGTAAAAAGCGTTGAATATATCCACCACTTTTTAAGCTGGTTTTATAGCAATTGCCGAAACATTAAATCCAAAAATGATGAAAAAGGACACAAGCGAATTACAAAGATGATTTTGTCAACTAGCTGGAAAGGTGCGGAACTTTCACACAAGTTTTGTAGATTGGGCAGTGATCTAATCTATTCCGTGCATAAAGAATCAAAACCCCAGTTATGTTTGTGAGGTGGGAAGCCAGAAGTTTCAAGCACTGAAAACCTGTGATCTTAACAGCACATACGGCTGACAATAGCCTTCCGAATACCTGCTATAAAATGTTCCTCTAATTTTTAATCAACAATAATATGATGAAAGCACATAAAACAATGCCTTAAAAAAGTGAAATCGGATGATGCATGTGAAATCAGATGATCAAATTATAACAGGAAAATTAAGTTGTCACAACAGGAAAATTAAATTGTTCCAACCATTCACAGTATGTGAAATAGCATTCTTTATCAGGCATTTAGCAATAAACGTTGTCAGGTTGTTGGGTATTGAAGGTGTCTGTGCATAGGCGTGGCCAGGAGAGCCAATGGGCCATGCCCCCCCCACAAATTTTTAGAAAATATAGTCATTTTGTGCTTTGAGAGGGTTTTTCCAAACAAAATGTTGCTATTCGCCTAAAATCAAACATTTTGGCCCCCCAAAACTTCTGGGCTGGCTACGCCACTGTGTCTGTGTCTTTGTTACGCGACTGCAGCGTACCTGGACCAGTGCATGCCAGAAAAAAGACTCATGCTTGCAAAGCACAATTTTGGAGCTTCCTCATGGTGGTGTGAACATTACGTTCCTATTTTGCAGTGCAGCCGATGTTTGAAAAGGTAAACCTGTCATGATGTGCATATTACGTTGTTGGAAAACCGTCAACGCCGCATGACTACACGTCTCACTGGTTGAGGAAATACTATTCACAGCACGGCATATAGTGTGCATGCAGGTACTCTCCAAACCTTTCTCGCTAGTAAACAGCTTCGAAGTGTTACAATTCGATTTATTGGTCGACGATTGCGCTGACCTGTTGGTTTCACTGATTTCAAAGTCTCGAGTTAAAACTCTGAACGAGGAACATTTAGAAATCAATACCTTTGCAAACGCAAACGTTTTCCATCTTAGCTGTCGCTTTGTGCGATAACGAATTGAACAAATTATTTTTGCAAAAAGGGACACACGGAACATTTTGCTGCAAATTCAAAAACTTAAAATTTTATTCGCTTAATTTTTTTTTTGGTTGTTCTTAAATTTTCAAGGGAAACACTGTTGTTTACTCGTTATACAAGAGCTTGAACTTTGTTTGCCCTTTCTTTCGCTTTACCTACGTGCCTCTTCGTCAAGTAGCGAAATCGTGACTTTATGCTTTGCAGCACTGTTTCGCATTTGAATAGGCCCCATGCGAACGCTTGCATTGATGGCAAACAGATCTTCCCTCCAATGCATAAAACGGACGGTTTACCCACACTTCATCGTGGCATCTACGACCAGTAGCAACAGTGCTTGTAACGATGCGAATACTTCAATGATGAAATGGGCTGCGTCCGATCACAGAGGAAACATTGCCTCTAAATGCAGAAAAATTAATCACCTTTAGAAGGCGGTCGTGTTTCATCCTGAAATTGCTTTATCCAAACTGCAAAAAGGACGAACCTGCCTGGTTCCAAAAAAGTTATTTCACAAACAATGGCAAGTCAGATTGCCTGTTAGAGTGACAATAATTTCGTTCACTCTTGCTAAGAGTATCCGAATCTATACCAGAAAGACAAGAAAATTCCAAAGTTAATATGATCAATTACCAGAACACTAACGACAATGTCCTTCATGACTCATCGACCGACGATCTCCAAACACATGAAATCAATCTGGCAAAGTTGCCAGGAAGTGGTATTGAATCTGCGAGTGTAGAATGGATTTGTCAAAATACCGTCTTTGGAGGAAATGACATCAGGCGCAAACTATATCCGGGGAATCGTTTATCCCTTTTAATTCTGAATTAATTTTAATCCTTTAAGTTTTAATATCAAATAGCACGGGTCTCGGTTGAACTTGAAATCAGGAAGAATCATCAAACATGACTGGGTGTGGTTGACATCAAAGTGTATGTGAAATCAGATGATCGGTAAATTCAATGTATTGGATATTCCGAAGTTAGTCAAAAGATTTGGGGACATAGTACCGACATTCACAGTGACGAAAATCTTGTATGTAAGCAAAGAACGACTACATCAACTGATAGTCTACTGCTGGAGAGTGGGGGTATTGAAAATGTCGGCATTAAAAAGGTTCTTAAATTACTCTAATAAACAATAATTTGATCGAAGATCTTGGCATTACCAGTTTTACTAATAAAATAACCACATCAACAAACAATTTTGTGAGCTTTCACGCTGAAGGCAAACGTTTACTGATTATTACATTTCCATTAAGCGTTCAAGGTTTTCAGCAATAAAACTATCGTCACAGAAAAAGGTAATTTTCTTTTCTGGCGTCTCACCGATTAATTTACTAAAGACCAGTGTCGGCATCACTGGTGAGTTTAATGAGAATTGTTTGGGGTCTTGTAGAACTCACATCCGCTTTGAAATCACATGAGCATTGATTGGAGAACACAAATATCTCTGAGGGTAGAAGGAACGTGCGATTACTAGGCTACGTTTTCCAAAGTCAGAGTGGCACAAATCGAACACAAAGTGTACCCGTGATTGACGCAGGTGAAAAGGAATCCCAAAAATGTAAGGATTTGCCTATAAACCGGCAAGCAGCTCTTGATCTTCACGTTCAACTATATGTTGTGTCTACAGTAGAGAAAGCATCCAACTAATTTTTCTGAAACATTTGTAAAGGGCCTGTTTTCATCAAGCGTACAACTTATAACGTTTTTGACAAAAATATTAAAATCCCAATGCATTTGTATGACGTGGTAATTCAAGTCATTTCCTAAGCTTGAATTTGACATTTTTGTTGCAAAAGTTATTTCACGCTCAACTCTCTATTGGCAAATATCAGATCTCTTCAAAGTACAACTTTTTACGCTTTCCTTACTTTTTTGTTTTTGTTGCGCCTGATAGTAAGTTTTGTGAGTTTGTGTCCAGTTGTTCATTTGTGTTCAGTCAGTTGCACGTTAGCGTTTCACTGCATGTGATCGGTTTTGCAGCGACATCTTGTGAAAAAAATATATCCCACTCTTCAGCAGCAGATGTCGCTGAAACGAACACATCATCACAGCAATCACGTAGCAAGACAGTGGTTTGAATGATCTGTCACATTCCTTTTCATCTACTTCTGAAGGTCTTTATTCTGAAACTTTGAACGCTGGCAGATCATCAATTTCAGATGAGTTGCCTGATAAATTAGATTGAACGCATCATATGTTCTTAAGCTGTAACAGCTTAAAAACTATGTTATCACCAAAATTTTAAGCTTGCCATCAGAGATATCCTTATGGCTCTCAGATCGAACCTCGTTTCTTTCACTGCGTGTTCATCAACTCCACGGCAATGATTTCTTACTTTTTAAGTATTTTTTCTTGTCTTTTTCAAATTCACAGTTTTGCAGTTTGCAGTAAATTGTGGAAAAACTTTACAGGTAGCTTCACCGCAGCTGTGCAGAGTAGATTAGAAATTTCAACTTGTCCTGTCGCTTTGTATTATTATTAGCATGTTTCACAAGAACGGAAGCCTGTGCTTAGTTCACATGTTTTATTGCTCGAATGATCCTGTTGTCATTACATCACCCACAAGTTTGGGCAACATCATTTATCTACTTGCTAACTCTTATCAAAGAACGAATAAAGCCTAAATACGAAAGCAGTGATTACCTACGAAAGACCCTCCACAACTGGAAAAAACTAACTAGGAACAAGCACCTTAAGTAAAAAAGCAAACAATTGAAATTAAATTGAGATTTTCATACGGGGTAGAAAGTTAGGTTTTGCTTAACGAGATATTACGTGACAACATTTAATAAAAAAGCTGCTGTCCTGTGAGGCATTTTGTTCGTTCATGACAAGCCAGAACTCGCTTTGCGAATTTCTTTCAACTAAAAAAACTGCAACTGCCCACGACTTTCCGAATTGCAAAGCCAGGTTTGAATAGAACTGAACGTTTGAAACGGAAGTGACGGAATGCCGCATTGCAAGCTGCGGCAACGGAGCTTGGACTTGCAATGTTTTCTTTCCGACAGCTCAAATCCGTGCCTGCAAGATTCATCCCCCAGCGGCATGCAAGCCAGTATTGCGGCTAAACCTGCATTTGATGCGAACATTGAAGTAAACAAAGGTTCCAAGCTTCAGGTTCAAAGTCGTATTGACAAATAATGCAAGTATTTAAACTTGTACAGACGTTTTCATGTGATATTGGTTTAGGAATCCGACAAAAATCTTGCTTTTATCATTCAGCCTTGAATTGTACAAAAATTTACAGTCATATGAAAAGAACCAAAGATGTTGACTGAAATGAGATTTCAGTTAGAAAAGTATGGTTCGTATGCCCAGTAGCATTTAATCATGGCTTCATTTGTAGGAATTGCATTAAGTTAAAAAACAAAGTACAAAAACAAATTATTTTTGCCTCATCAATCAAGGCAGCAAAACTAAGAATAGGTCATACTTTTTCGTATGAAGAAAGTAGGATTGTTATCTACAACTATGCATCTTACGGAAACGGCAATCGCAACAAGGGTTAATGTCGTAGATATTACCTTGTTTGTGTGTACTGTTTTTACCCAAGACACACAAAAGGACGGTTGTAAAAATAAAAGACAAAATGTAATCATTCCATGTATTCATGCGCAAACAAATCAAACACGCGGTACAGGGTACTTGCAGCTGCTTGTTAAGGTGTATACAATTCAAGGAGTGTGAACAGTGGTGTGTTTAACTGGAGGCGAGCAAGGCACTTCCCTCGGACCCCTCATTTTAGGGGCCCCCTTCGAGGTGTTTCGCGTGTTAAGTTTTATCATTTTTGGTGACAAACCTATTATCCACTCATATAATATACTCCGAAGCAGATCATAAGTAAGTACTCTGCTTTCCATACGGCCCCCAACAGGAGCTGTATTGTGCAGGTACACTGCTTCAAAAGGGCCCCAACAGCAACTGCAATGTACAAGTAGCTTTTCTGCTTTCGGAGGGGCCCCCAAAAATCACTGTGATACGTAAGTACTCAGCTTTCAAATGTACCCTTAACAGCAAATGCACTGTGCAAGTATACTGCTTGCAAACAGGTCCCCAGTAGCAACTGCAACGCGTAAGTACTCTGCTTTCAGAGGGGCCCCCAATAACCACTGTAAAGCGTACGTACTTTGCTTTTGAAGGGGCCCCTGTGAGTACACTGATCTCAAAAGTGCCCACAGTAGCAACTGCAACGCATAAGTGTGTACGTACTCTGCTTTCAAAAGGGCCCGAGCAGCAGCTGCAATGTGCAGGTACTCTACTTTCAAAAGAGCTCCCAATAGCCACTGTAATGCACAAGTACTCTTTCCTGTTTTTGAAGGGCCCCCCAACAGCAATTGGAATGTGTAAGTACATTGCTTACAAAGGGACTCCCAGCATAGCAACTGTCGTGTGCAAGTACT
>JGI24159J19872_10000576_pt1 | contig 33992 bp, 27 predicted proteins | sample Ectturendosymbi4_FD_19872 | JGI IMG/M metagenome (IMG submission 19872) | reverse complement strand
TATGGAAAATTGCTATGTAGATGTGTGGAAAATTGCTATGTAGTAAAAATATTTGACTAATTAACTAATTAGATAATTAATTAATTTGTTTATTTTAAATCATAAGTTTTGAACCAGAAATGCTAGAAAGTCAATCAAAGGCTCAAAAGACTCGGACTCGAGCCTAGTTTCCAATGAAAACTTCAGCGAAACACTTTGGCCTAGCGTTTGGGCTCTAGGCCAGGTAACATGAGCCAAAATGACCCTAAAACTACTTCACTTATGACTTCAGTCACCAAAAATCCGCACCCCCCAACCAAAAATTTTTTTTCGAGTGCAATGTTCTAGACTGACTGATCCGTTTGAGCCCTTGAACAGCTCTCTAGCGCAATCGGCGGAGGAGCTAGGGCGTTGGTAAGGCAACCGAAAACTGTTGTTTTTTAGGCCGAAATCCAAGTACGAAAATACCGTAGGCCGGCTCTCAACGTGTTAACGGAGTCGAATTTGGAAACTTTGCAGTGGATTACCTCACATTTTTATCATGCTGAAATAACAAAGACTAAGCTCTAGCTTCAAAAGTTAAAAGCTCTGCCTCTGTTTCCTGTCACATGTTCAGTGCATTATTAGTACACAAGCTGCATCAACAGTTGTTTAATTAATCATATACACGCAACACTCAATATGGTTCGTAAATCAAAAGACAATTATAATGCATAGACACCCAAGTATCTGTGAGAAGAACATATCAGTCTGTGTCCTGTTGTGATATTTCACATATGTGGTTGGATTTGACAGTAATAATTGAAAACTGATATTTACATTTCAGCAAGCAAAAAGTTTTGGATCATGATGGAATGCATGAATGTTTCTATTCACTTTTTGTTTCATTGGCTGGTCATGCTCTACCATCTGGCTTTCAGTCAGGTAACACTACAGTTTTACTGGAAGTGTGATGTGGAGAAATGTTTGAGCTCACATTTTGTATCATGATATTTCTTTTAACATTTACACTTTTGGTAATAGCAAATCAAGCCAACATACAAAAAGCAGCAGCAGCCTGCCAAGTTATTATTGAGTACTGCCTCTCAAGGATTATGGATTATGATGTTCAACAACACAGTGCTATCTCTCAGAACCACTTGGCATTGGTGATAAAAGCACTTTGTGGTGAGTTGCTTTTGCTGGAAATCAGAATGAACTTTAAAATTTGTTTTTGTTAAATATCCCTTTTTAATTGCTCAGATGATTATATTTTGACAAGACCTGATCGCTTGACGTTTATTGCTCTCATCAAGTCTGCAAATTTGCCCATGCTTGTCAAAAGAAGTGATGAAGGAGATGGTATGCATACATTATTTTTATATTAAAGAATTGCTATTGTGGTACTGTGGGTACTCATTTGATGGGAAACTATCTTAATTATTTATAATAATTGCAGTTCACACTGTAAATGCATTTTTTCTTAGTCTGTGCAAATGTCATGAAATCTTTCAAGTTTAAGGTTTTTAATTTACATTTGACAATCTTGAAAGTTTCTTGACATATTTTTGCAGCTGAAACTGCCAGCATTGCACCTGATACAAAACACAACCAAGAACCTGGAAAACTGACATCTTTTTCAATATCAGATCTTTTTGGTGTTTTTTCATCTATGGACGTTTGCCTTGGTCAGTAATTTTTGTTGTTTCTGGTGGCATTTTGTTCAGGTGGAAATTCTTAGTTAAACGTATGATCATGTCAACTTGTACTGGTGGGGACTGCTGCATATTAGATGAAAATTGGAAGAAGCGAATAAAATTTTCACTTCCATGTAGAGCAGTGGTTCTTAACCAGGGGGCATTAGTAAATTTACAGGTGGGTGCAAGCCCTTAAGCACTGTACAACATTAAAAATTTGATCAATAAATTTACCATACAATACATTTGCATTACAACATATTTATAGCCAGGGGGGCTTGAAGCAAAGGACAAGTACTTGAGGGAGGCATGGTAAAGAAAAGGTTCAGAACCACTAATGTACAGTCAAAGTGATCAGCTTCTAGAGCAGATGTTGTAAAACAGACTTCAGAATTTTAAAAAGAAGTGTTGTCACAAACTTGCTTTAAACAAACTTATATGTTTAGTGTTGACTCAATCCACATTCTATTAAACTTCTGTGCTTCCTGGTAATTAGCTAATCAAAAGCATACGTTATATAAACCTTATCACTCAGTAGTTTAACATTTGAGTCTAAACACCCATATTGCTTTTATTATTTTTATGGCACTTTTCAGAGGACCGACAATTCATTTTGGTCAACATAGATATACTACATAATATTTTAAAGTTTTCTTCATATTGGTAAATATAATTTTAAAAAAACTGAACTGATTTTTAAGAGCTTCAGTTGTTAGCAGTGTTTGATTACAATCAAAACCATGTTAAAACTAATCTCAATTTTTTAGATGACTGTTTATTGAGGAAGTTAGAAGTACTTTAGCTTGAAGTAGGTGGAAGACACAGGCAAAAGATTGTTGTTTTTGCTAAGCATTTTGTTGAAACACGATCCTTTTCATTAACATTTTATTGCACAGCTCTGCTCATTATTTTTCCCCATGAGATCAAAGCTTAAAATCAGCTGTTTTTCTGTAAAACCCTTGAAGCACAAATACAAATGTTTGTTGAAACATTGTTGTAAAAGAATAATCTCTTGGCATGGTGAAGTGGCATGGAAAAATCATTCATAGCAGCATAAATATTTATTTTTGTTGGTGTTATAGTTTCTAGATTTTCCAACTAATCCTTTAAAGTTTTGTGCTGAACAGTATTTTTCTTCCAGCCATCGTACTTCGGTTTAAGTTTCTTGCCCACCGCTCCAGGTAATGATTGCTTCAGTTTCATTGTAAAATACGAAAATATATGTTAGACTGAAACCAGCACCATTAAATGCATTTTGTATTGGACATCTGTGCTCTGTTGAATGTGCAGGTGGTGTTGTGCTGCAAAATTACCAGACTTCTTGCATTTATCAAGGTGCCAGTCCAGATGCTCCCGTGAGTTTAAAGCAGATGAACATCATGTCGCTTCTGGAACTGTCAAAAAAATATGAGATCTTTACAGCTTTTACTAATCTGCCATACTTGTCAAGATACATTGCCCGTCATCAAGCTGCTTTGCTGAGTCTTAGCAAAAAGGCTGAGCGGGTGCTTGCTCTTCCTAGCTCGGTAAAAGATGTCAATGCGCTGTATAATGAGTAAGTTGACGTTGTTGTTACGTCGGCTGGGCACGACTTTTATCTTTGACTTCAAACAACCTGAATAAATACACATGGCTGAGGCTTAGTTTCCGTTTGTATGTTACTATCAACTTTTTGTTTGTAGTTTTAGGCAAACGAAGTGCTGTAGATTCCAAACAAATTTATGTAAACTCATCCACTTTAAAGCTAATGATTATCACCAACTTTAATGAGCTTGTCATATATTATATTTGTTTGATTTGCATCTATTGTACCATTGTGATTTTTATTAAATTTGTTTTTACGCGATTGTTTCGTCACACTGTGAGGAATTTGAGTGACTGCAACAAATGAAGGCCTTTCGTTGGTTGAGGGTCTTGTTATGATTGCTTCAGGTTTCAGTTAAAAATGTAGAATAAAAAAACGCTCATGTTGTTTGCTCGTTTTCAATTTTTATCATGTAATTTCAGGCTGACAACTACGCTGCTATGAGTACACGACGTGTGCTGTTATCTTGACTGACACGCATTAATGGTTATAAGTTTGTTACTGGTATTGTTGATTTTGACCCTTTCTACTTGTAGGAAACATGTTTACACGATTCTCATTTGCGAAGGATACTCAAGTAGACATTTTTCCTGTTTTGCTTTATCCAATCTTCACTTTTTACGTTATTCTAAACCAGTGGTTCTCAAAGTGGGTGGAATCGCCCCCTTGGGGGGATTTTGAGGGGCAAGGGGGGTGAAAAAACAGAGGGCAATAGGAGGACAAAACATCACAAAGGGGGCAAAAACGCTCAACCACCAATCAACCATTGAGTCACTTCAGTCATCTTCTATTATGACTTGTTAGCTTCTTGCTAATTTTAATATATTAGGGCAACCAATTTTTTGACCTAAAAACTAAAAATTTTGACTTTATTCTGACCTATAAATTTTCTGCGTTTGCAACTGCAAAATAGTTCAGCCTTAGGTGTTGAGGTTAACCCAGAAACATATTTGTGCAGTCTNTGCTTTGAAATAAAAAAAAATTAGTTGTTTAACTTTGGGGATAATATATTGACAAGTACATTAATAAATACAGTAGAATCAAACCTGAGAACATCATAAAGTTGAAACAATATATACATAATGGATTGAGCATTTACCAAACCAAGTACTGTAAGACCACGTTTTTTTGCCATGCCTATCCTACATCATATTCAATCGTCCAGTAGTGGGCAAAACAACATTACGTCAGAGATCAGATCGCAGCAAACCCATTATTATGGCAGAATTGCAACAAAACTTGCAAACACATATCAATATCTGTTGTTGTAGTTTCAATAAAATATTAATAAAAAAGATAAAAAGCTGTGCTGCAAGAAAAGTTTGACCCATCGATAAATTTTGACCTAATGATAAATTTTGACTTTTTTTGACGTAATATCTTGGGATTCTCTCATGGTATAAGCGTGAAATTTGGTTTGTGGACGTTTCATAAGCTTAAAAAAGCAGAAAATTTTTTACTTTTTTGACTTTTGGTTGCCCTAATTATGATAATCGTTAGAGGTTGTTGCTAAAGCAATTTATCTGTTAAATTTTTACTCTGGATTGTCTCTGTGCCCGGCTACATTGTGGAGTACTTTCACAAGAATTCTGAACGCAATAGTAGCGTCGTAATGCAATTGTTTAGTTTTAGTTCAGCTATTTAATGGCTTGGTTCAGCTAACTTTCTTTAAATAAATTAAAAGTAACTACCTTGTGTTTGCTCCACCAGCCTTAGGGTGCAAAACAACGTGTTGAGAGTGAAAAGGGGGGGATGTAATATAAACGTTTTGAGAAACACTGTTCTAAACTCGAGGAAATCGCCACCCAAACTTCTAAACAGGTGACGTTGACACACCTGAATCCAGTGGGTAGCTGACGTCATTTTGCCGATCAATGGATGATGCTCAGTAAAGGAGCAATAGCCATTCTGCCCTTACCTATTGTTTGCAAATCGTCTGCGGAAAGACTTATGTGAATATACTAGCAACGTGTTGTCCTAAAAACGAAGAAACAGGCGTGTAAGGCTGTAGGTGTATCACCAAAGTTGTTTTTATATTTTCTTAGAAACCCTGCTCATGCCTATTTGCCTAAAATCTGAATCAATCTACTAACTGGTTTATTTTAGTTATTTGGGGGAATACTGAGGTGTGGATAAGCTTAGTGCAGTCTTCAAAGATATGGACTGGTTTGTCTTGTGAAATGTCAGGCACGAAGTTTGAACTCATGAAAGTGCCATTACTGAGAATCATTAATGGGCTAAAGCGCGAATTAGTGTTTTGGGTTGTTAAATCTCTGGATATCAGTTTTATTGGCAACTACGCACTTACATGTTGACTATAATATAGCTAGAATTTAAGTCATGCCAACTACAGACCTCTTATTCTCCCAGACTTGGACAGCTGCAGACGAATTTGAGACTAGTTATGGAGACCTCACGCCTTCCTATTGTGAAGCCAAACGATGAAGAGCAACTGAAAGCTCGCACAGATGTTGCCCTGGGCAGTCTATGTGCTGGCATCAGCGTGGCGGTTGCTATGAGTGTGACAAAGCAAGGTACGTGCGATAATTGCAGCCAGCAGAACAGCTGCGCTAAGATGCAATGTTTTGACAACAAAGTATTCCTGATGATGGTGAATGCCATTTTCGTCCATTTGCGGTTGAAGTTATTGTGCGAAGTGCTGTACTTTCCATGGTGAAACAGTTACATCAGTTTGTGACCGTATTACAATTCTCGGGAAAGGATTTCGCTCTGAAGAAGTAACCTGTTGCGTGATTTCGTTAAGAGGTGTAAACGACCACAATCTTGTTTGTTGACCTAGAACCGAAAGTTGACTTTGCTGACTGAGGTGTAGATTTTGTGACAGTACAAACGGTACTGGTCAAGTTTTTCGGTCCTTAATATTTTATTGCACATCAAGGAAGAGAAGCATCCTCGGAAACACCGGGCTCGACAGCTGCTGGAACGGATGAGCTGGCATTAAGCGCTGTCAAAGACTGCGTAAGTGCCATCGTAACCTGTGTAGTTTTCTTTTTGTCTTTTGTACATCTACAGCAAATACTGAAATACTAACGGATGCATCGCATTTATGTCCGTCTTCGTACGTATGTTTTCTTAACCGTGATCACACCTGATTGTCGTTCGTACGCACGTGAAACCTATTGACGATGTGAAGGGCGCAACTGACTTGACTTCACCGATTCGATAGTTTACATATGAAAATAGGGGCAAGGAACTTTCTTTGCAGCTTGATTTTGTTGTAAGTAAGTCCAGTATTAAAACCTCCAGATTTTCATGAACTGAGATCCCAGCTTCGATGGCTCAGCCAAGTCATCAGAATGCCCCAACATGGATTGTCGAAGCGAGTCCTGTTGGCTGCAACACCCACGGGAAAGCGGTCCGGAGCTGCCGTCCCCGTGACCGCCCCGAGAGATAACAGGACCGTGAAAATGAATGAGATGAACTTTTTCGCGCAATACCTTATATCCTTACTTCGTAACCGCATTTCATCAAATGAAAAGCTGTATTTTTATATGTTCATCTGATAGGAAACTGGTTCTTATTTTCACTATGGTTCATCTGCACTAGGAAACCGGCCGTTATTTTTCTCATGCATCGCGCTCACTTGTAAAAATTCTGTGCAATCGAATGGCCATGTCGTGACACTCGTATACAACTGCGCAGGAGTAAATTCACTTGAATCCATAGATGGTGCAAATTTCTCATGCGTTTATTTTTTAGATACAAACGTTTGAAGCTGTTTCCCAAACACTGGCTGAAACCGTCCAGTTTGGAAGAAATGTTCAGAGAAACTTCCATTTCCGAGCACTCTGCCATTTGCTCTGCGGTCTCAAACATCTGCTTAGAAATATCAAGTTCAATACAACAAGGTATTGTGGAGATGCGTTTTTTTCTTCATACTCACTGGAAAGCAACTTAAGATCAGTCGTGCAAAGAGCAAAGCACCTAACACTTTGCCGAACGTGCATATCCGTGATATTACGCCGTTGTGATTGGCTTGGATCTGTAATACAGTCCGTTAGAAATCCCGAAAAACCTTTCATAGAAGCCTTCACTATTGTCGGGTAGGTACCAATGATAAAGATCGATCAAAATTGACTTAATGAAATTATTTTGGTTCAATGTTTTAGTAAGTAGGCAAGGCTGTCCAAGGTCTGATTCATTTTGCCCCTATTATCAAAAGTTAAGGTTGAACCAACATTATCTACAAATGGATTGTGCATGGCTTCGCGACATGAAAAAAACGCAATATGAGCCAATTGAAGCTTTCGCTTGTGTGCTGACCTCGTACGATTGGAAGCCATCTTGGTTATGCCGAAATCATTGTTTCTGTATGTTGTCAGACTTACGTAATCAAGGTTGAAAAGTGTTTTCTGGCTCACTTTGAGAAAACGTGCATGTCAATCGTGTTTTGTGATATGAATAGCATGAAAAGGGCTACGGCGTCGGCGTCTTGATGCTGATTTTTTCTACCCTTCCCTCAGGTGGTTACTGTCAGTTTAAACCAGGGCTGTGGAACCAGAACCCCCTGATCGACACACAAACGAGGAAAATTACGTATATTAGGGGCAATCTCGGTATCTATAACTGATGCTAGTTTTTTCATGTTTCCACTCCCCCGTTTGCATTGAATGTGTTAAAAAATCACGAACTACATTACAGTTATACAAAAAATGGCTCCGGTTCCGGCCACAAACTGTCACCAGAGTCCAGGCCCAATCATCCAGAATTGCTTGGGATTCGTCTCCACAGCCTCGGTTTAAACAGGCAGCGCTGAACTGCCAGTCTCAGTGTAACTACTCATTGGTTTGAGAAAGTTACCAAGGTTGCGAAAACGTGTTTTAGGTGAACGCGAGGGCAAAAAAGTCAAATGAGGTTTGATTTCGTCATTGAAGCTCGTGCACATTGTTCCACTCGGTGTAGTAGCACCTGTGCTTAGATGTTCTGCTGGTGGGGTGCAACTCTTGCTTCAAATAGTATATTTTTCTCACTGATCGTCGACTCGGCACCTGGGCACTTCATTCATTCTGGCCAAAGAGAATTTCAATTGCAAAATGCTTGGTTGTAGGAACCTTGTATTTTTTTAAAATGACTTCGAAAACGTTGAAAAAAGGCCTGTGCTACATGTAGCGTCCGCCCTGTACCTATTTTTCTGCGTGGGTTTGGTGGCCGGCATGCTTGCCGCGAGTCCATTGCCTTGTTTGTTTTCCAGCTCGAAGTTAACCCTGGCTTTCGTGTCACTCACTGTGAACCTTCTGCAAAACATGCTGCGAGACTGCGACGCGGGCGCTGGAAAAACCTCGCAAAGCGGCGGTGCAGAAGACGCTCTCGCGAATCTGACGCAGCCGACTTCCTGCTTGCAAATCCTTGACTTTCTTTTTAAGCAGGTGTTGTTCATTGATTGAATTACTTTTATATGTAATATTTTTAAGCCTTTTGTTGTTGTTCACGCAAGTCTGGCGCACCTGCCAAATCAACTGAACATCCAGTTGTACGTACGTTTGATTTAGCACGCGCTGCTAGTTTAGTCACGTCTCGATGACGATTTTGAAAATACTGACTCGGGGACGCGCCATCTCGAAGAAACGTCCAGTTGCAGCTGCCCTGCGACATCGATTGCTGCCAAACTGTTATTTCGCCAAATTCTCCTCTTGCGGAAATATAATGTGGTCAGAAATGATCATATTGTCCGTCTAGTCACCGCGACCGTTGCTGACAAGACGATCGTATCGATAAAGCGGCCTGGACGACAACGGCAGATCTTTATTTTTATTTTGCTTCCAGTATCCTGTCATGGACCTGCTAATCAGCTCTGCAGTGACGTGCTTCAAAGAGGTTCACGACAAAAGGTCATCAGCAGTTCGTCACAAAGGTGAAAACAGTAACAATATCTCAGTGTTATATAGTTCTGAGTCGCGCAAACTGCGCAGGCGTTGATCATCGCACAAACGTCTTGCAAAAGCGATTGTCATCTTGTTGTTCTTCGATTTTTGCAGCAGACCTGAAGCCAAAGGCGGCCACTGATTCTGGAGCATCTGCCGACGAAGACGGGTTCGGTTTCTATGACAACGCATCTGACGAGTCAATGAGCTCCGACGACGACGACGATTCTGAAACGTCCCACGGTAGCGTTTTTTCTGCGCTCGGTGTATGCCCCGACGACTCGGCGCGCTTGCGCAGCGTCCGGTTCGCTTTATTTATTCATGTATTTGTTACAGCGTCAGCAAATTTCATTCTCGGCGACTGGATGTGCAAGTTAATGATGAGCGACACCGCGTCCGACCAAGCGGCCGACTCTGTCGTCGTACCCGCCGAAGAACTACCCAGTTTGGAAGTCGTCGGTCGCGCACTCAAGTACGAGCGCTTGACTTGTTGTTTGAAGTAGATCCGTTCTGGTCTGGCGATGATTACGATGTGTGAAAAATCTTGTCTGGTAGAAAAAGGTGTTAAGAATTCTGCCAGGCAACACTTCGAAAAATCTCCTCTGCATCAGAATGGATATTCTTGAACAAAAGTATTCTTACGCATTGGTGATGGGCGGCGTTCTGCTTTGCCAAAGGCGGCTGGTTAATTATCGCCTGCTGTTTGTTGACTGGTTGATTTATACGCTAATATTGCACAGAAGCGCTGCTGATAACGGGACGGATGCAGTGGACAGACAAGAGACTAACTTTGCTCGCTCGTGGATGTTGATTCCCGACGTTTCTAACGACACAGAGGTGGGGAGCCTTGCAACTTGCGTTTATTCAGCATTTCATGTGGAAGCAGATACGCTCACAAAAATGCAACACGAATTTGCGAAAATATGCAAAAGGGTCTGTGTTGAAGGACGCACGAACATTTTTCAATCGGTTCTCCTCAGTATCTTTTATACTTTTTGTGCAGTGAAAAAATCTCAAGTTTCTTCTGTCAAACCCATCAGTCGCTGCAACACATTTAACGTTCGTTAAGTTCCGTTTCTCTATGGCCGCAATCACTGCGTGGATGAAAACCTTCATCATCGTTGCCGTTTTATTTCCACAGATTCTCGATCGCTTCTCGGCAATCTTGAACCTCCTGTCGCGAGAATTCGCCGGCTCCGTTCACCCGTCAGTGCGGAAATATTTCTGCGACAGTTTGTCTGCCAGTGTCACTGACGCCCTGAGTACCTTGCTGGAACGCGTAGATGGCGATGCGGTGTTGATGAAGAACGAAGGTGAAGCGCGTGAGAATTGTTGAATGGCAATGACGCAATGCACTGCTTGCAAGAAATAAGACCTAGTTATGACCTTTCATTGATTGATAACAGTTTAGACATTCCGTTTCGTCAGTTAACGGCAATGACCGAATCAGGAGTACGACAGAAGGTGGCGCACTGGCCATCACCGAGGGTCGAAGATATAATGCAGTGGATGAGACTGTGATGTGTTGGGCGAGTGGAAAGTCTCAGCGTTTTCGTTAAGTCCACGAAATGCATTTTTAGGATCAACGTGTTTATTTTTGTTTCATATTATTGTTATTTCAAGTAAAATCGTATCCTATAAATCGTGGTACGAGTTGATTTTATTGGCGCAAACAATGAACAGTTTCATGCAAATTAAAATTAAAGCGCCGGGACAATGAAAAACTGTTAACCAGGTTATCTTTTCGAGCATCCCGCGGCAGTTCCAAAATTTTCTATCATGGTTTAGAGTTGATGGCCGAATCATTGGTAAATTTAGAGTCATGGCAGGGTTACTTTTTTGAAAGTGGTTGCAGTCTACTGGATGATCATGATGATGGCTGCCGAATTTTTGCAAGAGTGTGCAGCAGCAGCAGCAGCAGAAATGAGTGTAAAGCTCGTGTTTCTGTCGCTGGGTGTAAAGTTGCTGGTTCCGCGTAAAAAGTTACTCCGTTTGTTTTTAATCCTGATGTTGTGGCATTTTGTCAATTGAACTTTTTGCTCGAAACGGCAGGAGTTGCTGTTATGAACCTCATTCAAACTGTTCTGTCTCCGGAACTGCTGGAATACGAAAATCGAGTTGTCATTCAAAAAACGCTGCTTGATAAGCAGCTGTCAAACGAACTGCAGCGCTCCATGGGCCCTATGGTGGCATCCGTCTATGCCCAGGTCAGTCAGCGTGACGTGCTGGACTGTGAACTGTGACGCACGTTCTAGTTTAGAACGTTTTTTTTAAAACGTTGAATTTTTGTTTTTTCTCGAAGAGGTTGTTCAAGGGTTCGTGCTTGTTTCACACTAATTTTTTTCCGCAGTTCTTAATTCAACAGCAAGAACTTTGCAAAGCAAAAGACCGTGATGCTGAGGTTGTAACTTCGTTTATGGAATCGCTTGTTCAGCACTATTCGGTGAGAGCGCATTGATAGTAGTATAAGAGCGCATTGATAGTAATATGTTGTGCGTTACACACGATTTGTATGTCTTTGTATCACACCTACCTGTAATGAGTGATTCTATGGTGTTTTCAAAGTGCTGTAGCTCCAATAATAATGAACCAGGTTACTTGGCAGGTTCATTCTCGACGCTTATCTGAAGAGCTAAGGCAGAGCAACGCCTTCTGCGTTTTAAATGCATTTTAACCTTTTCTGTCGTGGTAACGATTAGTCGTGTGTTTGTTTTACAGACGTTAGTGCTTGATAAGCACGTACGCTTTTGAAACCTGAGCTGTACTCTTAATCCAAGCCTTGGTTCTAAGAGATTGATGCATTAATAACAAGATTTGCAGTAACGCCCAGAAACATCGTCACTCCAGCTAGAAATTCCTGGGCAAATGTAGAAAACACATGGAATAGCTATACATCTAGCAACACTTCTGTTGACAGTTCGAAAAACAACGTTCGGTTCGAACTGTGAACGCTGTGATTTTTACTCACTTTGTTTCAGTTTTTATTAATCCACTTGGACTCAGTGAAGAGTTTCCGTTTCCATAACGCAACGTTTGTGGAAACCTAAGTCCTATTTTTCAGAACTCTATTGTGGATGTTGAAAATGATATCGGAGTTGAAATGTTCCAGCTGGTCGTATTCCTCTTTCACACTCTCACTGATGCCGGAAAACAGAACTATTTGCTGTTGGTGAGTTGCAAGCTAGGCAGATGCGTAACCGCAGAAAAATCTGGATGTGAGAAATGCTGTTTCTCGGAGAAGTTACTCTGCATAAGTGTAGGTTACTGCTGGAGTTCGTATCTAGAGGCGTTTACAAAGCACGTTGGAGTGAGAGCGAACCGCTCATCGCGTCAGCTATTTATTTTGTTTCGTTCCATAACTTTGGTTTTCCCGAATTTCAGCTGGGAACAGCAATTTGCGAATACACACGAAAGCTTTCAACGCTTTTTCTTGTTTTTTGAAAAAAAATTTTTTGAAACGGTGGTGAGCTGCGACGCGCGAGGGCTTCAAGTGGAAACTCGCGTCTTCACCACTGAGGCAAATTTTAAGCGTAGATCGCCGCCAATGATCAGTTTTTTTTTTCTATTTTGTTGCGCGCTCAACAGCGTAAAAATGTCATTCACAGCCCAGACAAGAGATCGCACGGTCTCAAGAACAGTGCATTAAGGCTCGTAATTGCTCGAAGCGTTGCGAAAGAACCACACGCCAACAGATGGTGGTTAAGTCAGCGTGCTTGAGCACTATTGTAAACCGGGCAAAAATAAAACCGGGCGAAATAAAAATAAACGTTTGCTTTTTCTCGGCTCTCCGCAGGTGATTGATGCTCTGTCCAAACTGAATGAGAAAGACTGTATTCCGGTTTCCACCTCTCGTTTGCTGCTTCTGCTCGATTACATCCTGCACGACTTTTCAAGCCCAGCCGAAGAGTTGCTTCATCAGGTTTGCAGCAAAACAGAGTCGATTCGAGCGTTAGCGTGTGCAAGCGATGCATTTTCTCTGTTGGATTTAGTAAGATTTTCCTGAAAATTATGTTGAAGCTGTGAGGAACCTCTCTGCAGCGCCTGGCCCGTCAAAAAATGTAGTCGTTACGTTTTTACCAGATGTCATCGTGTTGAAGGTTATCTTTACAATCGGTCAAAGTCAGTTTCAATGTATGAACAGAGTGGCTAAAACTATCCTTTGCACTGATTAAGCTTGACTGGCTGTAACTTCAATAAAGTTATATAAACACTTCAATAAACATTTTGTGCTTGCTGTTGACATCATTTGGACAAAAAACGTGCTTGCTTACCGTTTACTTTTCTTCTCGCTTTTTCAAAAGGTTCGTTGGAACTTTCTGTCAGCTCGTGGCGCGCTATCAACTTCGTCAAACGGAGGCACTCGAACTGTTCAACAGCTTTATGACGACATAAAGGTATTCGTTCCTTACGCAAACTTCGCTTCCGCAACCGAAGAAAATCGGAAAGCGACGGACAAGGCCAGTAAAAACGACGCCTTAACATTATCGGTGGAAGTGTGCGGAGACGATACAAAAAAATCCACTCCTGTACTTGCGGTGAGTATCTCTGTAGTTTTAACCGAGCCAACTGTTAGCGAAAAACTGTGGTGCAATTTCGTAAAATGCATTTCGGTGTTGCGAATGCTGAGTTCATGCGACTGTAAGGCATGCAAACCAACGTAGTGGGTTTCTAAGAAGCGTCGAAAATTTCTTACATCAATGGCGAGGTGCAGTCGGATCGCCCGTGCTACATTGGTACGGCTGCTATAATTTGTGTTACAATTGCAGTGGCGCAGAACAATGGCCTTTCTTATAGACGTTAACGTGTTGGAAAACACAAGCAATTACGAACATTTCCAATGTTTCGCGGCACGGAGGTTGAAAATCACTGCTTCATCTGCTGATACTTACGGGTTTTAATAAAAAAAAGAAACGTTTCGATTGTACGATCGTCTTTATTACCATAACAACCGCCGTCAACTATCTTGCTATTGTGATTAGAACGACTCGATCTTCGAACGCCGTGCGTTATTAGTTTCAGGGAAAGAGAGGCTTCTATTTCGAACTGAGATCCAGTGCAGGAAATGCGTTCGACAACGAACCCCGCGCTTTGGACGAGAAGGTAAACACGCAATCATGTGAGCACTATGACATTGTAGAAATTGTGTAGGCTAACGGTTTTTCGAGACCAGATGTTTGTTCTCGAACTGTTATTCCTCATTTTTGCTCGGAAAATATTCGATTTTTGTTTGTTTTGCATTAGCATTGCGCGTTGATAATTTCGTCTTAACTCCAAACCGGCTGNTTGTCTTTTGTCAGAGCCCAAGTATTGTTGCCTGGCAAGCTTTGTTGTGTTGGGTGTGAAGCAGTTTCCTGGTTACTTAAAACGCGTCTTTAGCAATTGCCAAAGTGTTCACTGCTTACGTTTATCATTGACAATTCGTAAATTCCGCCATCCGTGTTCAGAAAGTTGATGTGAAGTATAATATCATTACCAATTTTAACAATTCCAGGCTATGCAACGTGTTGTACACGCGGCTTTCGTGATGATGAACTGTATATTTACAGGGGTATTTTCCTACCATATATTTTCAAGTCTGTGTACGTCCAAGCCTTGTTCTGTATTTTGTCAAATTCACATCATGTGATGTTGCGCAATCAGCAACAAATCCATTGCTGTCGCGGGAGTTCATTGGTTGAACAGATTTATAAGCATATTTTTTGCATGCATTTGAGAATGTAACTTGTAATTTCCATTTTTGCTTGTACCCGCGGAGGGTGCGCGTCCTTTTCCTCTTTTGTAATCATCATGACAGAGTATTGTAGAAACGTTCACAGTTCATCACCTAACACTAATTTTACGATGATTTGCAAACTAGCTTAAATCTTATCGAAATATTATCTTCTGCGTTTACAGGAAATTGAGCAGGTCTGCGTTCTTTTTAGTTTTTCGATCGCTTATTTCTTTTTCTTTCAACAGGTTCTCTCTCTTCCGGTTGTCCAAACGACAGCTTTATTCAAGAAACTTTTCTTCGCTTGCATAACAAGTATGGAAGCTGGAAGCAATCTTAAAATCGCAGGGACCAGTGGTGGTAAGATTCGGCGTTCTATTTGTTGCCATTTTTGTTTTCAGCGGACAGAGGAACCTGACATTTTATGCGGCCAGGACTGAATTGCAGCAGTTCATTCTGTATTGTTTCCTGTTCACGAATGCATGTTAGTAGCTCAGTGCTTCCCACTTATACTTACTTGTGCCGTCTGTGCAGATTCCAAAACTCGAAGTTTAGCGAACGGAGTCAGCAGATACACGTTTGAACTCGCATGGAGATTGTTCAAGGACATTTTGCCGTGCGATGTCGATTCAGTGTACGTTAGTATGGTGGATGAATGTGCTGCACTTATTTCTTTTCAAAAATGCCGCTGTTCTTGTTCGGTACTTTTTGCCTTCGAGTTATTTTTAACGCGTCGACGAAGAATTCCACGGCAATTCTTGTTGTGCAAACTTCGGATGCCTTCGGAATGCTTCGGATAATTTGTTGCTGTGCTCGCACGCGGAAGGTTTCCGGCGTGTTGCGTCCGCTGGCGTGACCACTTGCGTTCTTGCAGTTGCCCCGTCGACGACGCAACGTCCGCATCGCAGTTCTTGGCTTCGTTCTACAACGCCCTGACCAAGGTAACGTTCAGCACACCCCAGGGCGAGCACTACCGTACCTTGGTCAAGGACCTGGTCAACGTCGCCACCCTGCTCTTGAACAAGATCTTCCTTCGCAGTCCTGCTGCTGACAGCGATTCGAACCTCGTCGAAACGGATATGTATCCCACATTGACCGAGGTACCACTGCCTTGTTATTCTCTTCCGATCTTCAGCATGCTTGATTGGTAACGAAGCGATTTCAGCAGGGATGTAGTGCTAACAAAAAAGGTGCAGGAACGCATCCAAAAAATAGCCATTTTAAAGCAGCTTCCAACTCATTTTAAAGCAAAAACGTGAAAAAGGTGTGGGAAGGCCGTTCCCACGCGTTCCCGCCCGTTCCTGCCCCACTACACCCCTGGATTTCAGACAAGCGGCTTCTCTTTTGAAATGTGCGATCGTTGTGCACAGATGCTCGTGCTCAGATGCTCGGTCGCTCGATTGCGCAGCCAGTTATGGTCGATCTTCGAGCAGTCGATGGATGGTGATGAACCATACGACGCCATGCCGATCACCAGCAACCTGCTCACCACTGTGCTGCGATGCGTGACCAAGCACGCTGCTTTGAGTCGGTAAGTGGGTTAGCCCACTCACTTGAGTCGGTAAGTGGGTCAGCCCACTCACTTTTTCTTCTGTGTGAGAAAGCTTTCCTTCGTGTTGTCAGTGCGTTGTCAGGGCCTGAGTTGTCCAGACAACGAGATAATTTTGTTTTACGTGGAAACTGCGGCTTCTACCCGTTTAAATTGACGCTATGGACAAACTATGCTCGTTTATAGTCAACTGCAGCATCCCACGCTTGTTTCATTCGCGGTGAAATGTTTAAAACAAGGTTCTTCAAGCACCGTGTTGGTCAGTTTCACGTTTCCTTCTTTGAATGTAGCAAAATAGGAGCGTCAGGCCGTGCTGCTGCTCTTTGACAGATCGCATATGATTCGCATGGCGCTGATTGACGATCCGAACCGGTCTTGCACTGATCTGAACAAAGACTCGCTGGCCGCTCTGATGCACTGCGGCGAGATCGACACGACTCGAATCGTCGACGGCAGCACGAACATACCTTTGCCGCTAGCTGTCGCTCAAGTTTTGGCGAGCTGGAGTTCCGTCAAGCAGAAGATAGGAGAGATCAAGGTAAACTGTATTGCGTTTGCGGCAGTCTTGATTATTTGCGTAGCAAAGTCACGTGACTAGTACTGTATTTCCAACGTTACCGGTATGAAGCAAAACCTTAAACTTTTCAGACTGCTGACGAAGGGAACATAAGCGAATGTATCCAGTCGCATCTGAAAGCTATGTCATCAAGCTGTAACACAAACAGCGACATGGCCTTTGCCATGAGCTTGCTGTTGACACAAGATCCTTTGGTAAGGGTTGTTTTATTTGCCACGCTTCGCCTTGAAATAATTCGCTGCGTCAGCTATAATTCTATGATTCGCTGCGTCAGCTATGATAAAATTGCTACAGTGGTGAAGTAAGATAAATTTCCTGGAGATTTTAAGCTTCTATGCAATGTTTGACGCGCGTTTTTCATGCTATTTGGTCGATGATAACGTGCAGTGAATTGCCGCGCATTTAAAATCTGTTGAGGTGTTTTATATATAAACCTTCGGTGTCTTTTGCTTGAATCTCTTTTTATTAATTCCGGCCACTCTGTTGAGAAATACTGTAGTTTGTTTGTCGTGCTGTGTTCAACGTCTGCTACTTTTGCGCGGGATGTTAACGTCTTTATGTCGATTGCCTTTTTCCAGCTGCGCTTATGCGACGACCTGGTGCTGTGGGTGAAAGACAGCTCGTCTCCCAGCGCCGTCGTGATCTGCGACACGCTCGTTCCTTTGCTGGCCGACGTGACCTGCTCCGACATGCACGATCAAATCAAACACTCGTTGGAGAAAGCGAGCGGGGGCGCCCCCGGAACCGATCCCTACACCGACACTCTCAATTTCTACAGTCTTAAGGTTTGTGTAAATGCGAGTGTCAAGTATGCTTTTGCTGCACCAACCGATCATATCTGTGTTACTTTGGTTAGATTAGTAAGCCACGTATGTCACCAATACGAAACTGAATTGTTTGTTCGCACTCGATACATTTTAACCTGCTCGATCATTTCTATTTTAGTTTATTACTTTTATTATGATTGGCTCCTGTTCCTCACTCAACTCTTGTGTTGGTGGAGGTATTTTTCTCTGATATCGGGGTCTTACCCGGTCCATAGGAGATCCAGCACTCCTTGTGACATGTACCCGCCGCTGAGTATCGCATTTTTGAAGTTGTATCTTTGTTTTCGCCGGGGATTTTCTCGAGGTGATTTTCCAAGTTGTTGCTGGTTGTTCCCAGATATCTTATTAATATTGACATTACTCTGTTTTGGATATTCCACATTCTCTGTATTTTAAATTTCAGGTCCTTATATTTTTTTATATTTTCTCCTTTTCCTTTTCTTCTACGTTTGGTACAGTTGCATCTACTATTATCAACCCTCCATTGATCTGCTTGTCTGTTACGAGGTCCGGTCGGCGAGCTTGTATCTGTTTGTCTGGCTGTCCTATCTGCAAGTTCCACAGTACCCTGACCTTGTTGTTTTCTGCAGCTGGCTGGGTTTGTGGAGACATTTGTCGTTTTGATCTCGTGGCACTGGCACATGCTGTGGCAGATACTGCTGCCACGTTGGTATGCCTCCTGTACAAGCTTCCTGCTATCTTGTGGAATGAATTCACTATGTGGGCAACTGCCTTATCCTTTTATTTGCACACTTGACACTTTGGATCGTTAGTCGTATGGAATATCTTGGACTTATTGCACTTGCTGTTCAGTGCTTGATCTTGTTTTGTTGTAGTATGAGTGCTTCTGTTTCTATCTTGAGTCCCGTGCTTTCCCGCATCCATCGGTATTCTCCGTTGATGCTATCTCGGGTACTTGCTGTTTGTACTGTCCATGTAACTACATGCCAGTCCATTTTGTTGTGTTTTCTATTTCCCATTCTGCTATCTCTCCCTACATTTGTACCCTGTAATTGCTTGATATTTCTAGACTACTTCGGGGATCTTTTACCTTTGGTTTGCTGATGTAATCTTGCGCATTAGAAGCTGACTGTTCCTGCGACTTCTTAATCCTCAGCCAATTTGTTACCTTGGCAAGTACAACCGGTGCGTGTGTGTCTGTTCTTGGGTGANTTCCGCCGTACATATTCATGGCCTTCCTTGTCATTCTGTTTATGTCCTGTAGCTCTTTCTTGTTCCAGTCTATGATTCCTGCTGTGAANGTGATTCCTGGCGTCGGGCATGTGTTCATGGCCTGTATTTTGTTTTGGGCGTTGAGCTGTGATGTGCGAATCGAATTCAACGTTTCTCTGTAGGTTGTTGTTTTGCTCTTGACTTCCTCCTGTTCCATGTACACACTTCGCAGTAAGCTTATATATTTGTTGCCTGTTTCGATGCCGAATCCTTAGTTGCTCCTCAATCTCGATTTAACTCCAAGCAATGTCTTTATTGTCAGTTAGGGTGTCTCACTTAGAGTTATCAGATCTTAGCGTACAGTTTGAGATCATCCATGTTGAGTTGATGGCCCATCCTGCGCCTTGCTGTTTGGTGCACATCCTTTGTTTACCGTCTTCGAGGACGTAGCTCAGTGCGTTGATAGCTGCACAAAAAACAGTGGTGACAGTGCATTTCTTTCGTATGTTCCCTGTTTGATCTTGATATTGGCATGGCGCTTGCCGCCAGATGTTAGTGCGATGTTCCAGTTTCCCACTGACTGCTGGACAAGCCCGATCAGCTTGTGATTAATCTTAAAGAAACCTCCTGCTTCAGGTTGTCTAGCAGTGCGGCACTGTCTCACTTGCTTTCTTGTCTGTCCACCGCGTAGCCAGATTGGTCTTCTCCTGGCCTCTGCACTTGTCGATAAGTAGTGGCCGTTGATGCCTCGGCATCCAGGTCAACTTCCTTTCTGTTCGCATGCTAGGATGTCATGTTGGTTCAAATGTTGTGTGATCTGGTCGGCTAGTACTCTGAGGAAAGCTTGCAGGTTGTTGGTAGGCATGTGATCAGTTTGTGCTATGAGGGTGTGTTTCCTTGCTTTGGGTCCTTTTCAATGATCACAGTCCTTTCAGTTATGAGCTCGGTTGGTGCGTTGTTGCGATTTTCCATGATGTCTTGCGGTTATTCTGCCATTCTTCCGTGTGAGATGTTGAGCCACTGCCCTTCTTAATATTTGGTCACATCCGGGAGTTTTCCCGTTGACCATATTCTTCAATTTGCTTTTTGTTGTCTTCCTATGCGGTTCCTTGTGCTTCCTAGGTTGTAACGTCGAAGTACTTCCCTGTTGTGCTGTGGGTTTTTAGTATTCTCCACATGTTGTTCCAGAATCTATTTTGTGCTTGTCTGGCATTTCTGCTGCTACTTTGCTGTTGTGGTTTCGGAGGTTGGAGTAAACTCTTCTGTGCAGGGATGTTCGATTCGTGTAGGGTATCTCTATAGTCGCTGAGGTATGCCTGTCAACATTTCCTTTGCATCTTGTGTTGTTGATTTCAGACATCATTTAATGTCATACTGTTTCGCTGTCTTTTGTCAGATTTTGCAGTTCAATTCCCTAGCACTCTCCGTTCGACTGATGTCTTCGCTCAATTTCTTGACTTAGTTCTGTGCAAAGTTTGGTAGCCTTCTCTTCCAGGGTGGTATGGAATTTTTAAGTGCTCTAGCTTATTTTGTCGATGTGTGTCACATGGTTGACTTTGGCAGTGTGGTCGCGTTGTCCAGGACGTATATGAGAGGGTTAGATACTATGATATCCTTTATTTGTGTGATATGGATCACTGATCAGCTGCCTTATTATTGCATCTTCAGTTTGTAAGTCCACAGACCCTGGCTTGTTGTAGGATTGAGCTTATGACCTTTCGATGCACAAACTGGTGTTAAACACGCCAGACCACGTGACCTGATTATTATTGTTTAAAAATGCTTTCCGGTGAACAAGGACTGCTCTGGGATTATAAAATTTCTGTTTTATGACAGTGATTTCACGACCGATATTAGGATTTTTTCAAAGTTATTTTCGGCCGTGCTCAATTTTCAGCCTTCGGGTTAGTTTTTAAGCCAGAATTTGTTTGCAACATTTTGCTGTATTTTTTGAAGTAATCTTGTAACGCGTTACAAACCTGGCAACCCCGTGGATAAGACATCTCGTACATTTTGGTTTAGTTCAAATTAAGTTTTGTTGCCATGCGACAACGTTGTGCCTTTCTCGAAGTAACTTTTGCCTTTTTCATATAAAATGTGTCACATGGCCAAAATTTATTGATCGCTCATAAACGCAGTGCAAAGCAGAGAAAAGCATTTTTTGAAGTGGCGTTGCTAGGTACGGGAATTGGAGACTTCTGTTTGCGTGTCTGAAGAGCGACAGGTTATATTTCGAAGTACCAGTAGCGAGTTGTTTTGTATGTTCGCTTTTTTTCGCAGGGAGCTTATGAGATCCTTGCGAAGCACACCAGTTCCGAATCTGGCATCAACAAAAGTGCAGCCATCAAGTACCTCACGTTTCTGGAGGCTGCTGTAGAGAACAAGAGCATGCAAAGGTTTCTGCAGTTTGTCACGTGCTTAGGCATTTAATAGTCGTTTTCTTCTTATAAATCTGCATTTATTTAGTCTTCGCTGAATTTTGTTGAAATCAAATTTTGCTCGTGTGTGTAAGTTGCGTGAGTTGGAGTTTTATAATATCGTATTTTGGTTAGAGCGATGAAAAACTTCTTCGTACCGGAAGATCACGTGGCCAGCAAGGAGAGCGACGCCGCGAACGGAAACGAATCAGTTGACACAAAATGCAAATCTGACGCAGATGAAATTGCTTTTAAGGGTATTCGCTGTTTTACGTTAGACCGGCTTAATGAAGTTGCGCGAGCCATTGTTGAATCAGCAGTTTTCCTTTGATTTTTTTTGCGTAAAATCATAAAAACTTCTTTTTCTCCATTCAATGAAGTAATTGGATTTCTGATACATGATATTGTTCGTTTTGGAGAATAACCATGTCTGTTCCTGCAGACCAGCAATCATTTTTTTTCTACTCGTGTATGATTATGTTACTCCCTTGTTTTCAGGCACCGTAATCCCTCACAAGGGTAACATTGTTGACCTGATGCTTAGCAACAGATCGCAGCCAGCACCGGAGTACTCCAATAAACTGCTCCAGTTTATCGCCAAGCTCTGTAAAACGGGTGAGTCGCGTCTTGGTATATTGGCTGCGCACGCTGCGGAACGAGTACGTTTCTACTTTATTTTTGGTGCCAGGGATGAACAGTTTATGGAAATAAAACTGTCTCTTGTCAACTTCAATGCAAAACGTGAAGTGAAACCGGCCAGGCATATTATGGCAAAATGTACCTGTCTGGTATTGCTCCGTTTCGAAAGTTTGACTCATTTTTTGGTTTTCAGTACTTATTCCGAGTTTCAGTGGTTTATTAAGAAAAGCAAAGGCGCTCTCCGTATTACGAGATTGGGGAGGACATGTGATGCTTTTTTTCGGTAGTAAATGCGTCTACAATGAAATTGGTCTGTGGCTGTTCAGCTAGTCGCGCGTTGACCAAGAATTGTAAATTGTTTGCACAGAAACTAACCAAAAAGAATTTTAGAATACCTGATGCGAGTCCACGCTCGTTGCTTTAAGTTTTTACTGCAACAAAACATCTTGTAAAGAAGAACACAAAACTGCATTGTGTGGCTCTCTTGTCTCAGTCTCATCGAGCTGCGTATATCTGAATATCAGTTTATAGCAGCTTCGTAGGCATAGCGTGTGCTTGTTACTGTTAGTCTCCGCAGCATAACAGGGTAACGGTGTGTGTTTTAGCGAACGGGAACGATGCGGTCGCGTGCGCATGCCTCGCACCAGTTTGCGGCCAGCTGTGCACATTTAACCTCACACTGTCGGAAATGCGCGAGTGGGTGGCCAACTTCGATGTGGACGCTGCGTCGTCAATGGAAAAGAACTTCCGTGACGAAACTTCGAACGCCCTCCTCGCGCTGGCTCGATTTGTTGTCAGCAAACACAGGTTGAATTGACTTGCTTCGTGTAAAACAAAAGGCCAAGCTCGGATTTTAACCTCGCTAATTTCTTCTAACGAATTTTTCAGATTTTTTGCAAAAGTAGTGACGTTCGTGCACTTATAGGTACAGTGTTTAATTCGGTATGCGCATTTCTACCGCAAACGCTATTGCTCGTCTGTGGTACGTCGCTCCGTGAACTGGTTTATATTCATGGATGTTGTTGCAAATCCTCGTCAAAGGCTACGTTCGTTTTGTGAAGATGTAGCGAAGCTTCGCAGAAGTAGTTGGTTTATTTGAATTGACTAAACTTTCGCTCCGAGCAATCGGTTGCGTTACTCCACGCGACGCCTGCAGCAAGCGCTGATGGCTGGCCCTGCTGATGCTAAAACGAACACATTTAGGGCACATAAAACATTTTCTCTGCAAAAAACAACTTTGGAATAAAAGCTTGTTTTGGAAAAATTCGTTTTGATGCAGGGAACCCTGTATATGCTCGTTTGTCGCTCATCATGAACTAATGCTCAGAATTCGTCGTCTGGTAAAACCTCGATTAGTTTTAAATCATGACGTGTAGAAATATAGCTGAGCTCTGGAGTCTACTAGACCATGCTGACAGACCAACCCCACAAATGAAACACTTCCGCGCATGCCCACATACTGAACTCACGTGTAAATATCACCTGAGTATGCCTGCGTGGCTAAGCAGTCGGTGTACCTGTGTTAGTGCTGTTAAGGTGCATGTTTTGAAAGCATCTGCGCAAAATTACAGTAATAACATTTATCCTCTTCACATTCACTGTTCTGAAGTCCATTGAGATAATTTTTTACGTCCAACACTTCCAACAAATTTCAAAGCCTTTATCTTAGATTCCGTTTTAACTCCAGGCGTACGCTTTATTGTCGGTGTTGTCAGGTTTTTATTTACAAGGATTCGATGTAAGTTTTTCTTGATTATTCCTCTTATTTTGTCCCTTTTAAACGCGCAGTGCTGCTGAACAGCGCCTGGCGTTGTTTCTGCTCGACGCCATCCTCCCCGTTGACCACAGCGCGGACTCTGCGCGCGCCACGCTGCGAACCATCTCGCCGACCTTCGTCGAAATCCTGGCCACGCTCGCCAGCGCCAGGAACGGCAGTGGACACGCCAAACTGCTCGCCTACGCCCTTTGGTGGCTGGATTCGTGTGCGGATCTTCTGAAGGACCCGGATGTCGCCAAAGAAATGCACGACCAGTCTGAGGTGTCCAATATTGTTTTTGGTTAAAGTTCCTCAGTTTTTTGAGTGATGATGATCCGGAAGCAACTTTTTTCTGCGCTGTTNGCATGGACAAGAGAGAGATCCTATTTTTATTATCTTGTCCGTAACAACCTCATCAGAATTTACGCTCCACTCGCTGGAAGAACTATTTGTCGATTCTATTTAAGTGATTTGTTGCAACGATTGTGAGTGGAATCATTTTCGGCTGTTTCTTTGTACTATCTTTGCTTCATCGCAACGTTGTCTTTTGCGTTTGTAGAACGACGTAACCAGTGTCGTTGCAACATCAACGTCACTTCTCATCTACGTCAGCAATCTTTTGAGCGCTCTTCGTGGAGATGCGGATCGCGCGAGTGACTTCAACGAAGGTGAGGTTAACGCAGTGATTGTGCAAAGCATGCTGGGACACTGGTGTGCTCGTAAAGAACTGGCACCTTTTTAAAGGTTTTAATGATGGATCGTTTGTTCTTCAGTCGATGACTCGGACATGGAGGACGGCCTGAACGCGACCTACGAGCAGGAATGCGACTTCGACGACGCCGACGCTGATGTCGCGAACGAAGACGCGGTACAGGATGAAGACGGCCTGTGGAACAAGCTCTGCACTTACACGATCACTCAGAAACGATTCATGAACCAGCACTGGTGCGTTGTGATAAAAAAACAACAAAAAACTGCTAACTACGGGCATTTCATAATTGAGGCGTTGTTCGTGCAACAGGACAACGACATTTTGCGAAAAACCGATTGCGCTTTCACTTCAGGTACCACTGCCACACGTGCGATATGGTGGACGGTGTTGGCGTTTGTACTATTTGTGCGAAAGTCTGCCACAAGGGCCACGACCTGACGTACGCTAAGTTTGGCTCCTTCTTTTGCGATTGTGGAGCAAAAGAGAACAAGTCGTGCAAGGTTCGAGTTTAATCTGTTCTTGCGATGATCTGCTTTTGTTATGGTCGCTCGGTGGCGCATGATGAACCCCCACCATCTGCGTTCTTAACTCATTGCCTCGTCGCGGTTTGACCACATCGAACATTTTGTAAGTTTTTCCTATAAACCTAAATTGACCTGAATGGGCGAGGTGATGCAAAAAAGCTTTCGGATTTGATTGAACGACTGTTAACCGTAGATGTAGCCAGGGGGGCATGCCCCCCGAATTTTTGGCATATCTATTCATTTTGTGCTTTGAGAGGCGGCGTCCCAAACAAACTGTTGCTCGCCTAAAATCAAACATTTTGCCCCCCAAAAAAATTTTGGCCCGGCTACGCCACTGCTGGTAAGCAGTCGCAGTCAACATAACTGCGTCGATTTAAAGGCGCTGGTGAAGCGGATCCCGGGAAGTGACAAGCTCGCGTCGGGGGTGTCCGCGTTCTCTGAGCCCTCCCGACCGGCGTCGGCCGCCGCCAGTTCGACCACAACACTCCTTGCTCCGTCCTCGTCCACTTCCACCAGCACTGCCAAGTCGACCGACGCTGAGGTAGGATCGACACGCCCGGATGTGCTTTTCTGCGCGTGCACTGGCAACGTGCTTGCAGCCTGCGTATGCTTTTCTCAGGGCGCCAACGAAGCACGCGACACTGGTGTGGCTGCAGCGGCTGCTTCGAGACTACATGTGCTTGGAAGTGGAGGCAAGGCATTCAATAGGTGCGTGCTGGCTTTAATGTTCCCGGAAACGAATTCAGTATTCAGATAGAAGGCAGTTTTGTTGCTGAAATTACTATAAGAGACGGAATCTAATATTAAACTTTTTGCATAAATTTTCTTGTCGTATTGACAGTTGTTGCATTGAATGCAACTGTTTGTTTATGCCGCTGATGAGCAGGCTTCTGCTTCCATGAGCCAATGTCTGTTGAAAAATCCCTAATAAGTAAATTGCATTCGGTAATTTTTTAAGAAACCATTATCATAGACGTGGTTCCCTTTCCGATCGAGTTGTTAGATTTTAGTGACTTGTGTTAGCAAAACATTTTTAATTTGATTGAAAGTTGTCCTCATGAGGCTGTGGTGATAAATTTTTGGCGTGCCACGATCACGTTCAAAAAAATTTTTTTTTCAAACCTAATGTGTGGAACAAGTTTTGGTGAGTAGTCTTGCCACTGCTGCTACCTCCAGTTGATCTGGTGATTTCTGAAACCGATCGAATGACCGATCAACCGTTGATTTCGCTGATCAACGATCTTGGCCATCTAAATTTTTGTACGATCTTCGCGTGCCCAGACCTGAATCGATCCCCAAAAGTATAGCTTTGTTGGAGATAACAGTGTTTTGAGTTACCGGTTGTTCGTGACGCATCAAAGCCTCAAAACTGTTTATAGGCAGTTGTCTTATATTGATTGCGATAGTTGGTGCCATCATACTGGTGCCATCATACCAGGAGTGTCAACACACAACAGGCTGTTAAAGAACTGGCGAACAGTGCAAAAAGGGAGACATGACGAGTAGAACGTGAAATTCAATAAATTTTACGATGCTATTTAAACGACTGTCTTCGCCTTCGGTTTTCAGTAATTTGATTGTGGTTTGAAAATTTGTTCAGGTTGAAATCGCCGATTCACTTGTGCGGCAAACCACTGGTCGTCGATTCTTGCCGAGAAGAGCTGCTCGACCTCTTCAGGGGAACCGCAAAGAACAATGAACTGCCCCGCGTCCACGGCGTTGTGGCCACTCTGCTAAAAGTTCTCCATGTCATAAAAACTGTTGTCGATGCTGATGCGTACAAGTTGAATGCAGGTTAGAAACAATTTGGCTGCATTTTTGTTAGTTTTGCCCAGATTAAAATTTGTCTGTCTTGCATGTTGGTGGCAATTGCAAATTTTTTTTTATGCTAAGTTTTTAAGGTTGCAAAATCTTTGATTCAATTCTGCAGCCAGCAACACTTTGAGAGCACTGAATGCTATGGGTCAACTTCACAGCAAGACAAAAACTACCAGCGCTGCGGATAGTTTGTTGGTTGCAGCAATGGGTTGCCAAGAAGGAGCTATTGACAACGTGAAAGCTAATTTCCCCGGAGAGCAGGTATAGTGCAGTGCGGACCACAAATGTAAGTTTTGTCTAGCGGTATTAGTATGTGCTTGTTGGCTGAATCTATTCGAGCTTCTTGGGCAGTAGCACTTGGTCTTGCGACAGTGAAGTGTGGTTAACAATCAAGGAGCTGAAAGTAAATCCTTGTTTAATCTCGGATGATCCTGCGTGGTGGATGTNTCCGGTTCATGCCTTGGAAACATTGNATGATTTTGTCAATCCGGTTGTTTCGAGTAGTGGTCTTCAACGGTTTTTTTGTTCCGCGACCCATTAGAGCAACCGCTATAACCGAACAACCCAATCCCAAACGTTATACAGCTGTGTATATAAAATATCCACTCGCAACCCCTCAAAGGGTTCACGACCCTCTAGGGCTCGCGACCCCAGGTTAAAAAACATTGTTTTAGAACAGGCCGGCGCTACATACGGCCCGCGAGAACTTTCACAATTGCGGAAAATGCTGCAAAATCCGGCTTCGGATAATTAAATGTCGTTCTAGAATTTCTTCCAAGCTACAACGAAATTAAGTAGATGTTTGCGGCCCGCGGCAAATTTATGTTAATTAATTTGGCCCTTCGAGCTTTCCGAGTTGTGCAGGACTGCTTTAGAAGCTTGCAGCAGCATTAAGTTTCTTGCCTTTGTACACAGGGTCAAGCAATACGCCAGCTGATGAATGCGCGAGCCATTCGCCGTGTGGCAATGTGCTGCCTGTCAAGTCCATCAGGTAAAATAGCGAAACAGTTGCCTGTCTTTCACATCAGGTCTTTCGCTCATTTTAAGAGAACTTTTGCTTCCAGGTAACAGGCAACACCTGGTGATATGTCACGAGAAGACCAAGGTCACGCTACTTCCGCTGTCGTCACTGTTGAAGCAGACACAAATGAACAAGCGCAAGTTGTCCTTGAATCGCATCTCTACCACTTCCATGCCGTTTCCTGTAACTTCCATGGCAGGTAAGTCACGGCTATGGTTGTTACGTTTGTTTTTTTGCTGTGCAACTAAACTGGGCGCAAGAACAGTAGTTAAAAACTTCAACTACATTTTTTTGTAAACAGTAAATCTCCCTCCAACCCGGTCGCATGCATCGCTGCCTGCAGGCAAGCATTGTAAGGAAACCGATCTGAAATCAAGCTTCCTTTCGCATGAACTATTTGCTTGTTGGCAAATCTCGCACTGTTTTATCTCGTGCTGCTGATGACATTTCACATCTTCAATAACTTCTGCTTTCTTGTCCATCGATGACGTCCAGGTGTGAATTAGATCACATGAGATTAGTTGCGCTCTGGTCTGGGAAGTGGCAAAGTGTATCTTAGTCTGGTTCTGGAAACGATGGGTCTTGGATGATTTGCATCCATACGGACCAAATACAGGTGTCATTTGAAGGCCTTCTCGGCAACTGGTCACAAGCATGTTTATTTTTCCAGGAAATCCGTCGAACGAAGAAGTTCTAGCTGTTTGCGGCTTGAAAGAATGTCACGTCCTGGTCTTCGCCGCGTCATCTGCGGCTGCCGCTCCTGCTGGTTCAGTCACTCAGCACTTGGTTCTCCATCCACAGCTCGCCACGAACAATCACATCGTTCGCGCTCTTTGGCTTCCGGCATCTCCGACGATGCTCGCTCTCATCACCGCTGAGTTTATAAAAATTTACGATCTTTCAAAGGTGAGATTTTTCAAAATCTTCCTCTGAATTTCATCTGAAAGCAGCGTTTGGTTTGAAGATCCTTTCCTTTTGAGGGTGTAACTTTATGGAAGGTTTAGCTGAAACAGCGTATATTCACATTATGTGGTTTTTCTTGGCTCTTTGTAGCATTTCGTTTAAAATAATCATTGTGTGGATCGTCGCACTTTCAGCTTTTGGTCAAAGAAGTGTCTGAAAGATTTGTTTGTTTTTGTTTGAAATACCAAACCTTTTTGCATAAAACAATTGGGGAGTAGCATGAGTTGCGCAGTATGTTGATGTCCGATTCCATATTTGAACGTTTATATCGCGGCACTCGTGTGGTTGGATATTTTTTTGCAAGGCTGCTGCCCATTTTACGAAAGTTGATCAGTGCACGTAAGTTCATGAATGTAAAGATTAGTTGAAGTTTCTGTTGAAATTGAAACACTTCGCGACATTTCAACGATTGGAAAAGATCAATCCAGCTCTCTTGCAAGAATAGCGTGTATGGATGTCATAAACATACCGTTGCCTAGCGAGCTTTAAAATATTCGTTGTTGCTTACATCAGTTTTCTCCTTTGATAAAGATTGAATTCGTCACGGAACGTGCAAGATACGTTTTGACCACATCTTTGTTGGACATCAAAACTTCGCGGCATGACATATATCGTTGAATATGTGTCACAATAGCTTTCCAGTTTAACCCTTTCGAGTTGCTGCATGCAGGACGTGCTTTCGCCTTCCTACTATCTACTCCTACCCACCGGCAAAATACGAGACGCCACATTCATCGGCGGCAAGCAGAGCGATGCGGACACGTGCATTGTAGTCATGTCAACCACAGGCTTCGTTTACACTCAAACTTTGAACGAGGAAAGCCTGGCTGTTCACGGAACGTTTTACCTGACCAACGTACTGACAGTAAGTAGCTGCACCTGCAACTTCAGGAAATGGTGCGATTGCATTTCTTGTTCAAGGCCGGCAATTGACGACGCTATTTTCGTCTGAACCTCCTGTCCCATCGCCACTGTGGTCGAATGGGGACTGTGTATTTTTAAGCGTGACGGGTGATCCATTCTTTCTCCAGTGCCCCAAGTCGGGGAAATTACGAGCACGAGGCTCATTTTCCTTTGGATTATCTGCGGCAGTCAACAAGTTCTAGGCGTATTGCTGCGTCGGCTGCCCTTAATACTTAAACACACACCGTTTCCTTCCTTGTGCCATACGTTGCCCTAATGTTTGCATGTACGTTATTATGCAGACGAAATTGGTTAATTGCATCCCGCTTAAAACGCACGTCATTTTATTGCATACAAACCTTAAATCCCGAACCACATCCCAGCTAGTGTAACATTTAAGTAGAAACGTCGGATTGTCGTATAAGATCTTTGTCCTACCTTCGTTCGCTCAAACTCGCTGTTTTTTGAGCAAGCCGTCCGCAAAACAAATCACGTGACAACCGGCAATGGGTACGAAAAGAGAAACGTTTGTCGGCGCTACGCGGCCACTTAATACCCTTTCAAAACTCGTAGCTGGACTTGTTGCTGCGGAAGAACAGGCAAAGCTATACGTTGCTAACCGATACTAACACGGCGAGCTGAACTAGTTCAACTGACATTAATCAAGCCAATCAACCCTGTTCCACCCTCGTTCATATTAGTTTGCACAAACAATCCATCCATCTTTTCCCGATCTGAATCGTTGTCAAGTGTTAAAGCCAATGCACCCAACGAGTTAAAAAGTTTGACCACACATGATGCAGAATGTAATCGGGTGTTTCTCCACTCAAACAAGTAATCGGGTGTCCTCCATGGTATCGGCAATCATCGATCGTAAAACGCGGTGATTTCCAGGCATCGAAGTGTTCAGGTCTATGCCGCATTAACCACGGTGGTGTTCTCTGTCAGCGTTTATCTTGCATTGGAATTGTCGCGTTTTTTTTCACAAGTTTGCTTCGGCCCAAACCGGTTCAAGCCGGTCTGGAAGCCGAGCTTTAGGATCGACGTGGTAATGCATGTGTTTTGGCAGATCGAGCACAAGGACCTGGAGGAGAAGAACGGAACGTACGGGAACGGCGGTTTGTCCGTTCATTACTCGCACGCGCTGCAACTGCTCTTCTTCAGCTACTTGTGCGGCAGTAACTTCGCTGCCTCGCTCGACGCGTCGAAAGAAAGCATCGCAAAACTTTTCTCCATCGACTACAAGGTAAACGTACCGTGTGGTTTGGTTGTTTGTTACGCATCAGTGAGCAGAAGCGCATGGATTGGTTCACCGCCTCCACACCTGTGAATATTGACTGTTGCACTATCTGCAGAAACAAAATCACGCATTCGTTTGTTGTCGCTTTTGATCGTTGGAAACCAGAGTTGTAAACGGGCTTCATTTTGAAGCCCATACCCGGACCGAGCCCGACATTAAATTTTGAAGCCCGATTTAGGCCCGCAAGCTAAATTTCCCTAGTGAGTCAAGATATGCGCAACTGCGGGGTATTGGTTCCGAAGCAAAGTAAATGTGACTAAATAATTCAGAATTAATCATTTTTTATTGAAGATTTAATCAACTTCAACAGTATGGCGATAGAAGTGTCCGTCGTTGCGAAAAAATTTTGTTTGCAGGTCCGAAATTGGCTCGTAACATTTCGACAAGCTTAAGCCCGAATCCGGCCCGACTTTCAACTCTGCTGGAAACTATTGTCGGATTACCTGCTCCTGCATTTCGTACGTTGCGCTGCAAAGCTCCGCTTTTTTTTTTCACTCAGGCAAGCAACAGCGGCAGCGGCTCGAGTCGCTCGCCTGCTGTCAACGCGCTCTACGAATGGTCAGAGGTGGACAGGCACCCTGGTCTCATGCTTGCCTTCTCGCATCAGCAGGGCTGCCCTGTGGTTATCATGGTCGAACCGGAACAAGTCATCATACAGGAACTTAAGGTTGTTGCTTACCTGCTAGCGTTCATTGCATTGACTGCGCCTCAGTGACTTGTTGTAATAAGCATACGAATATCGTTGACTTTTTTAATTTTACTTCGGGTTACGGCAATTAGGCAGTAGCCTGAAATTCGCTCCTTGTCTGGGTGGCTGAGGTGAACGCGCTTGCCCAAGGATGGGTACGGCGATTCACTCAGTAGCTATAGATCGAACCCCAACCTCTCTGTTGAGAGGCAGACACTCTACCACGGAGCTATCGCCGCTCCTTTGACTTGCGATTTGCGTGCTGTCAAACGCCTTACTGTCGTTTTAACTGTAGGTGCTTGTGTTTTTCCTTCATCGTTGATTGTATGGAGCTAGGAATGTTTTACTGTTTTCTGTGTAAGACGTGGCATTTCCATTTTTACGTTGGGCAAAAGTACGTTTCATTTTAGATTTGACCTTGAAGTCCCCAAGAGAAATTTTAAAAAATGCCAGAAAAGCTGGTTGTTAACTTCCTACTGCGGTCCAGGAATCTTGTTTGGGCGCAAGTATGGAGTTCGATTATATGCTTTTTCTTGTGTGTTCGTGATTTCTAATACTTGCTTTCGTCCCAGGGCGTTTCGACAAAAGCAAAAGTACAGGACATGGTCGCCATCCGTCACGTTGTCTCCCCTGGAACGGACTCGGACAATGCTGAACGCACCAGCGTGATCACGCTGTGCGAGGACGGATCACTGAGGATTTATTCGGCCGCGTCAGACATGACTGTCTTCTGGCTGCAACCTCGATTGCAGCCATCTGCTGTGCTAGGTTTGGCGTTTCTTTCAGCAACTTTATGTTTTTCGTACTAGCCAAGTAGTTGCGGATTACGCGCCAGCTAGTTCTAAGACGCCGGGGGGGAACTGCCCTCCGTCAGGCCCTGGCCACGGGGGGCGATGGTCATGATGTCCTTCGCTGGTTTCATGCCGTATGAGACACACTGAGGAGCTTGTTAATAAGTTTGACGCATTCCGTTGAAGAGTTCAACGTGTGTTGGAATTGAAACGACTTAAATTTTTTGACCGTCGTTTCGATTCGTTGTAGTATAACTTACCTGCGCTCAGAGGTAACCTTTCTGACTCTTGTTATTATTCAGGAGCCGGAAAAAGTTCAAAGAAATCTTCGTCGATTGGTCCGAAACGTGAGTATTGCGACCGGTCGTTTATTTTCTCGCCGTTTCGCATCGGTGATTATTTTTTTGCTCTTCCTCGCACAGCGAAGGACGCGCAATCGGAGGAAACCAACTTCCCGATCGACTTCTTCGAACACTGCCAGGTGTTCAGCAACAGCGATTTTGAGTTCGGCGGCGAGCTGCTGGAAGTTTACAATTCCGCTCAGATCAAGAACCGTTTGAACAGCGCTGGTCAGTCGCGATCATCGCAAACTTTTGCTCGCGTTTTTGTTGTATGACGTTTTTGCGCTTTTGTCATGCGGTCATAGGTCGATTTGCGCGCAAAGCGACGAAAAATTTTAAACTAATATCACTTGCAATTGATTTTATGTAAAATTTTATTCGAATACGAGACCTGTTCAAGATGGCTACGCCCCAGTAAAGCAGAATATTTGCTCCGTATAACATCTGCGACTGTTTCTCTGTTGCAAAGGAGACTACCTTTGATAGATCTCGGGTAAAGGAGTGTTGCTTCTGGAAAGAAAGGAAGTTTTGGGTGATTCACATGAAACAAATACCGCTGCAGCACGTTAATCGTTAGCCTTGACATCGAGCTGAGGTGGTTTCTTATTTTTCACTCAAAGCGTAGACCTGTACACCGCTTTGAATGACTTTGCTTCGAACGGCTTTGACTTTTTCTGTACAACCGACGTAGCGACGAAAAGAACCGAATGGTTATAAAGTCGTTTCAGGTTTTATAGTTATTTCGCCGTATCCCAATCACTGGAGGCTGATGCTTGTCGATGCGGGTGCTGCTCATATTCAGTCGAGAACCGATGCTGCTGGTGTTGCTGACTTTATAATCGCTTGATTGCAGGAATGTACGTCATGGGAAAGAACAGCTTCACCATACTGATCACCAACAAGAGCTCGAACATGGTAAAGCCGTTGGTGTTGTGGTTAACGATACACGGTGTCGCTGCAGACACAACTGTGAACACTGCGGCCACAACTAACGGAAGCGTGTGATTTTTGTTCGACGTTTCGACTTGGTCATAAGTCATCTTAAAAAAGTATAATAAACTAGTGACACAGAACGGCGAAAGTGCCGTGCGAAAGCATTCGTGTGGCTATGATACGTAAGAGTTGTCGTAAGTGTTAAACAGCGGAACCACTCACGTGAAG
>JGI24159J19872_10000575_pt1 | contig 34030 bp, 19 predicted proteins | sample Ectturendosymbi4_FD_19872 | JGI IMG/M metagenome (IMG submission 19872) | reverse complement strand
GGCCCAGTGCTCTTTCAGCAAACTTTACATCAGAGGTAGTTAGTGTCTCAACTATATTGAAACACTTCATCAACCTTGGTCCTTTTTGGTCAGAATATAATTCGAAATCTTTGTCTGTCATTCGAAGTAGATGTTGTTTTTCAAGCTGTCTTCTCTGCTGGTCGTCAGAGCAAAAATTGTCCAAAAGTTCATCCATATCTCTCAAAAATTCTGCTTCCTTTTGAAGAAAAGATTTTCCACGCTTCTTTTTGTTATAACGATCGATTGAACTGAAAGTTTTCATAAGCGCAAAAATTTTTTGTTTTACTGTTATTTCATTTACTGGGTAAACATTGCAAAATGTCCAAATATTGATTAATTCTTTTGCCACCACTCCTGTTGCAGATTGCTGTTGAAAATTTTCTTCATTCAGAACACGTTCAATTACGTCTCTTTTGGTTGGAAGTTTTTCTGNGGGTAATTTTTCTTTGCTGTGAAAGACATGCCCACTATGCAAGACCTTAGTTAGTTTAATAGAGGTACTCCTTGTAACCATTCTCTCTAAGAAAAAGCTACACGCATTCTGCAAAACACAAAAAAGCAGTCCATTGTAGAGGAAATCTATCACAAAATCTTCATTTTAATAAGATTTTGCTCTTATGCAATACGCAGATAAAGTAGTAGACCAATAGTCAGCCTAGAATGCAATAAGCACGAAATCAAAAGCAGTGTTTGATGCAGCATGGGTCAGTTTAAGGACAACAGACAATTACTTACAGCGGTTACATCAATTTTATGAATGTTGACCTTTTGGTGACCTTTGTCATGTGGTTGCACGGTGGTTGCTAGTGGCAACCACCAAAATTCATTTTAAAACATGTTTTTGTGCAGTTTTCCAGGATTTAAGACCCCCTTTTTTCAAGATTTTTTTTCGGCCCACCCTAATGTGACAAGTACAATGCGCAGAGAAGATTGGTTGGGGTGTAAGAGTTTATGGTTGGGGTTTAGGATCAGGGCTCATGGTCAAGGTTTAGAGTCAAGTTTCAGGTTTAGTGGTTCAGTGTTTAGAATTAGGGTTTAGCCTGCAGTTCACTTAATATAAACAAGAAGCTGCTATCTGCTTGCCAGCTCTGAAACCATGACAACCATCATCCATGCATGGGTCTGAGCTGTTACAAATGTCAAGGTCAACTAAGCAGGACATGCGTTCCAAATTTGTCATGTGACTACTTCAACCAATCGTGTTCAGCTAGAAGCAAAATAATTCCAGCAGTTATTTTGCCCCACAAGGAAAAATAGCCTCAAGGCAAAATAGACACAGCACAAAAAATGTATGTTGTGGATCACAATACACTTTCGGATAGTTTTCGGATACGGATAATATGGTTTCAACCAAAACAAGATTCGGATCGGATATCATTTTTCAAAAACAGGATAGGATCGGATAGTAAAAATGCACTATCCGATCATCTCTGGTGTCAGGGTCAGCAAGAACACGTTGTGTACACGTTTCAAACTTTCTGCGGACTAGATACCCCACAGCTCGCAACTAAGGCCAGCTACCGCAACACCGATCAAGGTTTCAAATGCTTGCAATGGATTTTATCATGAAATCGACAGGCAAACCCTTTAAGTCCCGCGTGCGCTACATTTTTTGCAAAATCAAATGTGGTAATGAGCAGACATGGCGCGATTACATCACAAATGTAATCAATTACGATTACTTGCCACCTGCTCGATTACGATTACGAATCAACAAAATCACAATAAAATCGATTACGATTACGTTGAAAGTAATCACGATTACAATCGCGATTACATTTGTCTTGAAACATCTTCAGAACGAAAACAAAACCCATTTGCATGGTTTGATGTGAGTATGTTTTCAGACAACATACGATACGAATGAATGTAGCAAACGAAATTACTAAACTGGAACAAGCACCGGAAAAAACACATCGATTATTTATTTAAATGTTCGTGCAGCCATCAAAGCAGTGGCGTAACTAGAGGTTTGAGCTAGAGGGGAAACTTAGCTGAAAGAGGCCTAATGTCCTCTTTAGGGGACCTATTATTCAACATTCTGAAAAAAAAACTTGAGAAATGGTGGTGAATCCGTGTGCGGATGGCTATAGCCATTTAGTGTATATACAAAAATCTCAAATCAATGGAGTCGAAAAATATTTCAAAAAACGTAAAAAGACGACAGCTTACTACAAACCAATTAAAANAATACTAAAACCGAAATACAAGCTACATGTTGACCCGGTTTTACATTAGCTGGTCAGGGAANTAAACTGGCCTCTCTTCCCTCCCGTCAGTTAATCCACTGCAACAAACACTTTAAATATTAGTCAAACAAAAATAAAAAACGTTTAAAAATTTTCTTACTTCAAATGTTTTATCAGTCAAACGATATAGGCTATATCAGGCTTAAACTTTCGTCCAGCAACGCTGAAAGTACATTAATTTCAAAATTGCTGGCTATTTCTTCTAACAGCGGCTTACGATCATCTGCAAGCCAGCATAGCATTGTGCAGCTTTTAATTTGAAATGAAATGAGCAGTGATGCCAATATAGCTGCGCATCTCTCTATTACCCTGTTTACACGGCGCATTTCATTGTGGCCTAATTGTGGCTTTTTATTTGCTGAGTCACGCAAGAAAGCCACACTCTTAAACGTGACTCAGAAAATAAAAGCCACAATCGACCAAAAGTCACAATTTGGCCACAATGAAATGCGCCATGTAAACAGGCTATATTAGACCAAAAGCCAATGGTCAACAAAACCTCACTGGTTTCGTTGAGTTTTTCTACCAGTATCTGTTGGATCACGGTTGACGTGTTAGATAGTTGTCAATGTTGTGGAAAGATATTTTCGACTTGGATTAAAGTACCTTATTCCTCTGAAAAAAAGTTAATTTATTGTATATCAGTTACCCTACTGTGCTATGGCCTACTCCAGCACTTACATTCATCAGTTCACTCTGAATATATATAAATAAAAACAACACCTCACCTCGTAATGTCCCGCTGTTCCGTTGCCAAAATGTCATTGTCAACCCGTTTTCAAGAAAAGCTCCTATTTTTGTTGCTACGTCTCACTAGACTAGACCCACTACGTTACTTCTGGCGGCCAACAGGAATAAAGGTCCTCTGAAACAAAGCTACAAAGCTGTGCGTGCCCGTGGACTATCAAGATTTAAAACACACAGACGGGCAAATAGCCTTCCATGAAACATAACCATAACAAACGATGATAAAGGAGGAAACCCAGCCACCACAACCGCTGTTCATCGCACAGTGATTTAGGGAAGGGTCTCCAAACTACGGCCTGCGGGCCAAATCTGGCCCGCGAAAACATTTCATCCGTCCCGCAAAGCCATTTCATGAATAATGAAAAAATAATATATTTATGGAAAACTTATTGATCTGGTAGAATGTAACATATCCCGAAACAATCACATTACGTAAGATGTACAGCACGCGAATTGTTGTGTACTAACTTATGAGGCCCTCTGACGAAAATTTGGAGAAACCTGATTTAGGGTAAAGATTTCCTAGTTTAATCGCAAAAGTAATCGTCGACTTATCGAAATCGATTATAATCGATTACGATTGACGATTACGATTACCCCATGTCTGGTGCTGAGCATGAATCACATGTTGGGTTTATGCCACTAACCATTAAATATTAGGATAAAACACCCGAACATTTCTAAGCCCATTTGACAGAATAAAAAATGATTCCTGAGGGTAGTGTAATAGTTTGAAAATGTTTGTATTCTGAGTCGAACCAGGTCTTGACTCGACTCAAACTTGCCTTTGAAATTGCATATGTCATAGATTCACTCAAGACTCAATTGTTGTGTGCTTTGAGTTCACTAATGACAGTGATGTAGTCGAGATCGTAACCTTCGAGACCGTGACCGAGACCTGGTTAAAAGTTCGAGACGATACCGAGACTTCAACAAAAGCTCTGAGACCGGGACTCGGGACTTGAAGTTCGAGACCAAGACTCGAGACCTCAAATTTTGTGTATTTTGCCGAAATTAAAAAGAAAATGTCGTCATCACTTCGAACTTGATTTTTTTTAAGTTCTGGTATTTTCCGACATGTTTTGCTTGTTTCGTACCTGCAAACGCAACAAACAAAAAATCGTTGAATTATAGAAATTTTAATAAACCATTTCTTTACAATATTCAAAGTCATGAAACCTCGAGACCGAGACTCGCAAAAATGGTTCTCGAGACCGAGACCAAGTCTCGAGACTCCATCACTGACTAGTGACGATACCAATGCGACTCGATTGCTTCACTGGTTGCAAAATATACATTTGCATGCAATCAGTATGAATATTAATTATTTCATTGTATGCGGGTGCAGGGCCCCGACAAGAGGGCGGGGTTGACAATGCCCCGGGGCAGCACTTTTCTGGGGCAGCACTTTTGGTGAAAAGAAGGAATAGAAGGTGGTGGTAATGGTGGTGGGGGGACGGCACTTTTCGGCTCGCCTCGGGGCGGCACTTCCCCATGTCGGGACCCTATGTGGGTGTTTAGAGGAGGTGGTTGCAAACTTGTTCACAGCTCACTCAAATTGTTTCAAATGTTCTCAACGTCATTGTATTCCTTGAATTAGGCACCAAGCAGTACGCCAAGGTATTTAAGTTGTTCATCAAGTCAATATCCACGTTGTTTAGATAAGGATTTTTACTCCGGTTTGTCATATACATTTAGAAAAATCTTGAAGTGAAATTTTGCAATTGAAAGCAATTTTTTTTGTGTAGTGCAGTTACTACAAATATTGGAAGGGAAATGAAGACCATAGTCGAGTAATTTTGGGCAAATGTTTTCTATCTTTTCGTCATAGCATTACGGATAATTTTTTTCATTCTTCGGCTTTGGGAATCTATTTGTTGCTTCAGTCGTAGATAGGGAGTTTCATGACTTGTAGGGCTTGTGTATGAAGTGACTGTTTCGATGCAAAAACGGAGTGCGCATACCTGAATTTTTGTAAATGTTGACTAGATTTTGTGATACTGAAAAATCGCACATTTCTGAAACGTTTTTTTGACTTTTTTGATTTTGCTGTAACGGTGTTTTCCGGAAATGTGCTTAAAAACTATTGAGTAAAACGTGAAACTAGTACTTCTATGCTTGATGGAAGATCTGCCAAATCGTTATGGTAACGCCTTCCGCGCTTCTGGCGGTGGTGTGGGCTACAGCACAGCAGTGAAGGCTGATGCAAAAAAGAAAGCCTTGTGAGTAGCTTTTAAGTAACTTTAGACTAAGATACTGAAGTTTTCCATCCCGATATTTTGTGCAAGTATTGCGTTTATTTGTACACCGTGAAAAGATAGTAAATTTTGAATGGATTTTGTAACATATAGCCTACGCTACAGCCGTACAGGTACCCTCAACGCATTTTTTCAGATTTTGTCCATTGTTTACTTTAATACTTACATGCGGTTGATGAAAGGGCTTACATTTTTAGGATAAATGTAGAAAATATGGATTGATTTGATGCTGAAAAATGCATTCTTGAAAGTTTGCGTGTAATGAAAAATTGAAATACTGTTTAAGTCATGGTTTGGGGTGCCCTGTAAAAGGCGGAACTCCGTAAATAGCGGAGCTTGGTTGCGGAGGATTGATGATGTAACTGAATTGGAAAAAAGTTGCGTTGCAAAAGGAATAAACAGAAAAAAAGCAAAGGAAAAATATTTTATCATTGCAAATTAAGGGTAACACTAAACGGAGGGCCGGCGGGCCGGGCGGGCTGGAGGGCTGTGTTACCAAATGAAAAACATGAATTTTCCGCAGACTGGTGAGCTGCACAGAAGGGCGGGCTGGCAGGCTGCACTACAGGATGGGCCAGTGGGCTGCACATTAAGGCGGGGTGGCGTTCTGCACATTAAGCTGGGCTGCGGAAAAGGGCGGGCCAGAGGGCTACCTTTTTCTGCAGCCCACCCCACCCTTTTCTGCAACCTGCCTGACCACGTTTTTGTGCAGCTCATTGGCCCGCCCTTCTGTCTTCTGTGCAGCCTGCTGACAGCTCACATTTTTCATTTGGAAACACGGCCCTCCAGCCCGCCGGCCTTACAATTAGTGTTATCCCAAATTAATATGTGCTTCCCCCAAACATCTGATGCATTGATGTTTGCGATGTTTAAAAATTTTATACATCCACAACTGTTGAAACCTATTTTTTGTCCCCGAACTGTTGTGAAACTCAGATAACCAAAAATTATCAAACTTCAGAATGGACTTCTTTTATCGGAGTGTATTATCACCTTTTGTAGAAAAATTATTTTTACTACCATTTGGTTCTCATTGCTCACCGCAAAATATCGGTTTTAGCGACTCCGGTTACGTCATCAAACCTCCGGAACTAAGCTCTGCTGTTTACAGAGCTCCGCCTTTTATAGGGCCTCATGGTTTGGCTTGAATGCTTGAATAAATTATAAATTTGACATTGTCGGCTGCTGAGAGTCAGTCTACCCTGCTAAATATTTTTGTAATTAATGCTGAGTTGTTTCCAATTATTTTTATCACTATAGACCAGGGGTCAGGAACCTATAGCTCACGAGCCAGATGTGGCTCTTTTGATGACGGCATCTGGCTCGCTTGATATTTTCTTAACACAATTGTTATGAATGAAACTTTCTCTGTAATTTTCTATCTACCAGACTACAAAGCCATCAGCAACACCATGCAGCACCAGAAGTTGCATTAATAGTAAGAAGCATGTTATTAAAAAAAAAATTCAGAAATTTGCCATTGTGAAAAATTGTTGATTTTGCTTTAAAATGCACACGTTGGTTAGTAAGTTAGTTGCATTAAGTGTTGAAAAATGTTATATGGCTCTCACGGAGATACCACTTGAAATATGTGGGTTTCATGGCTCCCTTAGCCAAAAAGGTTCCCGACCCCTGCTATAGACTAATACAGTTATGTCCAACCCAAATGGCTTACTGAGCCAAAAACAATGTCGCTATCTCAACCAGGGCCACACATTGTACAACAGATTAATGAGGGCCACACATTGAATGGCTTACTTTTATCTTATCAAACAAAATTAACTTAAACTAATATACTGAAAGTGTTCGAATCATAACTGCAATGGTAACAGACGTAAATGGCACTTAGGACAACCTCCATCAAAAATGTCAAATTAAAGATTATCGAAATAAGGACAGCTTGTCAGTATGTAGACTACTTTTACTAAAGGGAAACCTAAACTGGGCTGCACAAAGCCTTCAACTGGGCCGCGGGTTAGACATAGCTGGACTAATGCATATATTCATAATGGCCATTTAGTATGGATGATGTTTGTCGTAATAATTTTTTCGTGAAAGATTCTGATATCTTACATGAAGTGTCATTGTATATGCAGTAGTCTATGCACTAATATTATACAGCGTCATGTATGGATCATGTTAATATGTATTACAATTAAGAAAGAAAAATAAAAATGATTAAAAATCATTAAGAAAAATGTTTTTTTATGTTTCCATAAAAATTTGCTAAATTTTTCTTCGTAATAAATGCTCATAGTATAATTAGTTAACCATTTCGCAGGTTACACAAATTTCGCATGGTATTGTGGACACTGCCAATTGATCCGTTTATATGTGTAGTTATGTTTTAAGTTTTATACAGCAGGTAACTAAAGTATTAATTAGCAAATATAGGTATAAATTTTCACCACCATATTAAAGGAACAACCCAGGTACGTAGTCTATGCTATAAGTAGCCCAAGTTTCACTAGTTTTTCATCAAGAGCTCAAAATCTGATCTACTTAAAATTTGAGGCATTCCATTTAATCTTTTCTTCTCTTTCTTTTGCCGAAAATGCAGCCAATAACAAGCCTATTCTTACATTCTACTACCTGCAAGTTTTACTTTATTGTAGCTATTTATTTTTTCCTGTGTCATACACCACTTTTTGAAACTTTACTCAACAATATGCATACGATCCGTATATAATGCTTAGAGCCTGATGTCAATCACTTTTATTGCACTACAACAAAAAGAAATTTGTTTTTTCATCCATAAATCTCAGTCATATTTTTCAGTCCTGTAATGGAAATGCAAACTTATGACCATTGTACATTTCTTGTTGATAAGGTGTGCACATGTTTTTGTTATTTTCATAAAACTGTGTCAGACATGTTTTTTTCTTATCATTATGCCAATTATTTACTGCATTAGATTGAGCTGCAAAAAAAAACAAGGTGAAAGGAAACAGTTATTAAAACACTCTTTTCAAACACTTGCTTTAAAACGTATGGGAATTATTTAAAAATAATAAGAATATCATTTTTAAGCACTGCTACAGTACTAAAGTAAAACGATTTTGTTCTTTGTTAAAAGTTACATCATAAATAAGAAAGTGGCATTGTTCACTATTCGTTTGAGAAGTATGTGTAGTTGTCTCTCGAATCAACTCTTTGAAATAATGATAACTTATGTACAACAGGGAAAAAAACTCTAGTGCTCTGATATTTCAATTTTGTAAAACTTCTAACACGTGTAGAAGTTCAATCCTAAAAACTGGGAAGTTAATGCAAAATGTTACCAACTGTAACATGATTGAGAAAAAACATAAAAATATTTATTATGTCACAGTATTTTTTGAATTGTTCACAGTGGTTCATTGAGTTTGGCAAAATTAGCATTGGTTGGTTTATTTGCTATGCATGTGTATTCTATTTATGCATTTTGAATGGCTGTTATTGTGTCATTCACCAATATTTTGTCTTTTTCCTTAGACTAAAGTTTGGAAGAGATTGTGCCATGTTCCATACAACATTAACAAGCCACTTGTGATAAAATTGGTTAATACCTAAATCTGTGAAAAGCGATGATACCTCACTTGCACTTGCATTTGGTTATATAACACACAAAAACTAGACCAAAACTTTATTTAACCTTTGTGGCACACATGTTTATAAAGATATGTTTCTATGCATTAAGAGCAGTTGTAAATGTTTATAATCAACTAATAATAAAGCGTAAATTTAGATTTGAAGCTATGATTGCAAAATTTAGTTTAAAATTGCTATATCTATTTACTTAATTAAACATGCAGTGGGATTATATTCAAAATGATATTAGTTTTTCTCTTAATATAACCAAAAAAACAAATTTTAGAAAATGTTTAGTTTTTATTTTTGAGAAACTTTGTTTCAGTTAGTTTTTTATTTCATATTCTTTATTTTTGAAATATTGCTTAGTATGAATTCTCAAGTGCTTTACATTTTATTATTTTTGTGAAAAGCAATCATTAATCTCTTTTCAGTTTGATAGTTGACATTTCAAAGGTTTGAACCAGTGAGTGAAGTTTTCACCTATTTTAACAATGTTGACAACATAAAACAATGTTGCTATATTTCAATCTTCATATATATTTCACTAAAAAACAAAAAATCAACTGACTTAAAGGATGGTTAAGATCATTTAACACCATAGCTTTCTTAAAATGTTTTTTAGATTATTTAACTTTAATTATAAAACTGATGCTTGTGTTTACAGTGATCTAACTCAAAAATCAGAGTTGTTTCGCATAAGTTTTATCTTTTTAACTGATGTAGCATTATAAAATTTGAATTTTTAAGTAAGTGCAATGAATTTAGTTACTGTTGAGACTCAATTTTTTTCATTTTGAAATCAAGAGCAAATTATTTAGTTATATAAACATTAGATTGCGTTATTGCCTTATGCATATGGTGGGCCATGACAAACTGATATAATATAAAGCTGTAAAGACAATTTAAGACAAAACTCAATACTTTAAAGAATTTAAGTATATTGCACAGAACTTTAGCACTGAAAACAGTTTGAAGTCAACTCAACATCGTAACATTTCATTTTTTATAGGTGGTAGATCAGACTTGGAGGTTTATTTTTTCTTGGCTGCTTTATTTCCATCATGGCAGAAACAGATGTGCATCCAAGACCCAACATGACTACTCTTCTGAAGTCTGATGCAAATGCTGGAGGAAACTTTGTGGAAGAAACTGAGTTTCATCGTTCTTTGCGACATACTAAATTTCCTTTTGCAAGAGGTCCAGATGGACATTATGATTATCCAAGCTTTCAGGTTTGAATACAGTGACAGTAAATAGAACTAACGAAATACATTTGATAAACAGCATTGTCTCAATTTTAGAGCCTGTGGATGTGGCTAAACTATGAATTTAGCATGTCTTAATTTTTCTAATTTCATTAATTGACAACAATTAAAAGCTCTAGGTATGCTTTGAGCTTTCAAGGAATCAGCGGACTGGGCTAAAGTGAGGTTTGACTGCAATGCCAGCTTTGAAATCATAGTGTCTAATTCTTTTTCAACTTCGGTGCTGTTTTTTTTTATCACATTTATAACTTTTTACATTGCAGTTTCATTCTTAACTATTTGGCCCTTGCTGATGAAACTGGTTCATCACATATTCATTTTGCCAAGTTTTTTCACATGATTAACTAGAATATGCAATTATATTAATAATTAGTATAAACAGAACATGTTAACAGAAGTGTTTATTCATACTTAGATTGAATAACATCATAATGATCTTAATCTACAGCAACAGAGATGGTTTCTTTAATCTTTCAAATCATTCCATTTTACTTCTTTGCTTGGTCAAGGTATTTTACTGTAAAGTCTGAAAATCTGCAGTGATTTACAAACTAAAGATCATAAAATGAATGCAGTTGGCAACATGGCTGTACAATATTGTATTTCACACATGTTGTCACTGCACATGTGTAATCACACCACATGTTTTTTTCAACAAAATATATTCCAACGAAAAAACAAAGTAGATAGCATTAGCTTTTTGCAATGAAAATAGGTTAAGAACATGGTTTTCGTTAAAATAATAGCTCTGTTGCTTCTAACTCCATGTATGCTTCACACATTTTACTGTATTAACATGTTCCAAACTGGGATACGATATGTTCGTACTTAGGGCCACTTTAATTGCGTCACTTTGCACTACCATAACTTGCAAGCCAATGTTCTTTATAACAGTTTTGAAAACAAGAAACCTTTGAACTCAATAGCTTTAAACTAAAATTTTCAGCAATTTTCAATGAAATCATTATAAAAATAATATAGTGAGGAAACATATTCGGACAAAAAATTTTATTTCTATTTCAAATTGTAGAAAGACTAGCATATTTAAAGATGTGATGTTGTCAGTTACTTCGTTTGTGTAGGTTATCTGCTCTGTTGGCAAACTGTAGTCATAAATAAACAACAACATTGATGATAGCCAAAACATGTTGCACTCTGAGCAGATTTTCGGCAGTGAACCAGATTTTGGTCAGCTTATTTGTGTACACTTATTTATTTTTAACACGGCAATTTATATAACTAATTTAATATTTAGGGACGACTGAAAGACAGCCCTGCTTTCATAAAATGGAATATACATGCACAAGCACCTCACAGTGGTTACTCTCTTGCTCCACATAGAGACAACCATCCTATCATTGACCCAGCATCTGGATTTATTGGAGCTGGTGCTGATCAAGATTTGGTAACAGGAGTAAAAAGGTTTGATGTTTGCTAATCATAATACAAGTTATGCTATTTCCTAAATAAATTTTTTAAATATGTTATTTTTTGGCAGTTGCTAACATTGAAATTTGTTGTATAATGCTGTTTTAACCAATCCAAAAATAAAAAAGCTAGGTAAAGTTTGCTTGACCCAGAATTCCTGCACATGTCTATGGCAGACAATTAGCAATGGTGTTTTCTTGCATATCTGTGAGTAAAATCACATTTTGTTTTCAAAACAAAGTTTCCCCTGACTTTAGTATTATGTGTATGCACATGTGTGCTGCACAATGCAATACTACATATGGGTGTATAATGTTATTGCAGCATTCCAACATTGGTCCAAAATAGTGACAAAGTGCAATTGGGAACACCCACAATGAAACCTCCCGATAGTGGAAGGCCACAAACCCCACCAAAAGCTCCATGGATTGAAGAAGTGAATGCTGCCAACAAAGAAGCTAAATGGAATGCAAGAAAGGTAAAATCATGTGCTTTCAATATCCAATATGTGTGCAAATATTGCAATTTCTTCTCATGTTTTTCTTTTAAAGGTGAAAAATGTATGCTATTTCTCATGAAAAAGCATTCCTCCTGGTGCATTTAAAGCATCAGGATTGCAATTGTCTTTTGCTTTGTAAAATATTTTTTCTGGTTTTGTGGATCCAAAATATATGTGTATTGCCTCTCAATAGCAAAAATGTTCAAGTAAGACTTAAATGATACATACTGTGGCATTAATGAATATACAAAATATATAATTTTAGACTTAACATTTTATTAATGCTGGATAGAAACTTGTTAGTCAGTTTTTGGCCAGGTTTACAAAAACATAGGTTTTAATTTTTTATTAATCTTCACAATATTCAAATATTTGTGTTGTTTTGATTTAAGTTGGCAAATTAAAAGCATGTGTACATGTACACTTAAAACCAGTTTTTTTTAAGGAAAACGTTAGGTACTCGATGTGAACCTGTAGGGACCTGATTTCTCTTATTATAGGGACCCGATTTTCTTTGATTTTAGGGACCCGATGATGATTTTCTTTGATTGTAGGGACCTAATTTGAAATTCTAGGGGTCCGAATCGAGTCCCTAAAACGCCTTAAAAAAACCTGCTTAAAACACCAAGAAGTTCATTGTTTAAATGTCTATAGCCACACGCACTGGAGTAGAACTTATGCACACATGGCACTAACCAGCAACACACAGATGAAAGAACACAACCAGGTTATGTGGTGGTAGCAAAAACATACATATAAATGGTGATCACACTGTCGTGGACGTGGTGCTAGCAAAGAGCACACACATAGGTTGCATCAAAATGGCAACTATGGTGTTTAGCACTGTTGCATAGTGCTGTGGTAAGTTCTTACTGTGATAAGAACACCAGTTCATAAAATGTCTGGGGTAGTGGGAGGCTGTGGAGGATCAGGAGTCATCTGGGCTGCAGACATCCTGAAGGTGAAACTTCTTAAAGTAACATTTTATTTTGTAGTTGTTTTTCAACATGCAAGTTTAAACTGATTTATCAGCAAAATGCAATTCAATGAGAATTTTATTAGATATTCTTTTAACTAAACTTTTACATCTGTTCCCCTCCATAACAACAAATTTAAAGTCCACCCTACATCCTCTAAAATCTAGATAAATTTCCAAATTATTCTCTTGCGGTCCATGTGATTTCCAAATTACTGCGTTCAAACTCTTTTTTTGTAAAATTTTTGTGTACACCAGAAAGACTGTGAAGTCATCCAAAATCCACCATCAGTTTTGTGTATTAATTCTGATTGCTGTGCACAGATTTTTCAAACAACAGTCATAACAATGCTTAGTTTCTGTGGTATAAACATTGAAATTTTTTTAAACAGTTTGTTAGATAAGCTTTATTCTTGTTTGTTTTGAATTTATGTAGTGCCTGATTTCTGCAAGCTCAGTAGAGGTCATATAGGATCAAAACATATTAGTAGAAATGGCAGTTTTGTCTGCTAGTGTAGCAATACATGTTTTGAGCCTTTGCAGATGTTGTAAAATTAAATTCTAACACAACATTTTTTGGTTTTAGGTCATCAAAGTGAATAATTATTGCTTTTCAAAGATACTCTGATGTTTACACATTGTTTTCACCAATTTGTGCAAGTGTTTTTCATTTCTTGTAGAATTTATATGTGGGCAATCAGGGCTTTGAAAAAGGTTTTTGGTTTACACCTGTCTTGCATGGGGTATCCCAATCCAGTTGGTTCAGAACATATCAAAAATTTGAACCCAAATCTTTGAAAACATGTTTGAGCTGTTTACTCACCCAAATCAATGATCCATTTTTATACTTGTATTTTTGGTTAAAATAAAAATATCTGTTCAACTCTAGTGAAACATAACAAACGTTGCTTTCAGAGATTTGATGTTATCCTAACTTTGCAGGATTCAAGAAATGATTAAGTATTGAATTCTAAAATAAATTTGTAAATGTCCAAATTGTGGTCCAGTGCCACAAACACAATTTATTGTGAGCAGAACCATTTCTTGTTGTTATAGTTAACCTGATATCACTTTGAACTGTTATACTGTGGAAAGCTTACTGTGGAATAGAAGCTAATATCAATTTTACTGGCTAGTTTAACAGGCAAATGCAGTCTTTCCATACTATTGCAAATTAACAGAAAAGTTGAAAAATGCCTCAGAAACCATAAAATTAATTTTTTCTTAAAACCAATCAGGACAATTTGTGGAAGTTAAAAAATNCCATAGACCACAATAGNTATGTAGTGTACAACGTTCCATGCGGCGATTGTAACCAAAAATACATCAGTGAAACAAAAAGGTGTTTTAATAAACGCAAAAAAGAATATGTTAGTTTCACTACGAATTGCCACCCCAAAAGACATCCTTAAGTCAAATGTACACCTGCCACAGACTGGACTGGTCGAAGACAGAGATAGTTGCGTTCAAGGTCAATTTTTGAAAAACAAGTTTCACTGAACCGTCTTTGAACACTTTACCTAATGTGCTCAATGTAAAATCCCCAGAAATCCAAATGTCTGTAAAGCACCGTTTGGCTGCAAATATCTCATGACTTAGTCGATGTTATAGCATTTTTCACCGCGTTATAGTTTTGGGTGATGTGGTCCATGACGTTGGCCGTGTTTGATCCGTTGAGTTTTTCGCGTAGCGCGTGCGTTGATTGGTGTCCTTTTTATCGTGTTTAACGCATTTTATGACTGGAATTTCTTAACTTTAATAGTTTTTTATATCTACGCTTCACTGCACGTTCTATACTTTTAGGAATTTTGTTTGTTCCTTTGTTATTTGCCTGGTGAAAGCCCGCCAGCAAGTCGAAACGTCGGCGTTGCTTGAAAAATCAATAGTTGAGCCAAAGTTATTTTTATCTATGTTGCTTTAAACATGATCACCGCAAATGCATTTTGCAGGTGTCAGACATTACACTACGTGCAAGGTGTGGTGGTTGGACCAGTCCCACAAAAGTAATTCCTAAGCCAAGCAACGATAATGAAAATCTTCTTGTAGGATCTTTTACATTTAAGCATGGAAACTGGAGAGATGAAGCTGCCAAAAAATACATGTTCACTAGTTTTCAGCAAACGTAAGCTTACATTAAAGGTTGTAGTTGGAACTGCAGATGGTAATTGTTGTGCTGTATAGAATCGTGAATTCTTTCGCTGGCGTTGTAGCCCATTGTGTGCGAATTCCTGTGCTTTAATTGGCATTTGCAAACTTGATGGTTTTTGTTGTACTTCGAAAACTTTTTATTATTTACTTTGATAAATTCGGAAAACATGTTATATCTGTCGGTATTTGAGATGATTAGATTAAGAAATTAAGAATTTCTAGCATAATTTCAACTTGATTCATTGAACTCAACTGCTCATTCGACTTTAGAAGCTGTCGTACTTCAATCAAAATTAGAACGCTCCATCCTGTTCGCCTGTGAAAAATGAATCACTGATGAGTCAGATTACTTTCGAGGCACATATATTTCATTTTGCTGTTGACTAAAATCTTCAGTGCCATTTCCACAAATTGCACACTACAGCAAAACGAAGGAACAGTGACACTTGAAATCAGTAATTACGGATTGTCCCACGCGGCGCGGTGAGCGTAGTGATTGGATAACTTGGTCAGGCAACAGCACTCGCACAACAGCGGAACTGGTTTGGTCAAAATATAGACTGTACAGAAACTGAGATAAGAACGATCGCAGTACCAAAAACAGCACCAAACCCGGAAATCACGGGACAACCACTGACGCAAAAGCTGGCAATGGCCTGTTTTTTGTCGGTTTCGGAAAATTACACTCACAGCTAACCTTCTTGCCCATCTACGATCAGTTTTCGATAGCGACATTCAAAATGTATGTTGAAGAAGCAGTGCTAGATATAAAGTACTGAAAGTGTTCCGTTTTTTTACAAATCATTCAACATTTTCAAGTTCTTGCTTTCCACACACCATGAGAACCTTGCTTTGCGTAATTTATATTTTGCATGAATGATTGTGTAATGTTTTCGTACAGGTCCTACAGCGACGTTGACTGGGATGCAAAAATACCGCCTAAAATAAAACCATGCCCAAGCACCTTAGAGAAGTCCCCGGACCCGATATCACAAAGGTTAAATGCTTGGTCTAAAACATACGCGCCTGTAGCGGACATTTCGCAGGTACGCACTGCTGCCTTGCTCTATGTCTTATTATAAACGTCGTCTTTTTTCTCTATACTTTATGTGTGTCACCCCAGGTTTATTATTTGGTAATCGTGCTTCGTGGTAAGAAACATGTATCTATTCAATTATTTTGGCCTGCAGGTAGCACGCTGCAACCAGTAACCTCTTCTCTGCAAAATTCGTGAGTATAATTAAACAAAAATACTTAATAAAGATAAACGCTGAAACAAGCAAAAAATCGCTTGTCTTATTTCGTATTTGGTCATTTTTTGGGCTGCATAACCAAAAACTTGGTGTTTTGCTAACTTCTGACCCCTGTAAGCAGCAGACTTGGACAACTAGAATTTTTTTAGCTTTTCTAAATTGATTAGAATTGAAATTAGAGCTAAATCAGATGTCACAAATTAGATTAGAATTTAAATTAGCGGACTTGCGAAAACCATAAATTGAACTAAAATTTGCATTAGAATTACATTTCCTCAAATCAAAACAACTTTAATCCAAGTTCAATTCATGCCCTGATGTCGATTCATTCTCACAAGCATGAAAATAGTTAAGATTCATAAGCCAAGATTGGCCTGTTTCGCACTGTGCCATTCGCCTGCACGGTTAATATGGCGTGGAGATTACGCCACATATCACGTTGAGGTCGTGACACCCATAGCGGAATCATCCTGGTCGAGTTGAATCTCTGTTGCTGTTATGCCGAGGGTCGTTGGCTCGACTCTCTCTTTAGTTGGCTCAGGGCGACGCAGCAATGTGGCTGCAACACTGAAAACTAGTTCCGACCGAGCCGATGTCGCTGTCATAGTTCTCGAGCAGCAGCATTCAGATAAGGGAAACGATATACGTTTTTCAAAAACCGTAAAACAAGGAAGTGCCCGCGGACCAAAAGCGGCCCGGGAGTTGAAGTTTTGTGGCCCGCGGAAAGGGCGAGATTTTCAAGCAAGCATTACGGTTTTTGAAAGGTATTGCCAAGGACGGATTAAGGGTACTCTCGGCCTAAGGCTGAACAGATATTTCTTAAAAATTTGATAAATTTTAGGAGATAATCGGTAGTTACTTGCAATAAAAACAATAAAAAAAATTGAGGGCCGATTTTTTCCAATGGCCTAAGGCTATATAACCTGAGTAGCCAAATGGTTAATCCGGCATTGGATATTGCCAATCTCTCTAAAAGCGCGTTGTCTAACACGCAGAGCTTGACACATACAGCTGTGGCCCGTGGACCAATCTAGTTATGTGCATTTGACCGGGAAGTGCCACATGCGGGGGTTGCACAACCCTGCCTAAAACATCACAACTGACTTACTGTCGTACGTAGTAGTACCTAATGACTACTGTGACTTCTGGGTGTGAGTAGCTAGGCCAGGGGTGGCCAAACTACGGCCTGCATGCCGCATCCTGCCCGCCAACCAGTTTGATCTGGCCCGCCAAATACCTGCACATTTTTTTCAAGCACCACGTTTCCGACTGTAGACAGCAGTGCAACAACATTGGCTGCTGCCTGTCTCTTGTTGGCTTGTCTGCCGCAGCAGCACTTAGTGCAGCGCTACGAAAGGGTGAACAAAATGGTGCGATTTTTTTGTTATTATTGTATTATAATACATTTTAACAACCTATTTTGCATAGATCACGTAAATCGCACTGTATCCGGCCCTCCAGTGGCCAGGCAGCCGCGAATTCGGCCCTCGGGTCAAAACGTTTGGCCATCCCTGGGCTACGCAATGTGACATAACAACAATCATTGACAAGGCCACATAGTTAGTACCGCAGTAGTGAATAAGAAGATAAATTGATCGAGTTTTTGCTGTTTTCGCTTTTCTATGATGGGATGGCGGCATGGCACTTGTGACCATTTTGTTGCACTTTCATTGCACGAGGGTGCATTCTCGTTTCATATTTAAAAATATCGTTGGACAAATTAGCATTTTTGGCAAAACCAGAAATTAGATTAGAACTAAAATTAGAGCACTGAAGCTTTTAGCGAATAAGATTAGAATTACCGTCATTTCGCTCTAATTCATGGAATTGGAAAACTAGAATTATTTAGTTGTCCAAGTCGGGTAACCAGTGGTTTTTGGGTAAGGCAAATGAAGTAGTCACCTACCACACTTATATTGCCCCCTTCTGGAGTTGGCGGTAAGCACTTTGTTTTCTTCATATTTTCTTATACAATTAAGAGATTCTGCAGAAAAAAAACAGTGATTATTTCAAAATTTAGATGTGCGCCAAAAAAGGAAGACCATATTTTAGGTCTTGACACTTTTTGGAAAGCGAAGGCCTGTGTTTAGAGTACAGGTCATGTTCCATGGCATGTGTATGTTCCATGACATGTGTATGTCCAGTGTTTGTCACCTCCGAAACACGCATTGCAAATTTTAATGAGTTAGTCAACCAAATTTTTTGAGTGTCCAGCATCCTCTTGTGCAAGCTTTTGGTGGCCTCGAATTGTTTTGCCTCTACCCCCCAAACCTGACCTCCATTCATCCCAACAAAGTTGGCAACCATGGCTGAAGGCGTGAGTGGTTGCAACTACAAACAGAACCGTCGACAATTCAGGTCTCCTTGGGGAGCTTTTGTGTTGGTAGGGGAAGACTGAGGATTCAATAAAAATTTTGAACCTTACAGCAGCTGTGAACCGTAAATATTATCAAGTGAAATGGTAAGCATTCCCCTAAAGCGTCATCACTAGATCAGTTTTTTCACTGTGATTTGTTCAGAATAATTCTCAAGATCTAGAGGTGTGTCCGCTTGGATCGCCGGCAATCATGCCACGGGCCTGGATACAAGTAATATTTTGTCATGAGCGGTGACAATGTTGCTGTTTATATTGGTGACGTTAGTGCCACAAACAAATTATTTTTTACGAAATTTCAGAAATTATCTTTTGAATTGATTTAGTTTGCATCAGTAAATTTTGTGCATTTACCGGTGATGGTGGGTTAACGAATATTTTGTCGGTAATAGCAACTTCATTAGTGTCAGCAGAGCGGCAGTAGCTGCTTTGGTGCCATTAGCGATATTAGTGACGTTGTACTTTATATAGGTACTGTTTTCAGGAGATTTATTTCGACTGTCTTATTCAAACTGAAAGTTGAAACACTTCGAAAATATTTTTAGAACCTCGGAAGGTCATGGGATTGGTTTCAAATGAGAGACAAGTCCCACGGTCGTCGACCTTACAGCTAGTAAGGTTTTTGTTGTAGTGTGTAGTTTTTTTTGCAACTAGTAAGTTGTAGATTTTTGTTTCTGTGGCAAGTTGTTGTAAGTGGACTAATTTGTGTTTTCCTTTGCGTAGCACAAGCCATTTCAGGAAGAGCGGACACATACCAAATTACGGGTGAGCATGCGTTGTCATATAAACCACGCATTTTGTGATTGGTCAAAACATGTTTGATGCGCATCATTTTTCAATTTAAAATTTAATGAACAAGATTTTCCAAGCGTGGTTTCCTCTGGAAATGCTCCCACTCTTGTTGCATTTGAGTTCGCAAACTTCGTTGCGTTAAAAACATNAAATAAGCTGAGGGGTCAACGCAATGATGTTGAAAACTCTAATTGTTAAACATTTCGACATGTAATCGTTTTTTTTTTAAATAATTTTTATGCATTTTTCACATTCTTCAGAATCTTGTTTCCTTCGTTTTCATTGCAGTTTGTCTATGTTTGTCATTCTGTTTGTGCAACTTCTCCCTGCCAGTTGTGGCTAATTTTTGTTTTACACGGATGTTGTGCACAGTAACCGCTGGGATGTCAAATTCTGTCAGTTGTCAATTCTCAGAACAACACAAAGATAATTTAACTTTATTGCAACATTGTTTGAAACAAAAAGTTTTCAAATCAAATCCTGACTTACATGCTCTCTGCAAATGCTTTAAGCTAAAGTTATCTCAGAACCAAAATTCTAGCTTCGACGCTATCACCTTTTCAAGCCAATACGCCAGCTGCACTTGGTTTCATAAAACGGAGCATTCTTCATTTTCATGAAACCAGATCTGGCTTAAAAACTATTTTCTCAGGTTGGTGGACGCTTTCGGCATTTGGATGGGTTATCTGGTCTGTAACAAAATCTGAAAGTGTGCTATTGTGTCGTGTTCGCTTTGTTGGTTTGTCATACTTCGGCGAAGCGAACGCTGCTTTGCTGCATACGCCTTTCATCGACATTGTATCCCAGGGTGGATATTAGAATTTGTTGGCACGAGGCAAATTCTCAGAAAGGGGCCCCAAAACCTCGCCATCGCGAAAGGTATTTTTTATTTTGTCTAGGAATTTTATTGTGAGTGAAAGTCCAGTTCACATTGTAAATTGTTTGAAGTCATTTTATTTCAAATTGTCTTTTGTCGATACATTAATGCTGTTGAGGGACCCCCTTTGGCAGATTTGAACATAATTTTTGCTTTATATTGAAAAGCCTACGACTTGCTTCAGAGCTTTTTAATGTGGCTCTAGTTCATAAGCTTATCTCATAAACTTTTCGACAAAACAATTCTAAAACTAAGCGCGAAACTCACAAAGGGGCCTACAGCATCTCTGAAAAAGAGGGGACCCGAGGCGACCGCCTCGATCACCTCCCCTAATATCCACCCCTGATCGCATGCCTGTTACTTGAAAACTTCGTAAAAACGTGAGCTTGTCGCGTGTACCACGCGATCTTGCGAGGAACACGTGTAATGTGGTGTTGCGTCCGCGTGGCAGGGGTTCCATCGGAGCGTACAACTTCGAAGACAAGGATCATCCTTTCGAAGAATATCGACCGTTTACTACTTTAAGAACGCCAAAACCAAGATATACCGATACAGCTCAGTAAGTGGCGTTTTGCGATCTGAAAACGTATTTTTTCATGTCATATCTTTGTTAATTCACATCTCCAAAGTCTTTGCACATGCTGTATAGCAGTGTTTTGCTTCAATTTTCAATGCCCCCCCTGGAAACTGTCTCAAGACCGCGGACCGCTTGACAAGACAGTCAAAATCGAATGCCTGATCTCTGAGAAAGACCATTGTCAGATCTATGTTGTTCACAGAGGCGGATCAAAGGGGGGGCGATCGCCCCCCCCGAAAACCTACGAAAGTATCTTTATTCACCATATTTTTTTACAATTTGGAAAACAACATTCGTGGTATAAGCCCATTATGTCGTCCCTTGTTTTGTCACAGCAGTGTTGTGAAGTGTACTTCATCTCTCTTACAGTAGTGAACCCGTAATGAGACTTGAATGCCAAATGTTACTGAAATCGCCCCCCTTAAACTTACTGGCTGGATCCGCCCTGGTTGTTCAATATAGCCGTTATCAGTAAAACATGACTTGGTGCAACCCTAAAAATTTATTCTTGGCTCTTGTAGTGGTCTTTCTAACCAGGTTTGGATATATCTTGCTGTGCGGTGAATAGCTCTGCACGTATATTTTTTATGGCTCAGACACACTGGTTAGTCCTTCTTTTGAAGTTTCAAACTGTTTGTTTCTACCAGTCGTCCAAATATTCCCGGATACCGAGGATGCGTGCACTGGACAGCTGTACATACAGCACACAGCTTATATCCTGCTCCTCAGCCGCCTTCTACGGCTTACGTACACAGGTAAGGCAATGTGTGCTGGTGCGAAAATGTAACAGCGCTATTTGCTGCAACGCAAAAGCAGTAAGTTATTTTTTTACATGTTTTGCCATAGAATGTGGCTATGCTGCCTCCAGGGAAGGTGTGCTCATAGACAAAAACAACTTCCAAGCACAAGATCAGCATTTTGTTCATTAAAAATCCACTTCCAGTGTCAAAACTTAGATATATATTTTTCATTCACGTTGTTGTATATAAAGTACTACTGCTTTTATTGTCAACGACCAAACTCCGTTGCTTGCGGTAAAAATGACAATAATAATAAATTTAATGATTCAAAAACACGATTGATGCCAGATATGTGAAGAATGATACAAGCTGTTGAAGAAACTTCGTAGAAATTGTCTTTTGTTTGACTATTGTCAACCCTTATTACACTTGCATTGCAGGAGATTGCCAACGCCCCCGAAGTCGGCGTTTGCCAAACGGGGTCCGATGTCGAAGATGGTCACAACCGTCCCACCGAAAAACCCTTTTAATTTAGTTAACGCAGAAACAATTTCAGCGTAATATGAATTATGTCATTGTGTCAAAGTAAAGTCGTGCGAGTCCACTTCAGGGACGCTTGCGTTTACTTTACTTCATAAAACCGATATCCGTGTTGAAAGCTCTACGACTCAAATCTGACGAAGGTTCGACATGATTTTAAGAAAGGACTCTGTGTGCGAACTCTTATTGAATGTCACTGCTGGGACCCTAAAGCCATAGGCATGTATGATGTACGTCAGGCCGTAGCTGCACCAGACAGAGACTGGTTAAATGAGCGCGGAAACTGTCCGCAAACGCATCGTTAGTTTCCACACTTTTGTGTTTGTGAAATCAAGTGAGTTGCCTTTAATATGCTGCGCCTGTTTTTCTCAGTATTATCCTATTTTCTGCGACTGTGTCTTTCTTAAAATACCTGCAAACACAAAATGACCACTAGCATTTTATTTTTCAAAGCAAAAATTGCGAAACATTCGTTTTATACTTGGCGTTGACAAAAAAGGTCGCAGTCACGTTCAATAACAGAAAATGTCAATATTCGCTTCCGACGAAGTTGGACAGATGGATAGCTCAGCTGTACTCCAACTGCAACACGCGCGTTGGAGGAATCTCAAGCTCTTGATTCACCTGCGCAAGGTTTTAGACACAACCATGAACACGAAGCGCTTCGTTTGTCACTTGGTTATTTTACTTGAATTGCCGCACACAAGCTTTTTTGTCCTTTTCCGAACTGACCAGAATATTGATCAGCTACGTTTGGGTGACAAGCTGTGCAGACAGTGCCGCAAACATTTTTACATCCATCACTACAAGCATGTGGCAAGCATGCACAGACTTAAGATAACTGCCAATCTCAGCCAGTACTATTTTCCTGCAACAACATTCATAGCTAGGAAGAAGTAACAACATTCACATCGGAAGAAACCAAAGGCTGGTCGATGTCTGCGACGCTTAAGCAAGTTTCGTAAATACGAAATTCATCATGCATTCCAATGATCGCCCTGTATTGTGCGATGGGTAAGCAGCAATCAGTTATCCGCTAAGACGTTGGCTCTTTTTTCTGCCCGCACTTCCGGTAAGCGCTAGCACCGCATTATTATGTTGCCTGTAGTTTTGCCGCGAAATTGATCCGGCTCATCATAACCATCGGCCTGATTTCATTCACGGAGTGACATTTCCGAATACGAACGCATTTATTTCTTTAGGGGATGATGGCAAGGCGCTGTGTTATTGATTAAAAAAGTCTTCTGCAGATGCCACATTTCTTCATTAATAAACCCGTGCGACCATCAAAGCGGAGCTGCTATCATGCTTCTTAGCATACACTTAATGTGCGAAGTAAAAAGCATACCTTGGATGAAATGTACTGGTGTAGGAGCATGCGCAATTCCGTGTTTTGCTGCCGTAGACCTTCTGTTTCTCGAATGCGGATTTCTCTTTCTTGTAGCACTTTGCTGAATACACAATTTACCATTTTGCTATAACATAAGCTCGAAACCGCAAGGTATGCTGCAACAGCGCAACGTTAAACCGAGGTCCCGGTCCTTTATTGTCGCACAGTAAGCAACGTTGGTTGTGCAAACGACTTTGACAACCACTAGGATCGAGGCGTTACTCAAGGTTGAATAGCTCGGCCTTGAGGCAAGATTCAGTCGTTTCATAACATCTACATTGCATTCAACCTTCAGTTCACCATGACGTACTGGACTCGCACTTGAAGCAAATCCCCTTGGTATGGTTCATGACTCGGTGCAATTACTTCACACTGATTAAAACCAAGTATTTCTCTTTATGGCAAGAGGGACTCACGTAAGCTTACCGTAAATTAAAACCAGTTTTTAGCGGGGTGCAGTATGATAGGAAAAACCCTGCGGCCTGCCTGTAATTCGATGCGATGAGGTGTTTGCTTTCTTAATCTGCGCTTAACGCCAACTTGTTCAGGCTCCCATTCGGCAGTTGGTTATTGTACTCAGACTTCAGTTTAACGTCGTGGGCTTTTGATCATAAAACACTGGACGCGCTTTACCAAAATTGTTGTTCGATCACTGAAGGTGAATGGTGGCGATTTTTTATAAATCCACAGCTCGGCATATCTACTTTTTCGACACGTTAAACATGTCTTTTGAAATTTAGACTTCTACGCAATGTTTTTCCGATGGGTTCCGTGTTTTTAAATGAATTATACACCAACGAATGCGAATAATGTTTTCTGCTAACTTTGAAACATACAAACCGCAAACTTTGAAAAATACACATGTGTAGTGTTTCTTAAAAGTGCGCCGCTAACTTACTGATACTTGGTGAGAGATTCTGCCAAAGCATCCCACATTTTCAGCTTCGGTTCGTCGACGACTTCCGACATCGATTGCCAGTATTCGGCGTCATGGGAAGCATCGCGCACGATCGCCACTGATTCCGTTTGCACCGCGCTTGGTCGGTGCTTTTCCCTGTTTCGGATAATACTTTGCTGTGAAAACGCACCCGCACGACAAACCCCTTCAGCACAGGTGTACGGGAGTGCATATTTTTGGGGATGCAAAAATTTTTTGCCCAAATTTGATCTTGTTTTTCTCAAATAACGTATAAACAACAAGCCTTAATGTTAAGACTAAAACGTACCATTGTAAATAGATCAAGGTGTCTGCATGCCTAATTACCAATTACTGGGGTTGAAAACCGTACGCCCTCAGCTAGCAATCAATATTCTGCATAGCCACATGTGAACAATGGTAATATTTATTGTGCTGAAAAATGTTAGTTAATTGCAATAAAATCCCCCCCAAAATTGCTATTCATGTCACCACGTGTGGAACGTGTTGTTCAGCATCTTCATTTTCAAGTTTTATATATGTTCTACGCTTATTCGTTCAACACGATCATCATAATAGCTAAGATCTGTTCTTCTCTAGAATAGATGTTTTCATTTGTGTTAGTCACAATCGCAATCAATCTGGAAAAGGAGGAAAATATCAGGTTACGATCTAAAGTATTACATCTGCAAATAGGTCAAGTCTTAAGTAAGGAGGCAGTATAATACATATCATATAGCTTAGCATTCCGCATTAGGCAATCTTCACTGCAATGTGTTGTAGGCCTACTTAAAATACTACAACTATTTTAAACGTTTACTGCTTCTAAAGTGACAATAGTATTAGTGAATAATGCAGTGCAACAAATAATACAGTTGCCACTGTTCATGATAGCATCACTTCACAGAATTAAATTGAAACAATACAATTTGGCAGGATGCAACAAATGAAATTCATTGCATGAAAGAAACAAAAAATATGTAAACCTAAACAGTATGAAATCAAAGCTACATTACTACCATCCCCACAACATATTACAGCTGCACTTAGTTACATCTGTTCATGAATAAGTCACAACAACAGATTCACATTTGCAAATCTTACAAGATCAAGCAAGTTTTAAACACGAAAGCTTCACAGTATCATATCGCAGCTACACCACACTACCGCGGAACATTTTGCAGCTACAGCTACATTTTAGTTGTACACTTTACAGCATCGATTTGAGGTTTACAAAAATTAGGGATAGTTGGAATGGTAGGTCAGCACTACATGTTCCTAATTTGTAAATGTTTCTAACTCTACCCAAATTTGAATGAGGTTGTTTCAGTTGGCCCAAATTGGATTTGGGCTGTTGTAATTCGCCCAAATATTCATAACATACCACGTATGCAAATCTGAATGAAACTCTTCCAATTTGCCCAGGTGTTTCCAATTGTACCCATGTTTGAATGAAGTTGTTTCAATTTCCCAAAAATGATTGAGTCTGTTGGAATTTGCCCAAATGTTTCTAATTGCATACAAATTAAAATGAAGCTCTTGTATATTACCCAAATTGAAATGGAGCTGTTTGAAGTTCCCCAAAATTGAATAAAGCTATCTGAAGTTACCCAAAAATGAATAAAACTGTTTGAAGTTCTCCCAAAATGAATAAAGTTCTTTGAAGTTCCCCAAAATTTAATGAAGATGTTTCACTTGACTCAAATTCAATAGAGCTATTGAGATTTGGCCAGAATTTATTTAGCCTGTTGGCATTTACCCAAATTTGAATGAAGTCCCAATTTGCTCAAATTTCATTGAGATTTTTATTTACCCAAATGATTCTAATTTTATCCAAATTTCAATAAAGCTCTTATAGTTCACCCAGAAATTGCTAAATGTACTAAAATTTAAATGGAGCTATTCTATATAGCCCAGCTTTGAACAAGGCTGTTTGAAGGTGCCCACAATTGAATGAAGCTCTTGTAAGTTGCCAACATTTGATTTGACCGATAGACTTCACCCAAATGTTGCCCATTTATCTAAATGTATTTACTTTCACCCAAATTTGAATGAACCTATTCTCATTTGCCCATATTTAATTGAAGCTGTTGTAACATACCCAAATGCTCTTAATTTACTCAAATGATTCCAATTTTACTCAAAACTTGAATGGACTTTTTTAGTTGGCCCAAATTTGATGAAGGCTGATGAAATTACCACATGATTCCAGTTCATTGAAGGGCAATGTCTGTTTTGCCATCATGGGCAAAAAACAACGGCAAAATAGTCTCAGATTATTTTGCTGGTGTGGCCATTATTTTGCCTCAGTTGGGAAAATAGATACTATCTCACACGTGAATGTAGCTGTACACTTTGCCCAAATGCTGAAAATTTTTGCCCGGGGTCATTCGGGGACAGAGCCCCCAAATATTTTTGTGCCTCCCAAATTGTGTTGTGCTCAGAAAAATTTGTTTTAAACATGTAACATGTAATAAAAACAAAAATCTTTCGCCCCTAAAATGTTTTTTCCCCCCAAACCGTAAAACCTGCCAACGGGCCTGCTTTAACCCCGTCACTTGAAGTATTACTAGACTCGCGTTAATCACCCGAGATTTCAAACCTACAGGGGGTCTTACCACTGAGGAAAGTAGATGCAAGTGATGGGAAAGACAAAAGAGATGAAATTTTATTCATATTGATTTAACTTTTTAGAATAATCCAGTGAAACCTGCGATTTGAACTTTGTTTGATCAAAACTTAAGTTCCAATGTATGGAAGGCAGACACAGATCAACGTTTGTAAATTATTTAAAGCAAAAAGATGACGAACTTTGATGGCTTGACGTGTTCCTGGACAAACTTTTTCAAAATTGGAAGAACTTGGTTAGAATCGATCAATCCTTCGTCTTCTGGATTGTTGCTCCCCTCTGCAACTAAAAATTAACAACACGTGGTTATGCAGTTAACCGTTTTTATCACCATTACCCTATCACTAATACATACCAGTAGACTCTTGCTGCAACTCGGTGTCTTTCTCCGCAGTATCTTTATCAGCTGGATCTGCAACAGAATCATAACCATCGGGTTAACTTCGGTTCTGGATCAAAGTTCTGACATTAGAAGTTTTTGTCTAATATAGCTGTGCACAGTATCGCCCACCTTTGCTTAATGGAAGATATGACACAAGGGGAAGAGTCAGGATCTTGGTAGGGGGGAAGTTCTGAACTTACACAATCTTTAAGATATCAGATAATCTCCAGTTACTGGATCGCCAAACGTATGCGTTTACTTTCTAGGTAAAGAAATGACTGTATTGACCACGAAATACGGGGTTCTAATCTGAATAAATGCCATCCATGCTTATTCGATAAGTCACAGTGTCAGACCACCATCTTGGTTAAACTCGGAACTATAAAGTTGAACAAAGGTAAAGTAAATAAAACCGAAGGCCACTTATTGCTGCATAACTTGGAACTTCAACAAAACTGAACGCCTCCAAAACCTAACTGGAAGCTTCTTGATAGCTACTACAGGCCTACCAAACCACGGGAGCAATGCCCCCCAAACTTTTTTGTGCCCTCCAAAATTTTTATTACACATATAACAAAAACAAAAATTCCCCCCCAAAAAGAATCTTTTTTGCCCTCCAAAACCTCAAAACCTGGCTATGGGCCTGCTATAAACTTATGCAGGGTTCGGGTACGAAAGAGCAATTGCTGCTTTATTCCAGGTAAGTTAAACCCGTACACGCCTACAAAGCAAAAGTACTTGTGATTTTATAGTTGTTAAAATGTTCGCTAAAGACTTGAACGAGCACGAAAAAAGTCGAAAATTCCAAACGTTTGATGGGATAAAAACTTTCTACTTTACGCAGTAACGGATAAAAGTACAGTATCATGAGTGAGCAACAGTTGGTGATACCAGTAAAACATTATCTTCACGTGAAGCAACTCACCCGTTTCAAACTTTACTTGCACCTTTCCATGTTGATGAAAAAAGTTGGCCAGCTTCGTTACATCATCTTCGGTTTCAATGCTGAGAGCCTAAGAGCACGGAAACCCGTAAATTTGACAAACCAAGTTCAGAAAAGCGACTTGGAATTGCACCGAAAACTAACCTTAAAAATTGCATCTAGTTTTATCAGCGACCGCTCGTCTGTTTCGAGAGGCTGCAGCAGCTTGTTCAGCTTTTCCTCGACAAGAAAACCTGTTTCGTCGCAGAGCACCTCCAGCACTTTTTTCACAGCTCCCAACGAAAGATTTGCTTCAGACTGAAAAAAATGTGTATAGGTGCCACTGAAATATGAATACGTGCTGCAGAATCACCATAAAATTATGAAAGCGGGGCATGACAGGCAGATTCCTCGAAAGCTTGGTATAATTATAGCTAATTAATTAAAACAACACTAAAGTTAACCACGGTGCCTGTGTTGAAAAACCACAATTCATCAAAAAAATGAAACTGGAAGAAATCTATGTCAAACAAAATTTCAATTGCATGAAGATCTGAGAGAAAAAGCAGCACACTAACGCACATGAGAGTATTAACGTTTGGTAAAGTTTTAGAAGCATCCTGGCTTGCCTGTATTTTTCAACAATTCTGCCTATATCGTTTGATTGGTAAACACCCAAACGTCGGACAATTTGTGGATCGGTTGATACCAGTGCCGGAGTAACACTAGTAGCAAAAGTAGCAATTGCTACGGGCCCCACGCTTTTGGGGACCCCGCGGTCTTCTGTAATAAATCCTATTTATTACATTATATATAAGATTTTTTTCAGTCTAAGAAGTCAGTATTTTGCTAAATTTTCGATAAGTAGTAAGCGAAGGTTTTCAATTGAACCCTGTCTGTGTCCAGAAATTCTGGTTTACTTCTTTCTGTACAGTTACGTAACAAAAAATAAGATTGCGGTCCGCAGTGTTGCCATTTTAGCTGATTTGCTGCTACATCTAGCGGGGTTTTCTTACTGTTAGCTGTAAATTTTCAATCTAGTAGTTAGCTGATTTTCTAGCAGGATTTTACCAACCGTTTGGCAGGTTTAGCAGGTAACAAATTCCTGACCAAACACTTGTTCCAACAGTTTTTCAAAATGAAAACTTCTACACCTTCTTCATCAAAGAATATATTTATCTTTTTCATGAGGTTTTTAATCGGGTAACACTAGGACAAAGCACAACGAGCTGCCTGCAATTATTGGAAATTTTTATTATGATGCAAAGAAGCTGCTTCAAGCAGATGATTGTACCATAATAACAAGTAATTAGATGGCTTGGTGAAGCCTAAATGATTTGCTTGTGTGCTTCGTTAGGTTACAAGGCAACATTGGTAGAATATGTTTTTATCCGACAGCACGATATTTCAAAGTGGTTCAGTTACGCTAGTGAGTAGTAATGTCAGATAAAAAAAATTTCCTGGTAAACTGAAGCTGCCAAAAGTTTCGACATATGTATGTGGTTGCAAGATTCAGCACTTACTGCAAAAGTTGGCTCAGTGCCTACTGCCTATCCTGCTGATTCAACAAGTCTTTTGCGAAGTTTGCAATAATGCAATCGTAGCGAAATATTGTGAGCTTAAAAGGCATAACTGGTAGCAAAAGCACTTGGATAAGACTAAAGAACTTTTTGCATGCTCCCTAATGTACCACAAAGTTTTAAGTTGCAAAGACAGACGCAGAAAGTTGTAGGGCTGAAGCTATGCTCAGATTGTTTATTGCTGAGCATTTTTCTACTGTGTAAAAACAGGCAACCATTTGAAAAAGATCGGCAAGAACTGTTTGTCATACAAAAAATGAGGCAAGCTGCAGTTATTTTGCTCAAAAAGTCAAAATATAGACTGATAGAAAATTGTGGGCCGAAAGGTGTGTGTTGGCCAAGACCGGCATTTTCAGTCCAGCATGCTTGCAGAAAGCGAATCCATGGCGAAAAATTAGTATATTGTTTAACTTTATAGGTTTCTCACGTTAAAAATGACCGATTTTTTAACAGAACTTCACTGCTTATAGCAGATTTTAGCTGAAAATTTGTGACAAGACTCTCAGCAGAATCTAACAGTTTTTTGTGACACTCTTTAGCAGATTTAGGTCACAGCCATCTGGCAACACTGGCGGTCAGCACGATTCACTCAGACTGTCATGTCACGATGCGAACTGGATAGCGCATGCAGAGAAGCTAGAAACAAGGATGACTTGCCCACACCCTTTATGATTTAGCAGGTGTTGAGATGTTTTTTAAACTTGGGGCCCCGCGCTCTTGAAATGCTACGGGCCCCGCGCTACCTTAATCCGGCACTGGTTGATACATCAGTAAGGCTGTCATAATGACTTCGGTAAATAATGAATGCGCCTTGTTACTATTCTTAAACCAGGTCAAAATAGGATTTTATAGGTTAGTATTATGTCGCAAACATTTTCTCAACGCGGTTTTCAATAGCACATATCTGTCGTGACAATAACAAGCGAAAGATTATTTGTGAGAAAACAGCATTCTGCTGCCTGCAACAACGTTAGCTAGCATGTCAGAAGCGAGAGCTACAGGTATCACGGCCAGCAATTTGCGCAAAAAGGGTAATCCCAAGCGTATCAACCGTTTGGGGTGCACGTCCGTTAGCCATATCTTCTAACAACAAACGGAGTAGGTCATGACGCCTCAAGTATTACTGCACAACCTGCTGCGGGCAAGCAAAGTAAGGTGTTCACTTCAGGTACTTGAAATATTTACTCATTAACATTCTGCAATAAAATTCTTTGTTCGTTATTGTCCTTACCAGTGACTTAAACAAAAAACAAAAACACTTTTTAACATCGCATAAACCTGCAACCGGAAACACTTTTCTTTCAGGCCTCAAAGTCAACCACGGTGTAAACTTGTATAGAATTAGATAGCTGTCGAATCTTGATAAGCCTTGCATGAGTTTTTCGTTTGTGGATTTAGCATGTGCAATAAAAACATTTGTTCCGCGTGAATTTGATTTCGGCTTTTTAAGAATCTTATCAATTTCGAAGTAATAGTAGGAGTATCGTATGACACCCATTAGACATTTTCGTTGGTATCTGTCTACCATTTTTTTAAATCTTCGCCATATTCTTGGATCGTGTGATAGCCACCGCGTAGGTGAGTTATAGGGCAGGTGAAACAGGACTTCGCGACCATCAATGAACGAGCATTTTGGGAAAAATAATCTCATGCAAAATCTTATTTTTACAGCGTTCGTCTCCAAACCCAATTTTTGGCACTCGAAGCATCGCTTGTTGAGACTATTCTGAGGTACAGAACTCGAATGAAAAGCGATTGCACGCTAGTGTAGTTGAATAAATGTGTTTTTTTGTTATTTCATAAACTTTAGACATTTCTTGCTGTACGGCATAGACTTAACAAAGAACTGCCGGAATTTCAAATTAGCTAAATGGGAATATCCTGAGCCTTTCGTAGTGACTTGAAATTTTTCCAAACCATTTTGACGCTGTCACTGGCAAATACAGTAAATCTAAAAAAACATGTCAAATAACAGAAATGTCAACAGCGATGCTAAATTCCGCAAGGCAAAGTTCCGCTAAGCATTGAGTCTATGGCGGCAATCAAACATTAAATACTGTGAAACTGGTTCGAGCGTCCAACTCACCGATGCTCCGGGCTTAGATTCATCGGCCAAATCTGCTCTGTCAAGAGCCGCTTCGTTTCCAGCAAGCACTTCTCTCGCAAAGTTTGTTGCGGTCGGTCGCGGATCCGAAAACTCGGCTTCAAGTGGTCCTTTCGATTTCAGAAATTTCCTTCGAAGACAAGATCGATTACGAAAAAGAATGAGGCAGCAAATCAGAAATCTTCAGGCTTGAACAATAATCGCGGAACGTAACGTTGGCACGCGAAGCAACTGTTTTTGGCATTCCACGGCCTTTGTTATTTTTCGGCTTGCAAGATGAGAGTTAAACAAATTGGAAAGCTTTGGATTTTTTTGTCGAAGAAGTCATAATGGGAGTAAGTTAACGCATTTTTGGATGACGTCATCTGGCCATGGGCGCTAACGCCAAGAGCCAATTTTTTGACTCAAGTTTTTACTGGAAACTAAGATATAATACGAGTCTTTGCAGTGGTTCTTAACCTTTTTTACATATCTTACCCTTTTATCAAACAAGATTACCAGATTTACCCCCAATACCTTCATTGGTGGTCATTTATTAAAAATACGAAATTAATAAACTGATACAGTTTGGAATGATTTATAAAAATGTACATTTGCTGCAATTTATGGTTCAGTAAATTTACCCCTTAGAACCGGGTTTCTTAATCTGGGGTGCTGAAATCAATTTCAGGGGGTGCTGGGGAAGGTCACATACGTGGCGGAAAAAGGTCTTTACATGTGTCTTTACTTTATCCTTATAGTAACCAGGTGTTAGCCAATTGTAAGGGGTGCTGAGCTGCTTGGGCGTGACCAAAAGGGGTGCTGAGGTAGAAAAAGGTTAAGAAACGCTGCCTTAGAAGATGAAATTTACCCCAGGTTTAGAACCACTGCTTTAGAGGGTTTGATTTGTCTTCTAGCGTTTCTGGTTCAAAAGTTATGGCCAAAAAAACGCAAATTAATTAACCAATTCCCTAGGGCCTCATTAGGGAATTCACTAATTATTTTGTCGTCTTTTGGCCATAAGTTTTGAACCAGAAATGCTAGATGGTAAGGACACCAACTGGTTAAACTTGCTGCCAGTCAGTCGTTTGTCAATCATTTGTGCACGAACTCGAGTTGGGAGCAAATTTAGCATTTAAAGTAACAACATAACTAGATACAATGTGGCGCTAACTAGCTGCAAGTTTGAGAAAATCCAAACTAACTGTTGCCACGAATTAACAGAAAACGATCTTCTTTGGCAACGCTGACTTGCCTTAGTGTAAGTGTCTTTAACTGCCTGAAATACAAGTCAGATATTGACATTTGGGAGCAACGAATCGACACTTACGCGCTGCAGTGAGAGCAAAAATATGCAGTAAGCTGCTATCAAAAATCATTGATGCTATTGGCCTAGTCTGCGTAAGGATTTCGAACATTATTTTCCAATGGATTTTTAAGCACGGAAGTATACAAATGACTTACGCGTCCGGGCGTCGCCACTGTAGCCCTAAAATTTGGGAGTGGATGGTTTCGTCCGCGTTCAGAACTTTGTCCACAAGACCTTGCACTTCTTCTTCGTTCATTCTCCAAACATCTTCGAACTTTTTAGCGTCGGTTGCGGCAAAATGTCTTCATATAAACATCAAGCTCGATATACCAACAGGTAACCACGTAGCATGATAAGCTTTGTCTCTCAAGTGTTTCCTTCTCGAAGCGAAAAATTAATGGAGCCAGTGATAGTGCAAAAAAGAAAGGAGGGTTTGAGAGCGAGCGGCACATTGCAGTCGTTCGGTTGAACTCTTGCGACTCACTAGATTACAAAACAAGCG
>JGI24159J19872_10000574_pt1 | contig 34042 bp, 22 predicted proteins | sample Ectturendosymbi4_FD_19872 | JGI IMG/M metagenome (IMG submission 19872) | reverse complement strand
CTTTGTTGCGTCAGCGTCATAATGCGGCCCTGTTTTTTTGTATAAGTCCTCGTTTCGCCCTCAGAGCAATTTGAGTTTGAGAACCCTGGTCTATGGTTTATGTGAGTAATGATAAAGACTTTGAAATTATATTTTTTCTCAACCAAATTTAAGCTTCAAGGCATGCAAAACGTACATCACGATTATTTGGTTTTAAAGCTGAACAAAACCAAAAATTTACGATTTTTATTTAAGGTTACCGCTGATGCTACACATAAGGGTAAGTAATACAGTATTTGTAGCACGCCAGAGTTATCAGAGAGGAATTTTTGTGGTGGGATTGAAATGAAGTTTACATCACCATTAGGTTGGATACAGCAAGCTGGTGCGCAAGAAACGCCACGGAAAAGCGTTACTCCTTGTTTTACTTTCAGTTAGTGATTACAAGCGGTTAGATAGAAGTTCGAATTTTTCACTTCCACACGGAGCTTGAACCTCAGGAAAATGTCAGCCATGACATGAATTCTGCAACATTTCCACTATACGCAACAATAGGCGTCGGAAGGGGAGGAGTAGAAGACGGCCTTGGCCCCTCCCTACATTTTGAAATTTTACATTTTCCTATTATAATTTTAGCAAAAAAGATTATTTGCTTAGTTTCGAGTGGACAAAAATATATTTCACCATTTTGCCCACCCTACAAAAACCAATGGCTTCACCTGGAAATTCTACTATTGCCCCACACCTAAATAAAATTTTCCGACGCCCATGTACACTACATTTGATTAAACATGGACAATTGGTGAACCATAGTGCTTTGATCAGGTTCGACCAAATTATGCAATACAGTAGGTATCGATATCGGTGATTTGCTCTGAAGTATTTCTGTGTCATACACATTAAAAGCTTGACTGCTCTGAAAATTTTTGGTGGAACTTTTGGAATTGGGGGGGAGGGGCAATTGCCCCCATTGACCCCCCCTGGCTACGAACCCGGGTATTGACGTGTTTGATGAGACTTATAATCTTATTTCGCTTTTTTCCCATTTTTGTTATTTTTACCAACATGCCAAGGGCCTTAGCGCTGCGACTGACAACATCAGGTGCAAATGCAACACACCATTTGCAAACTGCCCCTTCATGGATTTCACTGTGGGCTAACCACTTGAACACCNCCAACCATTTTGCATTTGGAAACGTCGCTTCTGCAAGCCGGTGTGTACCACAGGAAAATCGTATGAAGATGAAGGAGTCCAGCTGNTTACCAATAAAGTTTTTCGGTCGCNTTCACTCAGAAAACGTCCCACAAAGTTCCCTATGTCATTAATCTTATGCATGCTTACGGGATTTGCCGAAACATCGTCGCTACCATCTGCGCCAGACGCCTGTGGCTGCTCTTCAACCGGTGGACAGGTATGTAGGCCTACAGTTCTGACACTGACACCGGTCAATAAAAACTTTTCGAGGCTGCTCACCCTGATCTGTTTCATACGAAGATGAATGTCTTTTTAATTTCACCACAAACATGTCCATTTTCACTCAAAGTTTTCGCTGACTATATAAAGAGCGGCGTGCAACTGATTAGCAGAATAGAGCAGCGGTCCCCAAAGTCCGACCCGCGAGCTTGCTAGAATTGTTTTGGATTTTAACAATTTCGTGTAAGTAAATAAATTAATGCAAGATGTATTAACACCAAAACCAAAAACCATTTAACCAGCACATGGAGGAATTCGATGGAAATTACAAAAATGTCTTATACTTTTAACAAAATTGCGGGCTTATCAGGGGTCAAATATTGATGAAAGTGTGGGATTTAAGACAAGAAATTGCATTTTATATGGATTCTGAAGGGAACAGCATGAGTTTTCTAATGCTCAGAGGCTCTCAAATTGTTTTCTTGGTGGATGTAACAGAAAAATTTAACTATCTGAATGCGCCGTTGCAAGCAGGGTTGCGGAGTCGGTGTCGCAAGGAGTCGGGGATTGTTGAGTGGAGTCGGATTCTTAATAACACTAGAAGTCGGATTTTTTCATCCCACTCCGGAAGTCCAACTGAGTCATTTATTACATCGCACTCCAAAATTACGAATCCTAACTCATGCTTGCTGAAATGGTAATGCCGCTAACAAAAGATCTCTATAGAAGAATGAGCGCGAAGGATTGAAGTTAATGACGATGAGCATTCTCTTTTTATGGCGTTGAGAATTGGTTGTTGTTACGTATAATGTGTGGAACAAAACACCTGAATCTATTTTTCAGATCACACGAGGCCAGTGAGGTACTCAATAAATAAGTATTGGCAGTGTGGTCAGGTGAATTCACCGCTGCCTTTTTCGTTACTTTCATAGCGACTGTTTTTGTTCCTGACAGTGCCGTAGCAGCCCAACTCTGCCCTCCCCAAAATGCTTTCAGGGGCCCCTCAATGTTGATGTCTAAAAAAATATTTCGACATTACGGCACATCCCGAGGCTAAACGACCTTCGCAACAAAATATCCTAATTTTTTGTTTTATGTATTTCACCATTTTTTAGTTCCTTTTGCGGACACAACTTTGACAGAATCGATGCCAGAGTTTTCAGTGCCATCTACAATCTGTTTGGTTAAAAAAGGTGATGCGTCCTAAAATCAAAATTTGTTGGTCATGGCCAAACATGATTTAGTGAATCTTCGACATGAAGGTACTCTGATAAAGCGGCAGGCAAGGAAAATCAAGAAATGCACATAACAGAAATGGTAACCTTAAAATTATTGAAGTGAAGTTGATAAAATAAGGAGGGAATGCCTGGCTGGTCCTGACAACAGCACGTTATTGATAGACTTGTAAATACCCAACGCCAGGGTTGCCAATTAAGCGGATTTTTCTCTAGATCTAGCATATCCTGTAGTAAGCCTATAGCTGCTGAATAACTGGTATGGCGGCCTAAATGCGTTATATTCTAGCAGATAATTGGTCTAGCGGCTTAGACAGTTGGTCTCATTCAAGCGGATTCCAGCTGTATTTTAAAGTTTTTCTAGCTTGAAAGGTCTATTTAGACTTGGCAACCCTACCCTAGTAAAAATCCATACAAGCGCCCACCCATACTATACAAACATCCTTACTCCACATATCATCACATTGTGCGTACATTACTGAAGTAAGAAGGAAGTTTCTGTACATTAGAAAGGTTTATTAGATGAATAATATAGGAAATTTAAATTAATAGCAAAAGTATTGACGCTATGCAACAAACCTGAAAATCTGCGTGAACGTGTGTTCCGTTCACTTTCATCATGGTCATTCACTTGTACCTGGTGGACGTTCGTCACTTTCAGAATAACATACTTGTATGTTTCTTGGCTATTTTTTGGGCGCTCCCTTTACCTTAGCACCCTAGGCAGCCGTCTGGTTTGACTAAAGGGAGCGCTGGCACTGATCAGGTGATGTTATTCCAAGTAACAGCAACAGGTACTGCTCCGTCTATAAAATACAGTACAGAAAAGGATGCGGATTGACAAAAATTCACTGACTTCTAGTGTTTTATATTTCAATTTGTGGGGTTGAAATTTTGTTTGCGGGGTTAAGCTCTGAATTTTGGGTCCGCTGTGACAACGTATCGCCCCAATTGGGGTTATGGAGAGCGGTTGACACGGCTCTCGTTCCTGATATCGAGGGAATTCAGAACAAAGGAATATATTTATGAATTGTAACAGCTTGTTCAGTGAATGTAACGAGCACGTGTAGTGCTAATTTGTATGACATCAGTCGTTGCAAACCTTCAAGAAGGCCCCCAATTTAAAATAGCCTAGGGCCCCGAAAATGAAAATTCGCCCCTGCTTGAAACGTAGGGCTATTACTTAAGGGGGGCGTGGTAGAGAAAAGGTTAAGAACCACTGCAACGGAATTTCTTGAATTGCAGAATGACTTGGATCTGAATGCAAAATTTCTATCAAAAACGTTTCTGCAGCTTTACAAAGAGTGTCTCCTAAGAACAAGATTTCCAAAGATTTCGAAAAGTGCTCAAAATTGATTTGGGTGTTTGGAAGCATTTATCTTTGCGAACAATCCATTTCTAAGATTAAATATTGTAAACCCAAGTGTCGAAACAGAATTTCAGCCGCACATATGCACCATATTCTCCGTATTGCAGCATCAAGCATGGGACCAAATACTACAACTATGATGCAACAAAAGAATCAGTTTCATAAGTCACATTGCAAACATGTTTCTGACCAAATAAAACAAATAGCAATAACGGTATACAAACGTGAGTGATGCTGCGCGTGTTGTTGTTATTCACTTTCGTTTTGTTAATTTTTTTCAATACACAAAGTAGTCCGGCCCGCGGACGCCGATAAGATCGCGATTTTGGTCCAGCATCCAAAAAGTTTTGGGACCGCTGGAATAAAGAATTAGTTCAGCCTGCAGCTAGTGGTCACTCACACCTCGTACTGCATATATATCCTCCAAGAGTGCACATTAGGAAGGTCCCAGCTTTGTGACGTAGTAACTAAACTTCAATCGACACTGTTGGTAGTTCAAATATCTAGCTGAGGGGTAGGCAATTAATTTGGGTCGGGGGGCCTTTGAGAAGGCTACGATTAGCGGAGAGCCATATCTTCTAATTGAGATAGAAGCACGGTGATGGAAACGGAAGTAATTCTTGGTTCAAGTTAGCCTCAGCACTAACATTTACTGTGATAAGTTGGAGGAAATTTAAGATTTGATGATTTTTCCTGAATGCTTTCGCGGTCCACTGAAAACGCTGTGGCCGGCCACATTTGGCCTGCGGGCCGCTAATTGCCCACCCCTGATCTAGCTTGTTTTCACGCTAGCAGAGGTTGGTATACACTCAGCTCTTGTTATAGATGGTGGTACAAACTACGCAGGAATGAAGAAGGCTGCTTCAATATTTCTCAAACCTCGAAAATTCATAACCGCCTGGTTTGATAACAAATGCGTTGTTACGCCTTGTGGTACTGCCGGAGAACATTCTGCAATGCATCCGATCTCGACTTACAATGTTGGTGAAAAATAAGAAAATAAACATCAAATACTCTCATTGCTAAGGGGGGGGGGGCTTGAGCCCCTTCAGCCCCCCCCTGGCTGCGCCTTTGCATAAAATTAGTCGTATTGTACTGTAGATAAGAGAAAGTTGCAGATTCTCCAGTGGTCAAGTTCCAAACCTCCGTGAGCTGGCATGAAAGCCACAAGTACTTAAAAGTTGAGTTTCCGTGGATGTCCGCACATCCAGAGCAATGTACAAAATACAGCTGGGACACATAGACCGACCAACGCACCAGAACACGTCTTGGAAAACAGCAAAGTTTGAGGTCTGGGCACACAAATGAGCTCATCCGTCCCAGCACGACCTACGCGTGGTGGGGTTGAACGACTGCAAATACGGCTACTCAGCTTTCAGCAACGTGATGAGACTTTCTCTGCTCGGATCAGCAAAAGCTCCCGGTGGTAACGCAGATATGGACGAACACGTCTTCTCTTATGCCGTCATGCCTCACAAAAGGTACGTACCAGTCATCCGGAGTCATACAGCAAGCGTATCAATTGAACCATCCATTGTACATTGCTAAGTGTGCGCAAGAGGGACGAAAGACACTGGTCACCGTGTCAAGTGAAGCTATCATTATTGCAACTTTGAAAATATCTGAATACTTCAAGAATTCTTTCAAACCACGGGTGTATGAAGCATTTGGTAGCAGGGTTGCGAAATCGAAGGTACAATGTCCGATTCCGACCTTCAAAATTTCCGATTCCTGAGCATAACGTAATGTTTGGCTGTCAACAATTTTGTAGCAACTAGCATCAATGAATATCGTGGTACACAGCAATGATTCTGCTTCCATAACAATTTCAAAAGAAACTACCATTTCAACAGGCACGAGTTAGGATTCCTAACTTAAGGAGTGCAACGTATGACATGATTCAAGTGGACTTCGAGAGTGGGACAAAAAAATCCGACTCCTGTTTGGCAGTACGGTCAAGAAGGCAAGGACAACATTTGCAGTTTTAATACGCGACGTTTGCAGATGTAACATCGTGCAGGACGTTAAGAGCGAAACAAGCAATATGCCATGACTGACGATATTTCCTTCCTGAACTGACGGCTTTCCAGTTTGTCACTTTCGTCGCAACTTAGTGAACAGGGGTGTGGTGGTGTTGGAACACATTCCCGCACTTTTTTATGTTTTCGTTTCTAGTGCAATTAAAGTGAATGCTTAAATACAAATCAAACCTGATTGAAAAAAAACACCTGATGAAGAAACAGAAGTACGTGGTCAGTATCATACTTTAATTGCAGCCTATTACTGTTGAAAACGTTTTGAACCTTCAGAAAAAGCTCCAAGAACCTCGTCTTTACATGAATGAAGCTACCTTCATCTCAGCGTTTGTTCCACAACATCGCATTTTCGCTTGCATCTACACTTCAAACAATTTTGGTACCATTCACAAGTGCAAACTGCAACGCAGTCCGTATCCATGGGAAGGTTTTATTAGAAAATTAGTTCACGAGGCAGAGCGCAAGATGCCCTCGCCAGCGATATAGGCAAAGCATGGTTTGTACAGCGAGGCAAAAAAACAGCAGCCGGCACGATCAGCGCGGTTTGCGGTTTTGAAGCTAGAACATAATCACGTGTGACGTAACCAAAGCAAGTCATAATAGCATCGGTCTACAAAACAAAGAAACGTTCCAGACTCGGGAGAAGACACTAGCAGTGTTCGCTCACGTCACCTTCGCGAAAAGATTTCGCGATCACGTGACTTTTCCAAAAGCCGAAAAACAATTTGAAAGCTTGACTGCAATCGCGAAACGCTCTGTCAACGTCACCAGCGCCTGCACTGCCCACATTACTCATATGAAATTTACAAACGCAACAGCGGCGGAAATCGCGAAGGCGACATCGCGGCAGAGGCAATCGATTGATTGCAAGCAAGAGCTCGCTCGGCCGCCACTGCTCGTCAATGGCCAACTGCACGTGAGTTGATTGGACGGACACAGATAACAATAACACTCGCGACGGCGACCTTAACCTGCTTCACAGAGAGGATTGTGCGAGAGCAGCGGCGGTCGCTGCTGAAAACGAACGCTTGTTCTAGATGCTAGAACAGCACGTCACAGTTATACAGGATCGTCCAGGAGGATCTGCAAAGAGACGACCGTGAGCATTTCCATCAACGAACAAAACCTAAGCGGAGCGGAATTGAAACGGGCCCGATCAGTAATTGCTTATTAGTGCAAGCAGCTGAGAAGTTCGCGGACAAGCGTCTTCGGAAGCTCTTGGCCGCGACTTCGTCCAGGGACGGAGGTGGCGAAATGCGAAACAAAAGGGAAGCGAAAACTTGCATGAAGCACAGAAACAAAATTTATAATACAAGCGCAAGTTCTTCAAAACGCACATTTAAGGCGCGAACACGGCACGGTCAAAACGCTGCGCGACACAAACAAGGCTTAAGGGACGTAGCATGTGGATTGCACGAGGCAGAGAGATGGCACTACTTGAGTAATTGCCTGACGCGCAGTTGCTGCGCCAAGCCCTTTTACGTTCGAGATCAGTGTATGAGCGTTCAGACCGCGAGCATCATCGGAGGCCACCGGAGTCTGGAACAAAGGCGCCGTGTCGGTGTTCGGCGATTTTTCTCGGGTACAGAAAGCGAGTAGGAAGCAAAACAAAACGAGTACAGAACGCGGAGAGGAGTCGGTAGTTTGACGATAGGCACAAACGAGCAGGTTGGCAGCAGGAACGAATAAAACGCAGGTAGAGGCGAAGAGAGCGAAAAGCCACGGTTTTCCAGCAAACCGATAGCAACTGCGCAAGTGTTTCAGTGCAGCGGATAAAAGCGACTGCAGTCTGGAGGAAGAAAAGCAACAAGGCGTGTCACGTGACCCGCACGAAAACTTCGCAACGACAAAGGAATTTTCTCCCCGCGGTGCCCGACGTTGTCTGGCACGCAGGCGAGCTCCGCCGTCGTCGTTAAAACGTCGCACGCAACATAGGTAAAAAGAAATAGGGAAGCGCGACGAAGCCGGCGTCGAGCTCTCGAGGTCGAGTTGTTGAAACGCCCGGAATCATTGCTCTAAAAAGGAAGGCGTGAAGTTGAAATAAGGGTTTGGCAACGATTGTCTGTAGACATGGCCGCAGAGGGCTGAACTTCTCGCGCAAAGTAGGGCCTCGCTGTACTGTACACAAAGCGGCGACAGCAGCAAGAAATTCGGAAAAGCATCTCAATCATGGGATGGCGTTAAAGCTTGAAAAAACTGGAAGCGTACAAAAATGCTGAATTTACGAAATCAAAATCGTGTATGATTTAGATTCTCTTGATAAAAATAAAGGACTGATGTTAGAAACTCGTCCACAAAAACCAATGCTTTCCTTGATCAACAGGCTGCTTTAACTTTTGTGCCTTAACATGAGCGAAACTTAACGTGGTCTTCCATAAAAACGCCTTTTAATGATATAGAATCGTGAGAACAAGAAAATGCCATTCTCACACGATTCTGCGTACGTCCATAACAGCGCACGGAGTTGCGTGTGCGACACGCCTGCCCGTGTCAGCAAGAACATCAATCCCACAGCTGCTCTTCGTCTTCGACATCGATGTTAACCTCTTCGTCCGAGTCCACGTCAGAAGGTCGGCTTCTTGCTTCGTTCTTGACCCCCTTCGCGTTTTCTGGCAACGCTGGGGCGCAGTCGACGCTCATGCCTTCTTCGCCGTCTTTCGATGACGGACCGGGCTCCGCGCAACTAACAGCGGCTCTCGTCGCATCAGGTTTTCCGGACAAGTCTGTTGCATCGCGCGAGGCGCGGCACTCGCTCTTTGAAGCGGGCTGCTTGGTTTTCTTCTCCGCCTCGTCCGCCTCATCGTCACTGGAGCGACCCAGAATGTCCCGGATGCTGTGCCCCGATTTGCGAGGCCGCTGGAGGGACGAAGGTGGAGGCATGGGGGGTTGAAATGAAAAAAAAGGACGCGGCAACATGAATCCTGGAGCAAAACAATTAAGATTTCTTTAAAATGTAACAACCATACGATACGACAGCGCAATACAGGTACCCCTGACAGGCAGCTGCTGATTAGCAAGCAAGCGAAATCGATTCCAAACCAATTTCAAGCAGATTATGATCATGTAGTATTTTACACGATTTCTTTTAACCAACAAACCTATTTATAAACCCCCAAAAAAGCGAACAAAAAACAAGTAAGGTTGGACAACAATGCCATCTAGTTGCGTTTGCGCTTCTAAGTCATAAACATCGTGCAGAGCAGCAGAAACCGTACAACATACAATTCGGTGAACCAACTAGACCGCAAGTGGTGTAAGTACAACATATCGAACTTCGTAATGAACTAGTTACTGAATGTCGCGAATTGATCCAGCCAGACAAGGGCAGGAATTATTATAAAAACGTGCACGAACTGCACATCCAGCGTACTGCTGTGAATATGTTGACAAACTCATTAAAGGGGCGTGGCTGGAATTTCCACTTACACGTGCAACGAGTTCGTGAAACCTGGCATCAAAACAGAAACAACAAACCATTCTTCCCGAAAAAGGTAAATGTTAACGAAATATTTCGTTTGCATAATCCTACACGACCCACAACTAACGAACAGAATCAGTGACCGCAAGGGCGCACCTGGCGAAGAGGCGTAGTTCAGAACAGTCGGAGATTTTGCGATCGTTGACGGTGAGTTGAGAGAGAGCGAGTAACCAAAGCGTTCGCTCACATCTGATTCTTCACTGTTGTGCGGCTGCGATGAAAGAACAAAATTACAACCCGTGCGCGAGCACCACTGTGACCTAATAATCGCAGGGGACAAGGTATCATTTGATCCATGAAAGCCATGTCTTTTGTTGTGTTGATCGCAAGAAAGACTTGAGCACACAGGAACAGAAACAGCGCAGCGATCGCTTCAGCCGCACGTCGAAAACATCGCGGAGCGCCATCGCCGAACAGAGCCTCAGAGTTTTAATTTTACGGGAAAACCCGCTTAAGACTCCGCTTTAACGTGAAGATCGAAAATCAGCGCAATCGCCGCTCCTTCCATTTGTCCAAAAAAAGAAAGCGACGGCACGTAACGAAGACGATCGTATCGATGTCGTCTGGATCGCGCGAATCAGGTATGGCCGCGTTTGCACGCCCGCATGCTTGGTCGAAGCGTCTTAGCGGTAAGTCAGCTTGAGAACTAAGCCGTCGCAATCCGGGACTCGACACACTCGGATCGCCTGACGCTGATGGATATTAATCAGTCGCTACAATTTATGGTGCCAAGTGGAATACAGCTGCGATGTCACCGAAATAACTGCACGTTTTGAGCAGCATCAGGAATAAAAAACACCCTAAACACCCAAGAAAAGCGCCACGCCGACAGCCAGACTAAACACGATTTCCATAATAGTCAGAATCGTGACACAACAGAGGAGACATTTTGCTAATTATCTGTGACCAGGAGCGGAGTGGTCAGCAGTTCTTGAGTGGTGCACTTCTGATTTTCGCGAGGATAAAACAACGACGCGCTCGCGTTCAACTGAGACTGTTGCGTTACGCGCTTTCGAGCGCACTGCACTGCCGAGCGAATCTTCGAAAACCGGGTTTGTGAAAGCAAGGTCGAGCGCGAAATGCGGTGCGACAGAAACAACACGCGTTTCTTCACTCAGATGTCATCGCACACGATTACGCTTGGACGACACACAAAAGGCTCACGGCCAATCGCTTACGAACGCGCTTCCCATGCAACAATGAAACAACGGCAACCAAGCAAACTAACCGGATATCTAAACTTGCTTTTCGGCGCAGGCTCCAGAGACAATTTTCGCGGGTTCTTGGTATTCTTCAGCAGCCCGTTTTTGAGGTGCTCGTTCTCGTCGCTCCTGTCAGCGTCAACGCCGCACGTCAGATTGGGCACTTTCTGGTCCGATTCCGATTCTTCAGAAGCGCTGCGTCCTGATTGGTTCTTGCTGCCGGTGCGCTCGTCCGACCTGCTTTGCTTTGAGTTTGAACCTCCGCTCGACAAGTTCCTGTGCAAGACGAAAAAGAAAAGTTTGTTTGAAACCCGCAACCGTGGAGGCCATGGCCAACAGGCGGGGGCGTGACATCGAAGGCAAGCCTGTTTTCAACANTCGAGTCGCAATCGGATCGACTGACATCTACTTTTCCGCTTCAGGTTTGAAATAAAGAGCATGCTGAAAGTTAGCTCAGGTAGTTTGCCCACCGCCCGACTCCAACGGATTCTCTCACTCGCGCTAAAAACAATAAAATGCCGGTTTGGGAAGTACTTAGCAGCGGCTAAACAAACAGCAACGCGTAGGTTAACACTAACGCGCTTACAACGCAAGTGTCCTTGAACTCACCACACAAAAAGTAAATCATTCGATTGTCAAGCTCACCCTCGCTTTCTGCTTAAAGGTGGTTTCTGCAACTTCAAAACATCCGCCGGAGGAATTACTTCGGGATGACGCGACGCCCCGGGCGACAGCAACAATGATGGGGTGTGAGGCGTACCCGGGGTCCGCGGCGTCAAGAAGCCATTGGTTGTGGCATTCGAAGTGGTGGTAGTGCCGGTCGGCTTGGACGAGTCACCTGGTCGGGAATCTCCCGGCCTAGCAAACAATGCGTTATAAAGAAATGCAACTGAGATGGGCAGAAGCTAAACTGAGAAAAGGCAACTATTGAGGCTTGCCAGGACTGCTATTAAAAGTAACTAGGCGAAATCAAGAGAGGCATCTTCTCACCCGTGATAAGCTTTGATGTCGTCCACGTCAAATGAGAAGAAGTGACGTCTTCTGTTCGGGTTCAGAAGACCCGGACTGGCTGTTTGCAGGGGGCTGAAAGACGGCGAGAAAGTAGGACTGGGTGCATAGTAAGTAGGGGTTGTAGGTAAAGACCCAGGGTAAAATGGAAGAGGAAATCGGAAACCTGTGGGGGTTGTGGGCGCCATTCCAGAAGTCGCTGCACCGATTTGCGGTCCTGGACTCCCTGCATGAAAGGAAATAAACCAGATTCATTTTTATGGGAACAAGCATGGGAACAAACAACTTCTTCACTCTAGCTATTTCATCTTCAATATAATTTCTCATTTTTAGGTTAGCAGCAAAGCACGAAAAAAACAAAACCCCAGTGCACTTAATCAAGAGGACATGCCACAAAACTGCGAGAGAAATTTAGAGGATAAACTGAAGCTGAAATAGCTAACACCAGCATCACAGCAAAAGACAGATACGACCTGCGTAAGACAGCAGCTTGAAAATCTGTTCGCTACCGGCAAGATACAAGGAACAGACAAAATGCAACTTCGAAAACCTACTTGCAACTTGAGAGAGCAGAGCAGCAACACCTGGCGGAACCACACGGTGACGAAAATGCCCAGGAATGACCGATGGCTGGCACTGATACCGCACCGCACCAACTAACGGGCTGATAGGTGCGGACACCAATCGACCCACGTCGTCACCTTCAGACGTCGCGAGTGACTCTTCGCTCCCGTCACTGACAGAGCCTCGAAGAAGACGGGCGGCGGCTGCGAAAGATAAAGCGTCAGCACAAATGTCCATCACGCTCGCACATTGCGGCCTTGAAATCCGCGAAGCGTCCGGTGTGAACCAGTTCTGGCGTCGACCGTGACACTTGGCACAAACACAACAGCTCAACGTGTTGGACGCGACAGAGTACTTTCCCCGAAGACGAGACACGAACACAAAGCAGACAGCAGCGCGGAGAGGATGTGCTCAGTGTTGTGCAAGTGCATCGAGCGTCAAACCACACATGAATAATCGAATACATCCGACAACTGCAATCGCGCTAAAGCATCGGGACGCGCTCGCAATGTTTGGCCCGCGACGCTTGCGATAAGTTTAAGCACATTGGCAGCACGTTACGGTTATGCGTTTTACTTTAGGATCTGTGAGACTCTGCCGCACTGCCTTTAGGGTCTACTCTACTGCCTAAACCACAAAACATCGAAAGAACATTTTTCAACTCAGAACGATTGCAAAAGACACGAAAAGACAAATACCGATAATGCGTTAAAACACAATGCTGCAGCGTTCAGCACAACAGCTGCAGCCACGCAGAACTGACGCACGGCACTGAACGAGTCGCATCAATCACACGCCCGATAACAATGCTCACCCACCCATTCTCTGTGTCGGAACCGCGACCGGCGATTGCAACGGAGACTCTTGCAGAGAACCAAAGACATCGTCTTTCGCCTCGGACCTTCCACTCGAACCTGCGTGATGCGACGCAGGTAAACATCAAATCAATAAATTGCGATCAGGCCGCAGCTCACCTGTCTGGCGGCGCGTCTGCATGCAATTCGCCTGTCCTGCAACACATACCTGACTGCCCTGCACTGGCAGCATTGTGTCCACACAACAAAAGGGTCTGCTGTTGCTGGGCACGCCTGTTCAAATCTGCAATGTGGGCAGTCATTGCTGCCGCTGCTGCAGCAGCCGAGTTCTGCGACATCTGCAATAACAAAAACAGTTGGAAACCCTGTTAATTGGTTCTGGCAGAGCCAATTACTAAAATGGCTATTTCGCTTCTTTTCAGTGAGCAGCACGAAAATAAAAACTTGCATGTAACAAGTGCTATCAAGCCAAGGTGTGGGCGGCGCGGTTTCATGCCCCGCAAGGCGTGCGAGGCTTTGCCTGCAAAACCGGGCAGGTAACTCACGTGCGCTTTGACGCTCCACAGGAGCGAATCTTCATGCACAGTTAACAAACAAAATTGGAACTACGCTCTGAAATATGCGTTTGAAGTGTCTCGCTGCTCTATATCACATCTACATTACTTGTCGAAGACCAAGGGGTACGCTTGCGGTTAAGTACAGGTCTGACAATCGAGAAAACACAAGCGAAAAATTCTTTAGCGCACAAACACGACCATTTGCCTCATACAGCATTGCGCCTGGAAAGTAAACCAACGCTAACCTGGTGACCGGGATGGGGCAAAGGTGGAGTTAGGCCTATAGGGGCCGCCAGTTCTCTGAAGTTGAACTGGTATGTGAATCGTTTTCCTTTGGTCTTGTACAAAATGCGTTTGTTGTAATAATATCTGCAAAAACATAAACTTGAAAACAGGTCAACAAAAAGAGCACAGAAGACTCGAAAGTAAAGGCCGTCGGTAATCAAAACTAACAAGTGGGAGAAACTTCATCCAAGGAAACCATCCAGCACGAATGCCAGATTATGCAGAAACAGTATATAAAATCACAAATGTTACGCTACACCGGAGAAGCATGTCCACCAGCAAAATGCTGCAGTGACGTTCGCTATGCCATGAACTCACACACAACACGAACTGGGGTAGGCAAGTTCAAGGCTGAACTCATACAAGGGCAGACGCTCGCTGTCACTGGTTAAGCGAAAATAACATACCTCAGAGCTCTACTGAGCTTGTCGTAATTCATGTGAGGCTTGCATTTTCTCATTCCCCAGAGTTTAGCAACTTCATCCGGATCTTTTATGACGAATTCGCCGTAATCTCCTTGCCATGCAATAATATCCTATTCACAAATGAGAAAGCGGTAAGAACTCCGAATTGCAAATGCGCTCCGCTTTAGGTTCACGCGTGATAAAGCGAGCATCAGCTGTGTGACACGTTTACACACCACACACCACTAGGACCGTCACATTAAAGAAGACATTTCACTATTTCTGCAACTGCCAGAAACGTGAACATCATAGCAAAGCCGCGGAAATGCATAGGCGTTCAGACTGCTACTTTGTTAATGCGCGCGGACATGCAGACACAACGGCGCCTTGAGCAATGCCATTTGATGTCGCGTTCCGACATAATTACCAGTTCTACACTCACAGTTTACCTGGTACTGATCATCCTGCAGAAGTTCAAGAATAAAATGCCACAACTGAACTTGTCGACTGCCGGGAGCTGACTCTGATTTGAAAGCCCATTCGGGTATGCCCTGGTTGTTGCCTGTCGTAACATACGAGGACGTTCGAAGTTTTTGTCATTTCTGACAAATCATACGGCCTGCTTCTACCACGAATGTAAGTTCAACAGTCTTAATGCAGTAGTAACAACTTCGCTTTTCGCAACAACAACAAACAACATTATTTCTACACGCAGAGGAAGTTTATCAGTGATTCGTTGCAACTAGGAGACTGTCTTGAAGGCGTACTAAAAATTTTCGAAAGAAACACTTCCAACAACATGCATTTGCTAGCTTCATAGCGTCTGGTCAACACGCTTTCAACGTGGTCCGAGGCAAAAACAGTGAAACATCAATTACTCACCAGATCGCCAGACCGTTGAAGCAGCGGGTGGACGAGACTTGCTCGCTTCCACGAATGAAGAACAATGGTGCATTTTCAGCATTAGAATACTTCTGAACAACTAACCATTGATATATAAATGGACGTTTGGCTTTTGCGATTCCTTGATGGTGGCAAAATCAAAGTGTAAGCAGCGAAGTCTGTTGCAGCATGCTTATTTCAATACAAGCAAGCCTAGCTACAATTAACTGCTATCGAGGCCTACTTGTTTTGGTACCTATACAATTGTAAACGATAATTACAACTATGGTACATTCACGATACAAAAGTTGAAAATCCAGATCCTATTAACGCTCTCATATGTGAACTAAATACAAAAGTTAAAAATCCAGTAGCAAAACCAAATATCCGTGATGCCCACCGTCTGTTCGGCTACAACAGCACGAAACATTTCACACACACACCCACAAAGCATAAGTATTAGCTTGCTCAGGTAGCTTGACGTACTTCTTAACATGCTGTCAACTCATCTGGTCAGATCAGCCAGACGTTTCAACATACTCGCAAGACAACCTGCAGGCAGGGTTATCTCAAATTGCTAGATATTACATATTTTGATTTAGTGAATAATTGTCCCTGTTAATGTCCAAATTGTTTCAGAATTTCAACAAGTTTTCCCTGAGAGTTGCCATGAACCGACTAATCGCATATACCCATGAGTTGGGAATTTGGGACAAACCTAAAAGACCACTGATAAAAAAACAACAGATTCGGAAAAATGTTATTCGAAGAACTCCAGCATTTTGACCTAAGCTGTGACTACGTTACTGATTTCGTGGTTTGTTGCCAGACGGAAAGCGCTGAACACAACCCTTCAACAGTACAGTATAACAAATTGCGTTTCATATCTCAACTACCTTTTTAAAATCGCTTTCTTATCTCATCTAGTTGTTGTACACTACCAACAGAAGTACCAGCATCCACTTTAGTAAGAGTCTAATTCGGACTCGGCATTCCGTTATTAGACGTCAGCCGAACAACGAGCAGTGTAAGGTCAACAACCGCGTTTGAAGTATAATCTGGCCTAGCGAGGTTACACCACGTGATGCACATGTTTTTCGCCTGTGATGCTTTCATATGCTTGGTGACTGGCCGGCTTCTCCAAATGCATTTCCTAAGAACGACAAGCTACGAAAGACTCTCGCCACGCCTGCTCACCATCGTGTCAAAAGTCGAGCGGGGCTATCATTTCGGAAGCTCGCGCTTCACTGATCACGACGAACAGTCGAATACGACAGAGTGACGCTCAATACCGTAAGTGCGCGATAGCTGACACGCTGGCGAAACGCGGCCACAGAACTTGACACCGCCTAATGAAGACAACTGTAAAAGCGGCGACTGCGTGAAGGCACGAGCTGAAACCTCTATCAAGACTTGATGCCTCGACGAGAGGTCGTTCTGTTCCATAGGAGAAAATAGATCGCGCACTGCGGGTGTCAATTCTTGTGAGAGTCGTCGGCTAATTAGGAAGGATACGTGGTATCCCAACAAGGCTTGCTTTGCCATTTGCTGTCACGACTGACATCGGTGCGTGCCGGTTTCCTCACGCGCAAGACCACACCGAGCAAACCCTGTTCTGCAAGGCCCCAACCCCACTCCACACCGAGCAAACCCTGTTCTGCAAAGTTTCCGCAAGAGCAAAAGTTTTGTTGCGCCAGTGCATCAACAAGGTTTTTCGATTTCTGTGCGGTTTTGTGTTAAACTTGCTTGTTTATTTCGATCAGGGGATCGTGTTACGACAACAGTGGTCACAAAATGCTGTGAAGTTTTCCCACGAGTCTTGCTCTGCCTGAGGCTTACGGAGGCGATGACGAAAAGACTGGCGACGGCAGCGCATGCACTTTTCGAACGCGTTAAATTCGATAAGTTTTCGAGTTGAAAAATGACAACTGTAAAGGCAACAAAGAGTTCAGATGTTGTATCACTTATACCTTTTGAACAAAAACCAAAGGAAGTGGCGGTTACTCGAGAAAATTTTGGTCGTAACAATTCAACGCTTTTCGCTGCCTTACCATCATTTTTTAACAACCGGCTTATAGAAAACTTCCCGCCGACGGATGAAGATGCGGGAAGATTCGTAGGTGTCGCGCAATATGGTTGATCGCTCATGAACTCCTACACAGGTCTAAAAGCTAGCAAATTACCTGATGACTGACTTCTGCATCTAACTTTGACGGATGAAACATTTTTCCGCCGATATCCTGTCGTTAGCTACAACATCACTTCAACACCCCAGCCTGACGCTGTATTTAAATAGCTGTTCAGACCGCAATTAGTTGTAGTATTGGATAGCTCAAAAGCTTCAGTTACCGAAAAGGAATGCATAGACTTCAAAGACCAAAGAGCTGTTTTATCTAGTTTGCAGCTAACGGCATCAGACAGGGGTTGCAATATAAGTCGCCACGAAGCAGTCAAAACCAACACCTCAACGCGGCGAATGAATCGAGGCGCCTAAGACAAATAAGCCTCGTCGACAGCAGCCGTTGAACACGAATTGTTCTGAGGATGTCCTAAGGAAATGTCCACAAACCGCATTTTGGCAACCAGTTGTTCGTGTCGCATTAATTAAACACACCTTCAAAAACGCCACACGCGACGTGAAACGTCGCAATACACAGAGGAAAGAATTTGTAACATAACACAACTAATTTGTGCTAATATCTAATTTTCAACTGCGTTTGTGGTTTGCGGCGACAATAAGCAACTTCAAACCGAACACAAATGTCACTGCAGTGCAAAGAACTGAGCGACTTTACAAACATATTTGACGACGTCTACGCCCAACGTCTCGTTCCCTATCGCTATGGAAAATAGTAAGCGCAACAAGGTAGGCGTTAACAACAAATCCACCTGCAGAAAAGCATTCGTATAAAGTCAACCTCGCTCTCTGACCACAACGCCGGCCATCAAGAGCCTTCTCACAGTTATCTTCGGTCGTTCTCAGCCGAAAATAAAAACCCCGTATCAGGTCGTAATGACTCAACCGCAGAAAATTGTAGACCGTCCGTGCTGAGGTACAGGAGCAAATGCGCTTCAGAGTACTTCAGCGCGATAGTCGAAGGTTGCGCTCCGGTGACAGACGATTCACCATCTTGGTGCTTTCATAAATAAGCATCTAGAAGCAGTTTCGCGATGAATGTTCTGACTTAAAATAAACCAACCGCGATGGTTCCAACGAAAACGCTACATCTAACGGCAATGCGATCTGCGAAAACAAAAATGCAAGAGGCGTCGCGCGCGCGAGTGCGTTTTCCAGCATATGGCCGACGTGAACGACGGGAGTGCGGCGGGTCGCACTCGCACATCGCTTGAAAGAAGGGCCAACGCACTTCAGTCGCAGCAGATCAAACAATGGCAAGGGCGAAACACGCAAAGACGACAGGAATTTGGGCGCTAGGGAAAACACGGCGAATTGGGAGAACGGGTCAACCGAACAGCGCACAATGACAAGCAAAAACTGATCGGTCCGCTGAAGCGGTTCAAGGTAACACCGCTCGGTGCGAATTCGTGCGTTGCCACGCAGTTCTCACAAACTTGGAAACCTCAAAAAACTTGGACAAAATCATGATATGGGCCACGTCATGACCAAGACTCTGACTATCTCTTCATTTCTATTTCACTTCCGACACCTGTGAAACTTACACTCACAGTTTTTTTTAAAATTGGCTGCTTTTTAGCTTTGTTTGGATACAGGTGTGAAGAACACAAGCACGATGCGCTCAGTGTCATAAACTTCAAGTACAATAGAAGAAGAAGCATTGTATTGTGTAACGCCTTCACTCCCACACACAAGGTGCTAGACTTTAAACACGCATCGCAATAGCAGAAAAATACCAGGACGGGAAGTAACAACTTTGAAAACAAAGCGCGAAATAACAAGGTTGAAAAAGAGCACTTTGGCCATGCACTGATTAATTGAACAACCAGATCGTGCGCACAAGTAGCAGGTTTAATATTTGAGACTGCGGTATTCATGCTTACCAGCAACATTGAAATATTTTTGGAAGCGAAATGTTATTGGAACGTCTTCCGACAACAAGCGAAGATTCCGAACTGCTTTTGCAATGTTCAAAGAAAACCTTGCGAAACACTATCTATAAAAGCAAATTTTACAGTCAGGAAGATAACAAAGTCAACAAAGCGATTAATACAGTCGTTGCTCATGCTATGCAAACAAAGCAACTACTGCTCTCAATGCGGCGGTGGATTAAGACCCAACCACGTATGTAGGCGCAAAACAAGACAATGTATTATATAGGACGACGACAGCGCAACCCTTGGACACAACGCCCTTCTGTCAACTTAGCTGCTCATCGAGCTGCTAACATGCCACTGGCTACCTAACGGGGTTGGGAAAAGCGCACGCCAGAAGTCAGTTTACCCAATGAGCATGATCATACATTTATGCTTGAAACTGTCCAATATGCTTAAGATTGGAAAAGTCAAGGTCCACACCACGCACTACACGATTAGGTTCAGTAAATTCCTGTCGTAGCAATGTTTTTCGAAGGTGATGTTGCAAAAGGCACGTAATTGGACAAGTTTTGCTTAAGAGCAAGTTTGGATGGGATAAAAAGCATGCCTCTGCAAATTAAGAAATAAAAGCCAGGTAACCCAAGTAAATCCACTGTCACCGTTCTATCAACGTTTATTCAGTGCGCTTTCAACATCAGGTTAAAGCAACAGCCGGTTGGTCGTTCCGGGTTGTGTTACAATGACTGACCACTGACCACAGTCAACTTCACAAATAGCAATAGGTAAAGCAAACTGCATGCGTGCTGCGCACAACAAACTGAATTCTACTGGTTTGTTTTCCAGAACCAAAACGCCTTCTTGCCATACACAAAAATATAACGGACTGCACTTTGATCTCATTTTTCATACACGGACTGCAGTTGAGCTAAAACTTCTAACTACGCACCAGACTTGCACAGTCTTTCACATGTCGTCTATCCGCAAAGATTTGAGGCTATCTAGAGACAACTTCAAAATGAGGCAGAAACTCTGTCGTCAGATTAGTTTTGTCGCCTCCACAACGACCACAATTCGACCTTTCGCAACTAGGGTTTCGTTAACACGCAGCAGCAGAAAAATGACGCTAAGAGCGAAAACAAGACGCGAAGAGATCAACCTACAAAACAATCTCACGCTTGAGCTGGTCCCTTCTCAGCAACCGCGAATCCTGCACTTTTGTTCACAACCTACACCATCTTTTGCAGCAAGCAACTCGTATTACTGCGAAGTCAAGACGAATGGCGTCACAGTCGGGAATGGCATTGAAAATCTGTACCGTGGCGCATACCAGTAAACAGAAAGCTCTTTAACTGGCTAAAATCTGATGAGAACAATGTGCAAGCAAGAGTGTAGATCTCTTAAGCACTGTTTACCTGAACGACTACCGACATTGCTTTGCACAGTTCGAGCTGTTTTTGTAGAGGAGTTCACAAATCTTCAAATTTTTCTGAGCGGCAAGGCGCAAACTCATTACGAGCCTGAAAAACACAGCAGCGCTCTGACGGATCGTTGCTTTCAAGAAACTTTTTAGTGCAACTTGTCAAACTTGAAATGTTTCACATGTTGAAAACAACTTTGCGCACAATGCTATCTTCCATTAGGAACTCCATCATTTGTGACTGCCGCTACATACCCTGATATTATTTGCAATAACAAACTCCCAACAACTCATTTGCCATGTAATGTTCTGAATGCGTTCAAAATCCCGTCACGTTTAGCATTGTGGTTCAAATAAAGCACAGCCATGGGGTCACAAGAGTAGAGCAGTAACTTCGGCCCCACCCCCATGCACAATGCGAACTTCCCGTTTGCAACTTTCCGATCACAAAGTGATTGACACAGCTTGCTTCCTGATTCATACTCAATAACAAACACATTTCTCATCACGTGGTTGCGTATGAAATCACGAGCCGCGATGGCAACTACAATCGTTTTCATTTCAAACACCATGGCAGTACGACTTAAAGAGATAAAACTTAAGTGGATCGCAGCGATAGCTGACAAAAGCTTTTACTATGCAACGAAGTCAGCTACCTCTCGATTCAACAAATCAACGCAGTTATACACGACATCGGCAGATTAATCCATTAGCCTAACGTCTATGCTTTAATGAACGCGGTGATGGAGTGGCGGCAGTTGGACACTGCAAAGTTATAAGGAGAAAAGGCAAAGGTCGGAGGTGACTTGGCGACATCTTACGCTAAATAGTCGAATGACATCAGCAGGAAACCTACAACTGAATGCCTAGGCGATAATGATGTCAGTGGGATGCAAGGCAACATTCTACTGCTGCTAAGATTTGCGGCACAATCAGGCAAATAAGAAAGAATTGACTCTTTTGCTCGGGTAAAAGAGACGAGTTCTCATTAAAAAGCCCAGTAGCCGTTTGCAGTAAGAAGTAGCGTGGGTCAACAGCAACGTACTTTGCGTTACTCCTGAAAGAGTGGAAGTTGCAAATAATTTGATCAAGATGTACGAAATTTGTTAACCATCTTAAATTTTTAGTCTCACTTTTTGAAAGCAAACAACAAAAGGCTCGGGAATACGGAATAAAACATAATTGCGTCCAAATAGAACAAAACATCTGGTTGGAATTGACGACTCACAGAAGGTCTGCAGTCTCGACCTTAGTTAAGTAATGTGAACCGTATTTATTTGGACTGTTATTACTTCGTTTATTTTCGTATAAGAAACACAGATGAATAGCCGTGATATTTCCAGTGATTTTTGATTCCAGTGATCACCAATAACCCCAACTTTTGTTCTGCTACGTCCAGCCAATCAGCAATTACTAGTTTCATGATCTATGAGCGTACGAAAACAAATGCTCTAAACCCAATACACGCAATTTTTTGATAAAAAACTGCGTTTCAACTTGCGAAGATATAGCACTATACCAACAAATACCAAGGAATAACTGACTGCATAGGGAAAAACACTTTTACAATTAAGTTTGCTAGCATATTATAATCAGCAAATAGAAAACGCCTCGCTGTTAAGTCTTAATCTAGGCCTAACAATATTTGTGTTTGAAGCGGAAAAATATACTTTAATTTTTTCTCAAAGCGCAGAAACGTATTTTGCATATCTGCGTTCGCCATCAAACCTTGTTCGTTGCATACAATTTCTACAAATAGCTTTTACATTTAAGCTACAAAATGACAATATGCAAAACGTATTCTCACTAAAGCAAAAGTTGGTTGCATTAAAACAACCATCAAATTAGCTGAAAATAGATGGAAAAAAGTCTATTTTCAGCAAATCTGAAAAAATGGATTCAATCTTGACAATGTCATGCACACTGTCTGAGCCTGCCATTTGGGCAGTTGAAACACTGCTGATAACGAAACAATTAACACGTTATCTCCACAGTTCATTGCCAGTTTACAAGGACTAATTGGCATTTTAATTAATATCTCTCACAAAATATAGCTCATTCCTTCTACCTGCTGCAAAGATCACCCAAACACTTCTCTCACTTACACTACAATGATATTTAATTGTTGGGTGTACTTTCAACAAAACCATCCAAAGATTAATCACGTGTTCGTTTTACGGGTGTCCCTGTAATTTCAGCCTATTGAGTTAACTTTCAATTTGCAATTAGTGGTGAAAACGTTGCTGAAAACACGACACGGGCATGTTTCAAAGAGATTAAAAGAAAACCGCAACCGTGTATAAATTACGTGGCCTTCGGATTAATAACTATTAACGCAATCATCGAACTGTAATCACATGCAACGCTTATCTCAATGCGATCCCGCACCCCATCCAGTTTTCGATTATACGAAGCGATGGTTGCCATATCCAGAAAGACATCAGACAAACGCTATCTTCCGATTTTACGCAAGAAAGTCACGATAAAAATTCAAGGACTTATTACATGAATTCCAAATTCATAAAATCCAATCCTAAAAAAGCACGTTATTGTACATTTTAAAACCATTTTTGCCAAGCATATACACTTCAGTGGCGTCTGTCACAATACCGCATGTATTGCCCACGGCACGATTATTTTAATACTAAATTTCGGTAGTTTTCTGAAAACCGTTTGTTGAAACACAACTAGCACAGTTCTTTAAGCCGTGAAATACCCATTTTCTGAAATTAACTACCGTGTGTCAACGCTAAGGCTGCGTCAGGTGAATAATATGCGATGCCAGAGACAGCACAGTTATAAGTGAACCAGTGGCGCCGGATTCCTACGTTTAGCACACACTATACTATTCGAAGTTACCGAGATGTTTTCTTGAAAAAAAACACCATTTAGCAAGCTTTTCACAGCAAAGGAAAAATGACAGGCGGATTGCATAAAATTTTTCTTAATTTTGAGGTGAAAGCCAATCAGCGTCCGTCATCTAAATCGCCTGCGGCGTAAAAGTCACTCAAATTAATTTGATAATAGACCTACAAACCAACTATCGCACTTACACAAAAACGCATTAGTTAGTGAGTCATATCGACGATATCGAAGACAAGCCTCAAATTACTCATTGTTTGCAAAACAGACTAAAACAGTGGGCCTAATTAAAATCTATGCAACTTCAGCAACACCAACCTGTGGCAAATTTATCCAACAGCGATAACAGCCACGCACGGTGCTAACGACGCCGCTGAAACATTGTCACACACACACTAACACAAAAAGCTTAATCTGTTTGGCACAGCGCATTCCGTGAAAGTAAACCCTTCACAAGCCTGTTAAAAACCTGATAATTAATCGGTAATAGCTCTTTATGGAGTTAAACTATTTTACTTTCTAGCTTTTAGTGCGAAAAGCATGAGCACAAACTACTTGTCAAACCATCCTCTACGTTATGCTAGCCGTTTATTTTCAGCTTGAACCATCACAACATCGCATATGCCTGAGGCGAAACGAAGCATTTTCACTGGCGACCTTTTCGTAAAAGAATGTCTTACATGTGTTCGGATGCTCTTCCCAAACATATTTTTTAAAAGTCAGGCCTAGCGACCAAGAAATTGCAAACACATGAGCTTCTCTCAGTTCACGTAAACAAGAAAAATCATCGTGTAGACAGCCTGAAACCACAAGCTTGCAAGGCTATCGTAATCCTTAAATTAGCCAGACTATTTTCGCCAGGCTATGACTCTACCAGCAGAGAAGATAACTCACGTTTTCATTTTTTTGTTTGTTGGCATTCCAGAAGCGGCAAGGCCATCCTTCGAAACATGCAACAAAATCATGACAAAAAAGTCTTTGCCAACAAAATCCTGCAGTTGGATTGCACCACAGATAACTTACGAATCGCTTTTACCACCATGCTTCAATCAAAAGCTAAACACAAACGCTACCACGCTTCTTCAACACGCTTGTTTTGTCACCGTCCCCTTCGCGCAAAATATGAGATCATAGTTTATCCGCAATTAACTTTCAACGAGTTCAAACCGTCAGCAGCAAAACATCACGAGGCAATCACGAGAAGAGGCTATTGCGACTTCAATAAGATAATTGATATCCGCTGATTGCCAGGTGTTTAGCAAGCAGTCGCGATGTCAAACAAAGGGTAAACCGACGGCATAGGAAGGAAATTTATTGCAACATGCACCGCGCTTCATCGGTACATTCAGCAAGTTCACTTCCGCGAGTCTGACACGTTGGACGTGAGCCACACAGAAAAGTGCAGTCGTTCTTGTTCAACGCCAAATAAATCTGCCGTTGCCACAGCAACATAATAATCGAATTACCTGGAAATAAGTACGCACACGTGTAAAGACCGATGTTGAAATAACCTGCTAAGCTTGAAACAAACACCAATAGCCAAGGAGCACACAGTCTATCAGCGAAAGGGACGGTCAAGGTTATCAGCAGCAAAAGCGCTGCCGCTGATGCATTTTCTCCTTTGTGCTTAAAATATCAAATTTACGGCCAAAGGCGCGTCGTTGACTTAAGCCCATAAAAGGCACGACAGCAAAAACTTACAGTCTTTAGTGGTTGCCCGTGAACTTTTCAGGTTAATGAGTCTTCGAAGGCCTGCGTTCTAGTACGAATTGTAGGAAGAAATGATGGTGCTACTTTGCCACAACCTCAGTCCCCACAACACCAAGCAATCCAGAAAATTCTTCCATGAAGCGCATGCGTTACGAGTCGCTACACCGACTCTCAAGTAAATCAGTTAAAAAAAGTGCATGCCGTGATCAAACTGTAGAAACATCGGTCACTGAACTTTCGAAACGCATATGCATCTAATTTTCAAAATGAAAAGGTCGCTTATATGGAAGACTTTTGGCAAACTGTTATACATCGAATATCCAACAATAAGCATCGTTCCATGTTAGGTTTTCAACTACCTTATATCGGTGTCACAGCACGGGAGTGCAATCTTGGACGCAACAGTCGACAGGCCTACAAGGCGAAGCTGATACATACTAACTTTTAAGAACTACCGAAACGCATCCTTCATCAAAAAAGCAACGAAATAAATATCTCGTAACATGACAATAATAAAAACAACAAACATCTAGCTAAGAAAACTGACATCGCGAGTATATGTGCAAGGTAGCATTTGACGCTATTGGAATTAACAGTTTTTCGGGGTAGAAACAGAAAAACCCCCAAAAAAGTCTGAGGATCCAGTATTTTTCGCTATAAACCTATACCTAGATAATCCGGAGCACCATGGCGCAAGGGATTGTGTTGTGATCGAATCGCAAGCACCTTTTGCAGATTACATCAAACTCTGTGGGTCGATTTTAAAAAAAGTTGCACAAGTATCTGTGCATACACATGCAAAAGCACCGATTGCTCGTGCATGAGATTTATGCAAAATCAACTGAAGAGCAGTGAAAATACAGCAGCAACAGCAACCAGTCTGTAATAACGGAAAGTAACCAGACTACTTGGTTCAGTAAAGCACGATCTGTTGACCTGCGGACGCAGGGACATTGTCCGTATCACCTGCAATCAATCTCTGAACACCACAACCTTTCGTAGAGGTCAGCTAAATCACCAAAACCGTCTCGGAAAATGACCGAGATGATCAAGTGAACATTGCACGCAGCAATTTACTGAAAAGATGAATGTACTGCAGCGACAGTGAATAAGAGGTTCTTTTCAAGCTATTCCAAACAGTAAAATTAAACAATGAGAAGAGTTGCAAGTACCTAAGCGTCAACTTAGAAATGCGTCAAAAGCACAATTTTTCCGGAAACGATAGTCGCGAACTGGCACCATATATGGGTTCTCACATCTACATCTAGCTGCATGGTTGCCAGTAGATTAAAGGATTAAAGACCTTGTGAAGGTGGCGTTGCTTGCGTCGAACATGCATCCTTCACAAGGTCCTAGATTCCTAGTAGCACTTCCAAAATCAAAAGACGCAAAGCAGGAGTAGCGTAGCGAGTGCGAAATAAAGCCGTTATAAAGCTGAGTGTCGATGAAGCAGTTAAATGCGCCAGCGCTCGTATAAAGCTCCTCCAAATCGAATGTTTTTTTCGTAAATCGGTGATTTGCTGAAACACGTCGCCAACAACGATGCACTGTATCAAGAAAATTAAAGAACTCTTAACGATTCTGTGCAATCTTGACTTAAATGTAAACGGAAGATATTAGGAAAGCATACTACGCTGCGAGCATTTCGTTCATAACGTTCATATTTGATCAACACAATGGAAATAAACGATCCCAGCTCAGGATACCTATACAAACATCTTTTGGTAAATGCCAGCAACGACTTCAAAGAAACATTCTGGAATCGATAGAAATCATTTACAATAATGTTGCGGAACTGGCACACGCCAAGCAAAAAGCAGTGGGAGATATCACAAAGCTACTTTTTGGCTTCACCCCCGAGGTTTCGCGTATTGTTGGTAAAGTTCGTCCAACTCGTAAAAAACTGGTTTCAAATATCAAGACATGTAATAGCAATCTGATAAAGCAAACCATTTACCTAAATTGAGCAACTTTCTGTTACTGATGTGGTATTTCAGAGTATGAATATAACACACAACGCATCCACATACAGTGGTTTCCAAACATTTTCACTCCCTAAGAACTCCAGAAAAACAAAAAAATTCGGCTTCTTGCGCAATTTCAACAGCAATTTTATCACAGCTTTATATGGTGGCCAGAAAATCCATAACATAAATGAAATATCAAGTTCAGGGGGAATTCTTAGAAAAAATCGATTACGCAAATCTTTTTAGTCTTACGTGAAACTACCAGTGACGTTTAACCTTTGGCCTGTTTCTTGTCAGTACAATTTTATTCACTTCACGGATGAATTAGTTGACTTATGTTCAACCGAGCCATGATCTAAGTTAAGTTACCAACATTGAGTTTCAAACAATAAATTCACGAAAAGAAAACATCTAAAACTTCAGACTATGGAAACGCAACTACGCTCTTCACTGCGTCCATAGCTGACTCAAAAGGCTAAATATATAGTCATATAAATCTCATTTCATAAACGTCTGTTGGATGAATAAAAATACATTAAAACCACCACTCACCAGACTGGAGTTCCCAAATTTGCCTAGCCAGTTGATCTCTAAGAACAATAAAAATTTTGTCGCAAACTTCCAGGTTTCTAATTGTTCAGTTTAAGAAAATCCATGCAATTTGCAATGCACTGATGATGATAACAGGAGTTATCGAAACATTTACAATATGTCGTTGATATCGTTTTCATTGGCCGTGATTTTCATTATAAGAAAATCCATAATCTTGCAAACTCGAAGTGATGGGTTAATGCTGATTTCATAATGGGAAGCAAATTGAAACCATTCTAGTAGTGCAACCGTTACCTTAACCGGCACCAAATATATTATTGTTGACCAGTGCTGTCATGTATGAGGAAGCTGTAAGCCGGAGCTTCCGACTTCACCTGTTGCAGACTCAACTTAGGGGCCATATACCGCCCACTTTAAGATTGCGTCTCATGCGGCGCACTTCAGCACATTCTCAAATACTACTACCTCAGTGAATCCGAGTGTTAGTTATAAAATACAGCACGCTTTCTTCACATTTTATAGTTTCTTCGCGGTGCTTCTAATCACATTAAGCGCTGCATCATCGCGCTGGGGCGCACGGTTTGGAAATTACTGACCTACAAGCTTCAATCCACTTGATTCTTTGTCTTCATATCCTCACATTTCATTCGTATGAAGCACAGTTATTGAAATAAACATTTTGCATTAACAATATTTGCAATTCAATACAAGTCAGACATCTGAACGAATCACTGCTATCGATTTTTCGCGTAGGCATCTTTACAGGATTAAAGCAGCAATTATTCGTTTTTTACTTCTAATACTCCGGGTTCAATTGAAACTGAACGTGATCATTCTGTTTTTCCAAGTATCCTACAGGATTGACTCGCTTTCAGCGTTTTGTTTGAACAGCATTCTTAAAACTTCTTAATATATATACCAGTGGAAATCTGTCATCCCTCTTTTGAAATTTTGTTTAATAACTTATTTACTAAACAGAAGATTCCAGTGTTGGAACATTGTATTTCAGTTAACTTAAGGTGAAAATATTTCCAAGTACATTAAAACTTTATTTTTACTTATAGGCTAGTTTTTATTATCAGTCTTTTGCAACTGACAAGTCTGATAAACTGCATAAAATCAAGAAAAAATCAAGTTCTGAAAACAAAAATGAAACTACTTACCTCTTTCTTAAAGACTTGCTTCCTTGAAAAACAATTTGTCAATTACTTAACACTTGACTCATTTTATACAACTCTCAAGAGGTTTTCAACAAATTATAATCTTATGTTTTGACAATTGTATTGTTTACCCAAAACAGTTCTGCCTTATCATGTTTACCTTTCTTTTTTGTACAAAATCAAAAAGCCTAATAATCCAGGCTAACCTTCTACTACAGTATGTGGTAAACAAACCCAAAGCCACTTTCACATTATTTTCACATGTTGGCTTATTACAATTGTTAAATTTTAAGTTGTAATTTTAATGTGCCATTATCATCCAAACTTTTTAAAGTTTATAACAGCATGATCAGAGCCTGCCTATTTCCCAGTACGTTACAACAGGAAAGCATTGTGCAAGAACATAACTATATTTTGATTATGTAGCAAAACACACTTATTTCCATTTGATTCTAACATGCACCTAAGCACAAGCAACATGTCCCCAATAGTTTTCTACATCAAGTATAATGTAGATCTTTATCCAGTCACAAACTCAGTCATTCTTATTGCAACTTGGTGAAACATACGGGAACCTCTACCTGGAACCATAAATTTTCTCACTCTTAGACACATTAAAATGAGGAACATATAGTTAAATACCCAAAACAGCCTGCCCCAAAAGAAGTTCACCAGCTAATTTAATAATATCTTGTCATTGAAAAACTCAATGCAATTCTGTAGTANTAATTAAATATACATGAGAGCTTCCTAAAATGTACAAATGTTGTCTCCTGGTATCACTACAGTTTGTAGTCTGTTGATAAGAAAAATCAAATTAACATGTTATTTTCCACACTTCTATGGTTGTCAATAGAACAAGATCAGAAAAACCAATCCTTTGACAAATTGCATTTTGCTTGTACAGTTTTAATAAACATTAGAAAGAGCATGTTATAATTAGCTGGTGAATTAGTTGTGCAGTTTTGCAGAAAAATTTGGAACACCTGCGTGGCGTCATGCGCCATCACCATTGGTATATGTTCCGCTGAGTCACATGGCTACCAATGCCCCGTGCCACTATGTCACTTCCATAAAAGCTTTTCACATTTTTCGCTTTTTTACAGTGCTTTTCTCCCAACTGACAATAAGAACTTGCAGCAAGATAACTGCAGTCAATTGCTAATTTGGAACATATTCTTGATAAAGAAAAAAGTCATAATGCCATTCTTACTGCACTTGCACATGGCATACATATTCTTCATGTCCCAAATATTAATTGCTTCTTTGAAAGGGCATGTTTTCAATAGTGGAAGTTACTTTCTATTTTCTAATCTTTTTAAGTTCTGCATATGATTGTCATGGAAAATATTTGTAAGTTGAGGTATGCTTTCAATAAATTTTTTAGAATCACTGTTTGCTAACAAAATTTTCAAGGTTTCTTATTCAACTCTGCTAAATTTGAAAATAGCAATGCGTAATATTTATAAGCTTCAAACAAACCCATTAAATACAAGCAACTATATACAATCTGTTAAAACGTTTTTTTCCCCAGATGTGCATTCACTAACTGTAACATGTTCTGTTTCACTTTCATACAAATCTTGTCAGAAACAAAAGCAACAGTGCACCAATCTATTACTGGTCCTACACAATACTATGTACTTTTTCTCATGTGAACTAACTTAAACTTGCTACCAGTACTCCTATAAAGACATTTCATTTGGATATGTATGCCAGTTCCTTGCATTGCTGTGTTTGTGGCAATTAGCAAAAAAGAATTCGTTGTTTGATTCAACGCATTTATTTAGCAGAAAATCAACATGTTTCTCTGAAGTCATGAAAACACACTCCACCACTTGTTCAACCAAAATCTTTAAAAAATTCATATTTAACCAAGACAATATGCATTCAGGTAATTTAAATAATAAATTTCAATAACTTTTCCATAGTATGCTACTTTCATATTTCCATTGGAAAAAAGCAAATATCTTTATGAAATTTACTGTGAAATGTGCAACACATCTTAGCTTTGCACCAATTAATCTGCAGATAATTACAGTCGCTAATCAGACATATTGGCTATTTCAATGATCAATCTGCTTTTGGCTATTCTGCTGGAAATATGTCAACATTTGTTTTAAGCAGTGGTTCCCAAGCTTTATCTACTTGCATACAATCCTTCAGTTTGTACAGTCCTTGTACCACCTACATTTAAACTGCAGAACTCACAAATAAATAATAAAGGCAAGAATATTTAATGCAGCTATGTCCAACCCATGGCCCACATGTCAAGGTTTTGTGCGGCCCAGTTTGCTTTTGGCTATAGTATGAGTAGCCTATACACTGACAAACTCTTTATTTTGACCTTAAAATTGACATTTTTAATGTCATGGACCTCATTGCCACTTCATGACATCTATACTACATGCTGAAACATTTACATAATGTCCACTGACACCTTGGTGCAACATGTTTTAGGCCTACTAATTTTGACTTCTACCCTTGTTCCATTGACACTAAACTCGCCTATGAAATCAAACTTATGTAGTGGCTAAAGGTGCCAAACAGTTGTTACCATTGCAGTTAAGATGTAAGTGTTTTCAGTATATTCATTTAAACTAAATTTCGTTGGCTAAGATCACTGTAACTCTTAAATGTGCGGCCCTCATTGATGTCATTCAATGTGTGGCCTTGGTTAAGATAGTGATATAATTTTTGGATCAGTAAACAATTTCAGTTGGACATGTTGCAACCTCTCAGTTGGCGTTGCATTGAATGTGTGATTCACCACGAACAGGATGTGCAGGAAGAATAACACCCATATATATGTGGCGTGAACATGCAATAATAGAGTGATCATGGCATGTTATCTCTATTGTTGCTTGCTGCCACAATGTGAAGCTTTGCGCACTTGCTGCTTGGGCTTTCTGATCACAACAAAATGGTGCTGTGACCAGGATGTGAAGGTCGTACCAGGTGCAACCTTCACAGAAAGAATGTGCGATCACTGCGGTTTGTTGTAAGAAGGAGAGGATGTTGTTGCAATCTCTCAGTTGGCATTGTGTTGAATGTGCGACTCATCATGAACGGGATGTGTGCGAAGAACAACACCCATATATACATGGCATGAACAAGCAACAAGAGAGTGATCATGGCATGTCATCTCTGTTGTTGTTTGCTGCCACAGTGTGAAGCTTTGCGCACTTGCCGCTCGGGCTTTCTGATCATAACAGACATAGCTGTTTTAATGAATATATTTGAAAGGGATATCAGCCAGAGGTTGTAAACCTCAAAATTAAAACAAAAAATTTCATCATCACTAAAAAATCCTTCAAAAAACTATACATGTTTTCTTATGAGATGTTTCGGATTATTCTTAATCCATCTTCAGTCAAAAAATAAAACACTTGGCAATGCTAGCAATTCAAATCCAAAAGACTCTGTGACGCAAAAGACGTCAAAAGCAAAACCAAGACCGCCAACCCTAGTTTTACTTTTGACATCATTTGCATCACACTGTTATTTCTTGCATCACAGAGTCTTTTGGTTTTGAATTGCTAGCATTGCCAAGTGTTGCTTTATTTTTTGACTGAAGATGGATTAAGGATAATCTGAAACGTCTCAAAATAAAACATGTATAGTTTTTTGAAGGCTTTTTAGTGTTGATGAAACTGTTAAGTCTATCGCAATTTCATGCTCTAAAACAAAAAAACACAACAAAATTTTAATGAGATGGAAGAAGTTGTCTTTTCTAGGCCTGTTAGTTGATGCAAAGAATCAATTTGTTGGTAGTGTACTGGAAATCATACTCAGGTGAGTTGAGTTTTTGAGTTTATCTGGTGATAATTGGGAATTTATAACACACAAAAGCAAACAGTAATTGCATAAACACCAGGGCAACAAGAATGCGGCTCTTAGCCCAGTTTTATGTGGCTCTTATGTAAATACCATATTTATTCCATTATAAGTCACAAAATTTTGTGCCAATTGTTCACCTAGAAAGTCAGGGTGCAACTTCCACATGCATTGTGGAAGCGTGCTTGGTGGCTTGTGCAAGCACATACAGTGCGAGTACATTTGCATGACGCATGTGTTAGTTACTGTGTTGCATGGAAGAGCACTTTGTGGTTTGCACAAGAACATACAGAAGCGATCACATTCGCATCATGTGAATGTGATTGCTTGTGTATGCATGCACTTGAGCAGATAGATATAATTGCAGAAAAGGCAACGCAGAAGGTGAAACAAAGGTGCTGGAGTGGACATGCGCACAATATACTGTGCATGCAGATAACTTGCTTGGAATTATAATGTAAAAGCCTTGCGCAACGTTGTGCAAGAGAAAGGACTGTACCCTGTTTGTCAACAAGTGGTTTCAGTTCCAAATGATTGAAATCTACGGCACCAGACTAAAAGTACATTCTAAGGTGCAACACTTTTTCTTTTACATGAAGACTATCTGCCACTAAACTAACCTCAAGTTGGAGGTTACTGATCTGAAAGACTCGTCAGTATACAAACTACAAAAATTTCCTTGATTAAGCAAAACAAATGTTCAGGTTGTTTGGGAGCACGTATGTGAGCAAACTTTTTACTGTATATTTCAATATAAACAAATAATGTTATTTTACTGACGAACACTTGTGAAATCTTGTTTCTTGCTAGGCAGCAATGTGAACTTGGCCAAATCCCAGGGTTTGAATATTCTACTTACCCAGACAGAGTTTGAATACTTTTCGTTGTTGCAGGTATAAAACACTTTTCAACTTTTGATTTATCCACATTTACTCAAACAGAGCAGGATGATAGCATCTTATTGGTTGCATGCTGCATAGCTTAACACTTTGAGAGCCGGCATACGATGTAGTCCTACTTCGATTTCGGCCTATAAAACAGCAGTTTTCGGTTGCTTTACCAACGCCCTAGCTCCTCCGCCGATTGCGCTAGAGAGCTGTTCAAGGGCTCAAACAGATCAGCCGGTCTAGTAGATCGCACTCGAAAAAACTTTTTGGTTGGGGGTGCGGATTTTTTGTGACTGACATCATAAGTGAAGTAGTTTTGGGGTCATTTTGGCTCATGTTGCTTGGCCTAGGGCCCAACCACTAGGCCAAAGTGTTTCGCTGAAGTTTTCATTGGAAACTAGGCTCGAG
>JGI24159J19872_10000573_pt1 | contig 34046 bp, 15 predicted proteins | sample Ectturendosymbi4_FD_19872 | JGI IMG/M metagenome (IMG submission 19872) | reverse complement strand
GGAAACCTGTCGATGAGAAATTAAAATTAGGCTGATCTCAAAATGTTTTCGCTGTTGTTTTAGTCAGGTGAAAACGGCGTTTCTTCGCTTTACTCAAGAAAGATCACGACAGTTTTAAGAGAACTGTAAAATCTGCATGGCAAGTTTTCTACAATTATAAATGAAATGTTTTTTTGGTCAAATGCTCTTTCGTCAACATAATGTGACTTAAAATTTTAGACACTAAAACGCCGATGCTCTCACACGCCAGGTTCATTACCTTACATCAGTGCATGGTTGCGCGTTATTTATTATTTCCGACCAGGGGCGGATCCAGCCAGTAATGTTAGTGGGGGGCGATTTTCGTAAATTTGTTAGTCAAGACTTATTACGGGTTCACTACTGTAAGAGAGATAAAGCATACTTCACAACACTGCTTGACAAAACCACGGACGGCAAAATGGGCTTATATAGGGAATGCTCTTTTCCGAATTGTACAAAATCATGATGAATAAAATTACATTCGTAGGAAAAAAATTACAATAAAATTACATTCATGATGAATAAAATTACATTTTAGAGGGACGATCGCCCCGATCGCCACCCCGGATCCGCCCCTGTTTCCGTCATGACTGTATAGTTCGAGAAAGCATGCTGCATCGATTTGCGTGGTTTATAAGGATCTTCAACATCGGTACGCTTTTAATTTTCTCGAAATCCTTTTGGAGTATCTTGATATTATTTTGCAATATGTTTCCACCTCATGACATCATGTCCGCTGGATCTTATTGCACAATTGAAAACCCACAGCTATTTCGATTGGTAGATGACACAACACCCACGCTATTTCAAGTGCGCGGACCATCGTCTACTCTTCTTGACGAATTGTTTTAGTTTCACTGCAGGCTGAATATTTGGTACACGGAAAGTAGAAGTTCTGGATAGCCTGATAATGAAAATAACGGCCAAAGCAATAGACATGAACGACATTTTCGTAGACGTTTCGGTAACTGCTGGTACTATGTACTGATGATGACCGAAACGTCTATTACGTAAAACTAGACGCAGTTAATTGCACCACAGTACGTTTTTTTCGAAGTGGTAAGTTGCTTACTGCTAAAGACGCAAAGTTAGAACGCGTGAAGTTGGCCATTTTTATTCACGATTGCTGATATGTTTTGGGTGAAACAAACAAGGCAACAAATGCATGTTATCAGAGGATAGAAAAACTTAAGAGCAGAAATTTCATTCAACCTTCATTCACCCCTGTCCTTTCATTCACCCTTGCAAAACTTTCATTCACCCTGGGATAAACCATTCACCCGGTTAAGAAGGACTGCTGTGAACAACGGTGCAAGACAAGGGGTCTCCTGAGTCCATATATATTTGCTGTTTATCTTGAACGTTAAATCCAACTGGGTAGAGTCAGAGCAGGAGGCGCAGTGGGTAATATGTTTGTGAAACACCCATTTTTGCTGATTGTATATGTGCGTTTGGTACCAGTTTTGGTCTTCAAGATCAACGTCTTAATATTTGTTATGATTTGCTTTTGAACATGGAATTGTTTTTAACTGTAACAAGACAGTCGGTGCAGTTTCCACCGTGAAAAGTATAAATAGCCGGCAACACCAGCGGCTTTCCCGAATGGCAAAAGTGTGAAGTTTGCCTAACAAGTCAATATCTTAGCATGTTACTTCATGCCTCACTGTAGGATGACAATGATACTCTGAAGCAAGTGAAGTCAGTCTGTTATGCAACAAAGAAACTATACATCTTTTCTCGCGGCGCTCTACTGCAGTTACAACACTTTGTCTCGTACCTGTTGCCGCCAATGTATTCTTGCCAATTGTGGAGCAAGTTCACACAATCTGGTATTGAACGCCTCCGAGTTGCCCACATCAGTGCCTGTGGAATTTTGCCTTTCATACCCAGGAATGTAAATGTTCGCCCACATCAAGTTACCCATTTCATCAGGACATTTTGTACGTTGATCAGAAATATTCTGTATGCTTGTGTCCAACTACGTGCATCTTGATTCAGCTTTTTGTCTACCTGCTTCATCTGCCTGATGCTTTTTATAAATCTTATTTTTTCCTAATGCTTATGTATAGCTATGTCTGAACTTAATAGATCCTGTTGGTAGTTTGGTTCGGCATTTGTCCCTCTTCAGTATTGAATGCGTGTACCATTCAACACCTATCCTGTGATGCGTTGTGCCTAAGTACTGTATGTTTGTACTTTTGTGTTCTTTTGACTATACCTGTAATATGGAACGAGTATCTGAATCAAAATCTACTCCTTGCGGAAAAACTTTTGTAAGAAATTGCTTTCTAATGGTTGTACTTTTGTTTTTGTACATAGGTCTATAAACCCGGAAAAGGTGCGCGTCTATTAGCTCCAAATTAACTTCTGTGCACGACGTGATGATTTAACAATTCCTGATAAACTTAAACGACAAAACCCTTTTTCTTGTGTTGTGCCCTCGTGTGAGCGAATAACCTTAAAATACTCTACCCACAGGCGTGAATTATCACATTGTTTACCAAGGCACTGTAAATGGAGTCAGGCTTTGGTCTACGGTGCCCTTTGTGCTCTGGTAAACGTAAGCAATATTCTCCAGAGCACAAAGAATTCATGTCCGGGAATACTGTACCCCATCGTAAAGTTTTCCAATTCCCATTGAAGACATTGCAGCAGTACGTTATTTTGGTCCCAAAGCTGTAACTTTACTCAACAACAGATATCTTTGGACAGTTGTATAAGTTTTATCACTTCTGCTTTGAACTATGCTGGATTGCGAAAATGTTAGATGCATATCGGCTCTGACGTCATACAAGCTATTCCGTAAGTAAACAAAAGTGACATCAAATGAGCAGATGGAGTCAAGTTGAGCCAAAAATTGCGTTTACGAAAAGAACCTCCTCAGTAAGATAAAAAACCGCTGCCACTTTGATTGATAACTTCACGCTCTCGGGTCTTGGAATTTACGGCTCATTTGCGCTATAATGCCAAGAGAGTTTGGTAAACCTTTTATCACGACTTCGGCGTAAACCGTCTAAATGGATCAGCAGGCACACTTCTAACCACAATCATGTACTCTAAAATTGCAATTTTGCAAAAGCTGCTGGGTTAAAACCCAAGTCAGAAAGTTGTCTTTGCAACCAGCTAATCTTGCTCGCGTTTTATCCCCACTGACGTCAACCAAAGAAAATGGGATCCAGGAGATCATCACCGAGGCCAAGAGAACTATATGTCTTGTCGCCGATTGCGTGCGACTATAGCAAGACATGCTGTTTAATTTGCACTCTCGCAGCTGCATGCAGCGAATTGCACCTTGGAGGCGCTTTTCTTTGGCTATCTTAAGCTAACTGATCGTTTAAAACACCCACGGATAAAACTAACAAAATGGGTAGAACCTGTTGACTCACATATTTCATATTCTTCATTTGAGGCAAGCATTGTTCGCAAGTGGTTGCTTGTCGCGCTGACCTTGTCGAAATGTCCCCTCATAGTTAACTAAAATATACGTGCTTGGTTTTTTAAAATAATGAAGTAGGCTGCCTGCGATAGAACATTGATCAAGCAATTCTGTCAGAAATAAACGTCCTGAGTAATTTTGCTGCATTCAGGAGAAACAGTTAAACAGACCATTGATCTTCATAAAAAGCATTTTCTGCAAACATGCAGTGTATAGTTCCGGTGAATATAAAGGAGTTCTTTCCGTCATTCAACTTTTCTTGTCAGTATAAACGTGACTATAATGCGATCAATATTCTTGCCTTTGAAGAAACGATTCATCAGGAAATAAATATAGTATTATTCTAAAAACACTGTAGGCAAATTGAACCGAGGCAACAACAGGAACTCGAAACTACCAGTTCCACTTTTGCTACAAACGTGTTTTCGGCGAGAATCGCCAACACTTGCCTGCAACTGTTGTTTTGCAGGCAATGCCATGGGATAGAAAAGTATACTTTTGTGCAAACGATTGTTTGCCTGTAACTAGAGAAAAATTACTCAGGACATTTATTTCTGATAGATTTGCTAATTTCAGTCAACAGTTCAAGGTCGATTAAAACCTTCTTTATTTTCTTGAAGGTACTGCTTGCCAAGAAAACTTCTTGGATTGTTCTTTTTACTTAGAATTAGGTTTCACGTGCCCAAATTTGTTAATTATTTGGTACAAAAATCTATGCATCAGTTATTGCTGACGGCCATTTAAAACAAACTTATAACAGTGAACGTGCGTCTACATGGGATTGCAACCTCTAGTGACTACTTAAAAAGCTATCTGTGGCTGGTGCGGCATTACAAAGAAGCATTTTGATACCTTTAAAATTATAATAAGAGCAGTCTTTCTGCACACGTTGTAACCACTTGTCAGTGTTGAGGTAGATTAACGGTGTTTCAAGCTGTGCTAATAGATTTGTCTGTTGATACGGTAAGAGTTTCAAACGCAACAAACAAAACTCGTGTATACTGCCACTTGACATATCAGGTTGATGCTATCAACGAACTTGAGTTGACTGCATGTTGCCGATGCACATTTACAGTGCCAGTGTAAGGCTCATTGCGGAATGCTGCGATGTCTTATCTTGACATTCAATTAGCAACGAGGAGCTTCGCGTGACAACGTTGAATGTTACATTATCCAGGTTTCCATGAGTCAGAAGAAAAAGCAAGTGGGGAACCAATGCATAATAGGGATATTCTTATTATTTACGGATTAGAATGTGTGCATCGATAGTGGATATACCGTGGCAGTTGGCACTTCTAATCAGTAGAGACTTTAATTTTTGTGAAATGATGCAAATTTTGAACAAGCGTTTTACAAAATTTTGTATGTCTGCAACTCGCACGCAACAGATGATTTCGGAACGTGATTTTTACAGAACGATTTTCAGTAGCGGAAAAAAATTGCTGAAAATTGGTACAAATTTTTTATGTTTAAAAAAGTGGATAACACATTGCTGAAACATAACGAAAACATCAACGTAGTGTAAATAAGAAAAAAGCATCTGATCTCTTGCAGATGCAAAAAAGCATCTGCTTGCGATCTTTGAAAACATGTCCTGCAAAAATGTTCAAATTATGAGCCTAATATCAAAGAAACCCCTAAATTATTTTTTTTAATTTTTGTACTAATCTGCCAAAATAATAATAAATCAAAGAGCAACTGAAAATGCTATGTAACATCTGAAATGATTTAGGGCAAATTGTGATCGAATAAACTCAGACAGGCACTGAATACATGCTGCAAAAACGCAAGTTTCAACAATAAAGGATAATACCAATTTAAAACAGCAACTTCCAATTTCAAAAGATATTCGTCTTGAAAGTACTGTTTTTTTAAACCTAAACTTTAGGCTTCGGCTAGCTTTCATTTCGCAACCTGAAAGCCTAGGCGACTATAATCTCCATTATTTAACGCAGAAATTGATATTTTGATATTAGGTCTGCTTGCAAAGCGTACGAAATTGCACATGAAATATAAAAAAGACTGGGAAAAAAGAAAATAAGTTTATTGAAATTGCAATTTCCAATTTCAAATAAGCAGAAAATTCCACAACTCCTAAATTCAACTCTGGACTGCTTTCAAATAACTTACATCTGTCTTCTTGTCGTATTTTTATTAAATGTTTTTGATTTCCACTCCCAATCTAACATTTTGACTCTGACTTTAACGTGCGTTTCTAACTTTAACAGATAGGTTGAAAGTGAAGCTGTGGCCTTGGGCTTACTGTCCACTGTCTAGACCAGCTATGTCCAACCCGCGGCCCGCATGTGGCCCAGTCGATAGTTTTGTGAGGCCCAGTTTAGGTTTTCGCTGTAGTTGAAGTATCTCGACAACCTGTCTTTANTTGGTAATCTTGAATTTGACATTTTTGATGCAGGTGTTTTTCAGTACCACTTTATCACGTCTGTTACCATTGCAGNTAGGATTCNAACGCTTTGAGTATGTTAGCTAAGCTAAATTTAGTTTGCTAAGATCAAAGTAAGCCATTCAATGTGCGGCCCTCATTAATATGTCATTCAATGTGCGGCCCTGGTTAAGGTAGTGATTTAAGTTTTGGCTCAGGAAGCCAATTGGGTTGGACATAGCTGGTCTAGACAAGCTTCTGACTGTTTTTCTGGCAGGGACTCGCAAGTTTCGCATCGAAACTCTGACAGGTTTTTGAAAATCGTTTCTTACCATTCTAAGCGCAACGTAGCTTTGATTGTATTTTAACGGATCAGGAAGCAACAGCTCGGACCGGCAGTGGGCGGTAAGCTTCTATTTTATAAGTTTGACCTGGTGGTACTGGGACATGTGGCGTAATTGTTAGTTTCAACATTTATCACAGGATTTGCAATGCAAAAACTTTGCAACGGCCCTATACTTCAATATCAGGATCAATTCTTTTCCCATTTTTGTGAACCAATGACCCGTGTTTTTAAATACTATGTCAACACAACTACCAATTAGCATTAACATTTTTTTTGAACAAAAACACGTTTTTGCTTCTTTTCATATCATGTGATGAAGTGGTAAACTCGCGTAAGACTTCAACTGACATTTAAAACCTCTGATGACAGTGCGAATTGGACAGACATTCAGCGTAACCTAGAATTGCTCATTTGGTACATTGGTGCTCAGAACGCTAGTCTCGTATTGCATCCGGAACCAATTAAAACGTATTAATCGATTGGAACATGCTGTAATAACAATGGCTTAATTTCATCGGTAAAATAGGCTTCATGATACTTTAGATTAGACGTAGTTCGTCGTCAGATGCTTGTGAAATGAATTTTATAATCTTGCTGATATTAAACCTCCTGAAGAGTGGTGTACGAGCAACGGTGCGCTTTGACCGTCAACAAAGCATTTGTAAACGTTCCCGTTGAAGTTGAAACTGTCTGGCATCTGAAAACGTTCAATTGCTCCAAAAGATTCGCAAAGTTGTTCATGATCAACGCTTAGTGCCACGTTGCATAACGATGGAAACATACCATTGTTGTATTGCATCTGTCTATATTTGATAAAGTGGAGCCAATGTATTCAAGCTCTTGGAGTGTTTAATCAACGCCTTGCTTGCACTGCGTGTTTGTTACGCAGGTCCTTCAGGATGACAAGCCTGGGTAAAGTAAACCAAAGAGCCTGGTTTAGAGACAAAGACGTTTTGCTCGCTTTTATTGTCGTTAGCAAAGGACCTTCAAGTGTAACAGGCCACTGCAATCGATCAGAAAAGCGTCACGAAAGAGAAAAGGATGCGCTGCAATGACGTACATCTCGGGCAACGAGCAAACGCGTTAATTTAGGAATATGTTTACGGTAGTGCCAGTGTTGCCGGATGTTTTGGGAGTTAAAGTTCCAACAAATGCGCAATATCAAAACATCTGAGCTTGTGCTTTTACTATGACATCATCTATGAATTTGTTCAAGCATCACAAAATTTGTTTGGTGCATATCTTTGCTAAAACCAGGTAAAAATCTTTTGAAACGTCATTTCATCTGTCAAGCTGTTTTGAAGACGAATTGCCGTTTGATTGGGAGCATTGTCTTGTGAGATTGCAGGCATTGCACAATGTGAAATTCCGTTAATTGAAACCAGGTTTCAACCAAGTTTCTTTCCGATCGTGCTTGTCAAGGACAGGACGTAAATATTACGACGGTTGTTTCGTTTTTTCTTTGAACGGTTGCAGATTAGATGAGGTTCCCTAATTACCACTTACTCATCCAAACCTGGAGATATTGAGTTGTGAAAAAATCGACATAAAAGAAATTGTGAGACGACGAGTATTTTTGTGATGCTGAAGCTCTGCTACTGCACCTCCCTAAGGCATTTATGATGAACATACACACGTCCAAACGTTCTGGTTTGGTTTCATTTAAGACTGATTTAAACATGTTTTTTTTCTTAGTTGGGTTTATTGCTGGTATTTAGAAACTTATTTCGATGTGATCTTTGTTTTTGTCAGTTTGCAAGCCAGTTCTAATGTAAGAAAAACAGAAAATAAAACACAAAAGTCTTGTAAATAATGTTGCATATTGCACTGCAAGCTCAAGAAATGGTATGGAAAAATTTACCACTGGGGTTGTAAGTAGCCAGGTGTTCTGCATTGGCCCTAAGCTTGAGACTACTGTCCTTGCAGTGACACACCATGTCCCATGTCAAAAAGCAAAGTACTCTTAAATTAACACTTTTGATCTTTCTCAGCGTGTAGTAAGTAAAGTGCTGTAGTGCCGTGTGCGAGAATGATAAAAGTACCTTTGGCTACAGGAGGGTAGATTGCGATCGAATTTTCCCCAGTGGATACGTAAACAAAACGTCACTGGCCATCCTACATTACGCTTCACCTTTCCCACCATCCGACACCAGCACCGAGCTCGTAAAAGGTCAACGCAGGATTACCTGCAAATGTATTTAGGGTGATAAATAAACCTATAGAGTAATCGCTGCGGTCGTAGCGCCGAAGTGGTATACTGCATGTGTTTATTTCATTTGAGGTGACGCTGTTACAAGCCGTTGTGTGGGTTTTCATTGCTAAAGAAGTGTAGGAGGGTAGGCATGAAAAAGTTGTACGTATAAGGTATTGATCCAAGCTGACTTACCTTCATGCTTCAAAGAGCTTTCTAGCTTGAAGTTACAAAATTTCTGTCACAAAGGTGAATTTCGGTTTTGCATTTTTTCAGAAATTAAAGCTTCATACATTTTTACAAATGTCTTGAAGAAATGTGTAGACTGAAAAATAAGGCCAGATCTTTGCATATGATTGCCGACTTCAGCTATAAAGTTTTTTAAGTAAACGCTTTTATCTACAAGCAATGATTACAAAAGAGTTTATTTGCGTTTAACGACGAACTATTGACTGTGATTGCAAAAACGGAACACCTTAGACTCTACCGTCCTCTAAGGCTTAGCGGATGTAACGGCATTTTAGCTAAGTTTGAGTCCTAAAATTACTGGCGTAGTGCAGCTCAAATAAAGCCAAAAACTAAAAGTGAAGATTTTTCTCTCTACACGGGCAGCCTGCGCGAATGCCTCTGATTCTGACTGCTTTTCGAAACTCGTGTGTACAATTCAAAGGTACATATGCGTCAAACGCTGTCCATCGAAGAGATAAGGACCGCGATCCGTTCTAGGATTTCAGCGAAATGTCACGGGTGAGCACAACCACAATCTTGAAACAGATGTTCCTTCAGAGTAAAAACACATTATCGTTTTCTATGTTACTTCCTATGTTGCATTCGATGCTCCGCGTAGGCTGTTGTGCTGTTTTCATTTACGTTGTGAGTCGGTGCAGCGTGCAGCAAGTCGACTGTCTTTAGTTGCCCATCCTCGGTGTGCAAAGCTATACGGTTACCGAGACGTGACGCAGGCACTGTGACACATTACAATAGGCCTAACAGGTTTCGCAATCGTTCTACCACAAATTGAAACGATAATCATGCGTAACATTACGTTTTGATTAGGGGGTTAAGCGGTTCAAAAATCTGCTTCCTCACCACCTTCATTTTTTAAAGTCACTTTAAAATCACCAATTTTTGTGCTGCCAAACAAAAATGTTTCTAGTAAAACTGCAGTTTGTACCTTCTTTCAGTTAAGAATTGGTGACTTGATTTAAACGAGCAAGTGGCTGTACAGTTAAACGAACTGTTAGAATTGTACAGTACAACAGGCCAAATGCTTAAAACAGAGTTTGCATTTCAACAGCTAATCTTTGCATACTTGGCTGAAAGAAAAGAAATGTGGAGTTTGTAGTGTCCAAAGAAAATATCGTCTTCACATTGATCGAAAGATGCATCAGTGTTATGGAACACGCATGCTTTGCATAAACAACGTCTTTAGTGAAAAGTAGTCAAACTCAGAATCATTTTTGCAGTGCGCATTCATTCTTGTGGAAAATCCTTTTTCTTGAACAACTGCGACAAATTTAAATAATTGCTTCGAACAAATCGTTGAAATTAGCTTGTTTCTGTCAGCTTTGTCTACACCTGAACAGATTTTGCTGTGAAAAAGCTCCTTGAACTTCAATCACAGAACATTCGGAGTAGATAGCTTCGTTTGGGAGTCTCTAAACACAAAAGGCTTATGCTGTTGTGTATGCGAAATCCGGTAAAAAGCACTACATTTTCTCCTACTCACTTGCTTTTTATATGAAAGAAAAAAATGTATTGTGATGCGGGTTTGTAAATAATTTTCTTGTATATGTAAAAGATGTTTTCTAGCTGTTTCTGACTCCACATTATACGGCTGGGGTACAAAATATTTTGACCGTCTTTGGTTGAAGTGGGTTTATCGTAACTTGAAGCTGCACTTGAGTGCTGCTACAGCATTCCAACATATAACGTCTATTAAACATAAAGCAACTGGCAAAAGTTAGAGAATGCTACACCATCGCTTGGTGCATTTTTTGATGAAAAAACTCAGGCAGAATGCCGCATTCATTTAAGTCAATTTTGCAGTTGGTAACAACTCGCTCAGGGTTTTGATACTAGTTGTTTACACTGGTATCTGTGTGCAAGTTATGCCTGCGGCAAATGCGCTTTCTCTTTTCTTTAATCCTATTTTTGAAGACACCGAATGCAGAGCATTGTTGGGTTCTGCAATTCTAAGCGGTAGAACCTGGCTGCAACTTTAACCCAAGTCTTCATTTACACCCCAGAGTAAATAAAGCAATGTAATTCGGTGCATCAATAGAAACCTTTGACAAAATGTCAATAAATAATAGCAATATTGAAATGGGAAGGGAGATGACAGCTCAATTCACTAAAAAAACAAACAGTCTCAGTTTTTTATCTGACTTTTATTTCGTGGAAGTCTTGGCAGTGTACGGAAACGTTACCAATCGCAAACCGTTTTCGATTTTCTTCCCATGCAAAACCCATGGTTCTGAGTCTGACAGTATTGCGGATTGTGTAAGCAATCATAGGATAGGTTTATGACACGATCGCTTACTATGGTTTTAAGCTTTAGCTAAGCGTGGGATTAGCGTTGCGTCAACTACGGCTCGCAACTCTTTTACCGGCGAAGCCATGGCCTTTGCAAATTTCCCTTTTCAGATTTGAGCGGAATTTGCCAGGTCTGGCTCGGATAAGCTGTCGCAGAATTAGAAGGCAAGCAGAAATATCGTGATGCCATGTCTCCTAACTCGCGTTCAAGTGCGGTTAGAGTTCAGCTTGCCAGAAAAAAACAAAACATCGAAGACTTCGAGTGGCAGTGAGGTGTTGTCTTGCGGATTTCACTGAGAACAATGCCCCTGTCGTAGCGTTTTGCTGCCCGCCGTTCAACTTGAGCCGTCCTGATTTACTTGTAAACAGATGCTTCTTTTTGTTGCAACGTGGGAAAGAAGCCAAGCAGAATACGCGCATGATTCACAGCAAAAAGCAATGGCCTTGGCGTGGTTTTGGCTTGTTGATAAATTGTTCACAGGAGCATTCTTCGCAGTGGTACCAAGTAGAGATTGTTTTCCCACTGTTACCAGGAAAGCAGTGTTTTAAATTAAGGCCTTGTCTAACGGTAGGCGTGAATAGTAAACTAAGCTCACTTTTTCTTTTGAAGTAAAAATCTTCGCTGCTCTTCCGTGCAATTGAGTTTCAGGCTCGTTTTATTTGGAAATAAAGAAAACTTCGTTTCTCGTTTGTGCGAAAAAAAGCGAACGCAACAGATCACTTTCGAACTGCAGTAACTTGGACACTTGACACTTGGCCAGGTATGTGATCACGTTAATTTCGCAGCACTCGCTCTGGTTTATGTTTCAAATGTTTTATTAATCCTAAAGCACGTACTATTCGCAATATATGATAAAGATTTGACAACGGTCAAAAACCCATTAAGCAAGTCGCTGCGTTTGCATCTGCAATACGATTATTACAACTTAAACATCTGTCCTAAGCTGCAGTCGTTTAGCGCAGGGCTCCGCTAATAGTGGGTCGCGACCTAAGTTTGAGTCGCGAGACCTTCCACTCTAGGTGGCGAAATAATTTGAATTTGCCTTAAATACAGTTTGATCGTCGCGTCTGTGTAATTATGCACTAGACAGAATAAATGCAATAATTTACTGTTTTGTGTGTCAAGTTTCATAAAACTTGGTGCATGAAAATTGTTACTGTCAGTAGCAGTCTTAAGATTAATATTTAATTATTAACTATTTTCTACAAAATTATATGCTCACGAAATGTTTGGGTCGCGAGAATTAAGTATTTTTCAGGGCCGCGTCAAAAACCATTTGCGGACCCCTGGTTTGGCGAACCAGTCGCACAGGTGTTAGACGAAATGTCGAATTGTCCAAGCGAAATCTCACATTCGCTTTTTTCCACCAACACAGCTTACTTTTGCTTTTTTCGTTATTGTGGCGCTAGCACTCGACAGACTTATTGCGCTCCAGAAGGCGACGAAGCGTCCATCGCAGATTGAGCCAAAGGCAGGCTCAGGTTCTGGTTAATGTTGCAGGCAAACCAAAAAGGAAAACTTTGTTGCGATTGAAAGAGCACTGCAGTTAAATTTGTCTGGAGGCTGGAATACGAACTCTTGCCAGAGATTGATTAAGTTCAGAATTCTTGACGCAAAAGACTCGAAATGCTCATTGGACTGAAATTTATACAGTACCATAAAAATGCCCATTGAAGGATAGAGTGCTATTGCGGATGCATGCAAGTAAAAAGCTTGTAAAAATCCCATCATGCCGCAAATTTGTGATCAATATCTAATAAATGAAATAAAAACAGCATCTCATTGCTGTAGTTTCAAAACATCTTGACTGTTTTCCTTCTTTAAAAAATGATTAGTTTGGATTGCTTACTTGGTGCAAACTCGTGAGTGTAACAAGTCAGTGATGCTGAAGGTTGTCATTATTTCTAGCTTTCTACCGTTTAATTCTACCTTTCTACCTTGTCACCAACCGCGAAAATGATTGCTTGGATTTCGTACAGAGCTGTTCACATCTGTATATACAAATAGTCGTGTATTATCCGGCGTTGAACTTTTCGCTGTAGGAAACTGGCTATTTGGTTGTAACACAAGTGGAACTTTTCAAAACCTTGACGCAGAACTGATGTCTTGACGTTCAAAGATTAAATAAATCCAACAGTTGCTTATTGTTGATCGAAGTGGCTTTCCACAGCTGCATATGCAGCCGGAAAAACAGGCGTGTGTAATTCCGTTGTTTGCAAAAACGCTGTGGCTAAAAATCCATCCATAGCTTAATGCTTAGAATTTATCAAAAAGGAAACAGAAACTTTTGAGAACAGTTAGCTGCGTTCGATTGAACTTTTCAGCCAAAACGTCTGGTACTGAGCGTACCAGCGTCTGTGAAGAAATGCGGTAGCAGACCTTCAACGTGATTCAAGCAGAACATTGCGTAAATCCCGTGTCGCTTCACTTGGCATTATCTAAATCTTCGCATACACAACTTTGCCTCCATGTATCCACGTTCTACATGTGCCATCAGCAGGGGCTGATCCAGGGGCGGAGGCGATTGGGGCAATCGCTCCCCCTAAAATCTTCGAAAGTAACTTTATCCACCATCATGTTTTACAATTCGGAAAATAGCATTCGCGATGTAAGGTCTTTTTGCTGTTCATTGTTTTATCACAGCAGTGTTGTGAAGTATGCTTCATCTCTCTTGTGGTATTGAGCCCGTAATGAGACTTGACTACCAAACAGTACTGAAATCGCCCCCCCCTAAATTACTGGCTGGATCCGCCCCTGGCCATCAGTCTGCGGGATAGAGTTGAGAAAGAATAATGACAACGTGGTTCAGATACAAAATAGCAAGGTGCAATTAGTTTAAAATATTAAACCATTCCACACCTCTAAAGCTAGAGTATATGAAGTCAACTGTAGCGGTAACGATTTTTATTTTTCACTACGTTTATCATGCGTTTTAACAAAAACTTGGAATATCATATGGCATGATATGCTCGAATATTTTGTTGAGAAGAAATAATACAGAAAACCGCCAACAAAAGTAAAAACTCTAAAATGATAAAATAGTAAAACAATACCTTTTCACGTCAACTAAACCAGGTCGGTTTGCGGTGTAACATCGTTAAATGGTTTAAGGATGTTGCAACACCAAATCTAATTTAAGCAAGCCTCGGGCATTGCAGGTTTTATCAAGTCAGGCCCGGCTTAGCTGTCCTGCCTTTTCTGCAAGCAACAACAACTTGTACCGATGACTAACAGAAAAAGGCTTACCTGGCTTGAAGTGGCCGTAGGGAGCGTTTGGATGGAAGCCAGTGTCAGCGATAGCGAAGGGGCCGATAAACGCTTAGAAGATACTGGCAAACGAAGAGCAAGCAAGAATTATTCGAATTCCACGAAAGCATTTTATAAAACCGAAGCGAATAACAGGAGGAAACAAGAATACATAGAATGAGTTAACTTTGAGTGTCTTTGCACTTTGCAGCACGGTCTAACGGTAACCACAAAAACTGATTGCAGCAAAGTTTGTTGTCGCGACCGAAGTCGTATATGGATGTCGTATGAAGATAACAAAAACATCCCATTAAAAACTACCCATCGCTGAAGATAGGAGAACTGCTATCGTCGAATAAAAATATCGAGACCATGCAATAGCACGAAACTTTAATCAAAATCCGGTCATGCGTCCGCACGTACAAAGTTTTTCACAGCCGCTGGGTTGTGGGTGCTAATATACTCCCAATCGTGGATCTGAGTGTTGAACAATTTCGAGCACGAAATTTTTGCGAAATCGGCGGATCTTGCGAAAAATGTGCCAAGGATTAATGTTATCTATGAAACCATCGAGCAGGACAAAGATCGTCTATTGATGCCATCAATGTTTACCCACTCATTCGGTAATCTTAGAGGTTATCAATATGCAAACATTTTTTTGCGGATTTTAATCTCGGGTAACAACATGAACTGATCTGGCCTTGTCGCTCTGATACGAGTTCTGGGGATATTTGGTTTGTATTAGGAAGACCAAGTTACACTCTTCATAGAGAAATTAGATGACCTTACAGCATAAAATTTAAACCGGTTAGGTTCTTAAGCAGCAGAAAAGATTTATGAAGGGTGTTTATAGATTGTTCATTCAAGACATGTATGCGGCGAGGTATGAATGGATCCACTTGCAGTCGCCATCATTTTATCACGTATACGACCAGACTTCGAAAGAGAAAGTCTATGTTATTAAGCTGGTTGCGACTGGCAACAGGTAGAAGCTTTAAATGGTAATTTCTGTAGAACAGTTGTGACGACGTTTTGGTCCAAGAGGGCTGCCGAAAATCAATCAATGTCGGCGGGCCAATTTCCCAAGCAATCGGTGCAAGTCCGAGTTTGTGGCACTGTACTAGCGACTTCCTCTTTACCAATTTATGGAGAGCACAGGTAAAATATATTTCTATCTGTTGACTCCAGTAGTCAAAAGAGTGAAGGAATCAACGCATCCCCAGAACAAGCAACTTTCGTTTTTAATTAACGTTATTGCTTTCTCAGTGTGAAAAAGTCACTTTTTCCAGGGTTATAGAGCACACTCACACACTTTATAACGTATCCTGGGTCAGGGCATGATCCTTGGAAGACTGAGCACAGTATGACCAACTTTCCGCGACTTTCGGGTCAAATAAAATCTTCTTGGATTTGTATTCTACTTGAAAAGCGCCAGAGTTTGAACAAGGAAGTGTAATCGTGCACTTGACTGTTTGCTCTGAGCTTCAAAAGCTCCCTTTGACTTTTGCACCGCTTTTCTTTGCTTGTTAAGGAAGTGCTAGAGAAACGCTTACAAGCAGACTTGCATCGGTCGATGCAGCAAGTGAATACCAACAACGTCACTGTGAGGCAACTTACTTGAAACTGCTCTCCAAGTCGTGTCAGGGCACAGTTCAGGTCGCGAATTAAAACTTTGTTATAAATAGCTTACCAAGGAATAGCTTTGGTTTTTAGGAACAGTGTTATTGTAACGGATCACATGCAGGGCAGGAGAATGGCAAATGGGTTCGTCACATACTTGGCATTTTGTAACGCTTCGCAGCGATGCCTGAATACCTGAGTGTAAAATATGTGCATTTATAGATTAAACGAAAGGTTCACCCACACAGGTTTACATTCTGGTAATGTTTGTTCATTTCGAAAGCCAACATAGATTTAGAAATTGCGTGTGCCGCCGCTTTCGTTCGATTTCGCGCTTAATGCTTCTGAGACCAAGTGCTCTGTTAGAAAGAGCCATCGAGTGATATTCCGCGATAGCAGTTCCTGATAATTTTGGTTTGAAATCAGTTTTTGAAACCGACGTAAAAGGCAAGGAGCGTCGGTGAAGTTAACAGCATATGGCGTTTGACATTTAAGAGCAGATTGATTGCTTTAGCTTTTCACAGGATCGCATCTCTTTACTCTAAAAAACAGGATTGCGCAGTTGAAGTGCTTTGCTTTATCTTCATCAATTTAATATCTGCCGAAGATGCATGTCGGCAAAGCAACGATTAACGTGTTCTATGACTTCGCAGTAAGCTGACCTTCGCCTTCTGCAAATTCTGGTGGTAGCGCTGACAGATTAAACGTCGAAAGCTATATCTGCTTTCTACCGCTTAATTGAAGGCCTTTGACTGTCGACAAAAACACAAAGAGGTTGCTGTGTTTGTCATATCTTGTTGCGGTCGTGTTTTTGGCACCCACACACGTCGCACACAGTTGACTCATAAACGTAAGGCAGAAGTGTAGCTTGTAAACATTTGAGCAAACGTACACGGCTTTATCCAGTTGAAAATTTAATATTGTCTCACGGGATGATGCGCGATATGCTGGACTTGATGACGTGCATCGAAAGGAAACCCAGGACGAGAACTAGTTTGCTTGTTGAAGAAAGATCGTATTCAGTGTACAGCTGTGCTAAAAGAGTTTTTTTGCTTTTGTTCTTGATTGCAGGCGTTCGTACTCAGCAGCAACCTAGGAAACAAATGTAATTGCGGCTTCGCGATACACGTGTGGCAGAAATGAAGGAGAAAGGTTATCCGAATATGCGTCGGTGTAACTCCACCAATAATACCACGCACACAGTTCGCCTAGTGGTGCTTGGTGACAACAACGTCGGTAAAACAGGTAAGTAACTTGCACTTTAGTTATATTGTAAGGTCCCCAAGTAGTGCAGAGGATGCAAAGCTCCTTTTATTATTTTAAAAATGCTGCCCAAGCGTATTTATTGTTCGGCTACACGCGCCTGCACTAACTATATATTGTTAAATACGTCATAAAACCAAGTAAATCGATGCGACATTACTTTTCGTATGGAAGAGATATTGCTTTCCGTTTAATCTTCCATTTTTACCTTCAATAAGATTTCAGCCATCTCGATTGCTAACAGGAAACAGCTTTTGTCTATCTTGTACATCCTAAGACAGGGGTGATGAATATTTTTCTGGCCTCATCATACATGAAATATCGCTGGCGGGACACATAAAATAATTAACTTTATCTTAAAATTCTATCGTTACCTTCCTAGGGAAGCTGAGGAAAGAAAATTATGAGAAAGAGCAAGAAAGCCTCTTGGCTTACGGTCTAATTATCTGCTTATCAAGGATATAATTGAAGCTCTCGGTTTGCTCTGAGCTTTCGAGGAATCTGCCCGCCATGTTCTACTTGCATAACTTTGCGATGATTCGGACTTTTACATACCCAGATTCCTACAATAAGTCTCCAAAAAGGTGACGCAGCCGAATCAAACAGCAAATTGTATTACTAGGAAATCGATTTCACGTATTTTACGCATCTTCACTCCTCATTCAAATAGAATTCTTCAAATCTCAGACCACAAATTCGAAAGAAAAGTTAATATTTGAATAACGACTGAAGATGCGTAAAATACGTGAAATCAATTTCCTAGTAAAATTTGCTGATTGATTCGACCTTTGTGGAGACTTTTTGTTGGAATGCTTATTAAGGTGTTTCTTTTTGGCGCGATATTGTATTCTAACTTGGATAACGAAAATTCTGATGGGATTCGTATTAAAATGTTCACTCGGGTTGCATTTGGCCCGTGTGCCCCAGGCTCCCCATCCTGCACCTAGGACATTCGCTTCGCACACGAAGAGCGTCTCACATACGTTCAGCGATACTGATAAGATGCAGTTATAGGACTGGGTGCCCATGAGACCACACAAAACAGTACATTCTTTAGTTGCCTTGTCTTTATGGGACCTTTGCAACACAAAGCTCTGGATAGGTTCTGCGCATGCTGTGGCCTTCTTAAATGTACTTTAGGAAAATAACTGGCACAAGCTGACACTTCGTAATACTAGATTTCTTCTCGTTACCGGATAATTCTAGGAACTATTGCGGATGAGCAATGGTTGTGCTCTCATGCTAGTCCATCGCTTGATGGATGTGTCACAGAGAAAACGGAACATTGTGCAATCGATTTGCACGAAGGATAAGACAGTGCCTGCTTGCAGACTACGCAAATTGCGGAGTGGCAACCCGCTAAAGAAGTTTCCTGAACTAGGCGGGCCATTTCCGCAATCAAATTACCTGGTAAAGGCTTTTGGAACGTCATCTTACGGAACGGTGATTCAATCGAAAAATGATGCGGACCCTCGACCGCACAGCAATAATGGTTAATTTGATTTGATTAAAATTGTCGTCTAGGGGTTGTAAGGCAATTATTGGAACTACACTGCGCCAATTTCGGTAGCCCTGCTTCAATTTGTTGGGCTGTATAAAAACGTTTCGTGACGTACAACAAAAAAGTACTTGACCATATGGGATGAAAGTCGTTAGGCTTGTAACAGATACTATTTTGCCAAAAGCTACACGCCGAAATTGAAATGGACAATTTTATTCTACTAAGTTGTGATTACATCGCGTCAATTAGCACTTGATTTAAGAACCTGATACTGTATTTACTGTATGCCATATGTTGTGCAGCACTGGTGGTGAGGTTTCTGACAAAGAGGTTCATCGGCGAATATGACTCTGAGGCAGGTAGGTTTAACAAAATTAAATGAGGCAAAAATAGCAACATGTTTCGGAAAAATATGTGTGCTCGCCAAGTGGATGAATCTAATCTGTCAGCAGTGGAAGTTGAGTCATCACACACTTGTTGTCCGTCGGTACGAGATTAGAACGCAGTTGTACTGCAACGCTGTGCTTACTGCTTATCTGCGCGAACGGCGCCCTCATGCAGATCACTGCTACTATTGTACTATCTTATAAATCAGTGATCGGCAAACTTTCGTTATGATGGCCCAAACCGGCCTCTAAGTCGTAATCAAAGGCCCATGCTCATTTTAAAGGCCCAATTTCAAACTTACGCTGCATTCGGTTACCTGTTACAAAACAATGCTATGTGATGCCATTAATCGTATAATGACATAAACTTAACGTCAAACAATCAATATTCCGCAGCTGTTACAGTAGCCTATCTTTTAGCTCACGCAACTGGCACCACAACGGAAAGTGTTGCTCAGCCCAAGAAAACATGCTAAACGACCCACAATTTGCCGACCACTAATAAAAAAGTAATGTTCTTTCCGTAGATTTTTATAAGTATTAAGCAGCGGTGCCACTCCTAGTGTTATGCCACTTTAGTGTTCAGGGTTGCCAGTTTGGCTATTTTGAGGCAGAATTTGTAATTTTTGGCCTTTTTTCAACTCTTTTAGCCTTTTTTATTTTTGAAAAAAGGACAAATTTGGCCTTTTTTGGACACTCAGATTTTTTATGTCGATTTGGCAAATTTAATGATGATTTTGGCAGGTTTCTGGGCACTGGCAGATTTCTAAACACTGCTTCTGGACACAGAATGATAAATTTTCATTAGAAACTCTGCACGAGAATTGATAATTTTTTGTTCTGCTGTTTCATGCTATAGGTTTGCAGTTTCAGGTTAATCTTCAGCAAAAATAAAAGTTTCGAGAAGTTCATCAATGGAGTGAGATTTATTCTTTTTATGTATAAAATATGTACATTTTGCCTTTCAAAAGCGCATTTGGGTGTTTTAAAGGTGTCTTTGCGTATTTATCGTTAATTTGGCTTTTTTCTGTGCTATTTGGCTTTTTTTGATGGCTGATCTGGCCTTTTTTGCTGATGACTACCTGGCAACCCTGCTGGTGTTTTTTCATTTCATCTAGTGTCCTAGTGTTTTTTTATGGCTATCTTGTTTTTTTTATGAGTGAGGTGAATGTAATTAATTGCAAAATTTTGTGTAATTGCAACTGTGATTGAGACGTTTTGATTTAGTGCAATTGTAATTTTCTAAAAATTCCACCTAATGGAATTTTACATTTCGCAAGACAATATAATATGTTTTGAGTTAAACCGCTGCGGAGTCACTCGGTCATCTGTTAAAAGTTTCAGTGACCTGCACAAACAAAAACAAGCACTGCTGCTATCTCCCATTTTCTTTGTCTCTAGTTTGCAACGAGTTGCACAATGTCTATGATTAGCATTTGCAACGCATTTTCTGGGAATTTTCATTGTGTGGAAGTTTGCTTTTGTAATCTAGTGTTTTTTTCTGCATCTAGTGTTTTTTAATCATAAAATCTAGTACTTTTCTGTGACAACAGAGTGGCAACACTGAGTATAAGCAAATTCAACCTAATCTTGTGTCTACAGGTAACTAAAACACCGATTCTTTTTATTTAAAGAAGCCACCTATGAACACGAGCTTCCTGGGACTGGAGGAAATATTGTAACAGCTGAAATATGCGATTCTTTGACCAGCAAGGTTAGTGCAAGAGAGAGAGAGAGCAATTAGGGACGTGATGTGCTTTCATTAAGAAAATGCGTTACTAAGGAGGAGCTAACTTAATTTTTGATGAAAATTAACAGTGGCGCAAAATCTCATTAAAAATTGATTTTCCTCATGCTGATAGTGTTTTCTACAATACGGTTAGAATTGAGTTATTCGAGTTGAATTGGAAACGGTCGATACCACATTCTGCCTTTAATCATTTTTCAAAGCCCTCGCTTGATTACAACCGAATAAAAATTAAAGATACCTTGCATTGTGACATGAGAGTGCGTACCCAGTCAACAAACTACGTTGGAATTGCATGAAGAAAATGCTTCGTGTACAATCTCGTGGTCGTGACCGTTGTTTGAGCAGTCGCAGCATTGTCTTTGAGTTTAAACAGCAATGTCTTGCTTCTTCATCGTTTGAGTCACTTGTTAAAACAACTGCTTGGTCGCACTAATTCTCCGGTCTTTCTAATGCTGAGCAACACAGCATTTTGACTGTTGCTGGCGAGAAACGACGTGTTTCTTACGCTTTTAAGGTTTTCGTTGCTTTTCGGCTAGTACGTTTGATTTGAGTTGCACAGAATATTATTGGAAATTGATTGTTTGGCGTTTGCTGAGAACAGCACACGACGCCGGTGAACCGGACGTCAGCGTATTTGAGTACAAACAATGAGAAAACCTTAATGGTATTTGCCTACGCGTCTCAACTGCCTAGTTGCATCAGTAATACACAGTTATCGACACCAATCGTACTTGGCGAATGTCTTTTTGTTTAACGTTGTCTTTCCTCTAAGTCAATGGAGATAGGCGGTACATAAACGGGTCATGCACCTCGGTGCTCTTCACTTGATCAACAGTGCTGTGTTGAAAGTGATTTTCGCTGGCATGACAGTTTGTGTGGAATTGACCGCAGCGCGAGCTAGCGATTTACGACTGTCTTTTCACCACTGTTTGCCACACGATTTGTCACATACCGAGTCGACGTCGACCAACATTCAACAGACCAACAAGTGCTGCAGATCGGGAGTGGGTTGGCCGACCACCTATAAGGCTTTAGCCAATTACAACCCATTAATCTTTATCTTTCACGTTTGCTTTGCAATTAACAAAGGCACGCCGGCGAAACTGATGCCCGTGATGATTTTTCCTCTTGCGTGACTACAAAAAGTAACGAGTATAATGTGAAATGTCGAGAGAAAGCAAGGCTACGTCATTTTATGCTGACGTTTCCTGCTGCTCTAAGTTTTGAATGATGACATTTGGTTTTTGAGCTGATTGCCCATTGGTCAGCCTTTCTTGTATCTCGCTGCCGCCAAGAACGGAAAATTGCGATGGATAAGTTGCTTGTCTGGCGCCTGAGATATCATGCACAGTTCGAGTTACGTTCAAGTATTTCACACTGACATGCTTTTGGATTGCTTCAGCGCGCTGTTGACTTGCAGCGGTTTTGAATAGCTTGATGGAAGTAGTAAGCGCAACATACAAGACATATGCTTACACCAATGGTTCGCGATTTGTTTCGCAACCTGCACCTTCCACGGATATACAGTACAATCTTGCGACACTCTTTAACCTCGACTTATCTCTCTTTCGAATCCTAAAGTATGTTTCAGCAATGGATTTAATTAGCCAGCGTAAACTATCTCGTGGATCTACATGGGTGACGTTGCTTTAAACGAATGCAGACTGCGGTCACTGCAATGGCTAAATTCCGATAAAACCTAACAAGATCTAAAAAGTGACAAGGAAAAATTGCGATAAATTTTCGCAGCGCATGAACAGTGGAGCATGACAGCACAACTAAGCAACCTGATAAATTGCTTGTAATGTGCGAACAGGATATGGAATGTGCTGAGAATGATTCATAGCTGAGGCTTGCTACTCGTTAAGGGATAAAAAGAAGTGGCGCATGCTTCTCCGCATCAGACAAAGCATTACGTCAAGAGGTGGCCGCACGACGAGGTTGCTGCTGATGCGCAGCAAACACACACGAGGCTTATTCGCGACGCAACCTAACATTGGCGGTTGATGTTTACAGTGGAAACTCCTCGAGTGTTTTCGCCAACTAATTCAGCTTTTGACCTCATTCCGGCAAAGCACACATTAGTCAGCTCCAACGTTTGTTCAAAACAGGATACCTGCCTGACAGTACTCAGCATGCATATGATGCTATAGTCCTCATATGGCTTGTCGCAACTTTCTATCGACGACGATTGTTACTGCAGACTAATAATTGCAAAAAAGTATTGAAGTGAATTAAAACAGCAAACATTTGCTAGGATGCTTGCAGTTTAACCTTATAATAGCAAAACACACTGTCCATGTTCGCCAATTGAGAAAAGAATGATGCTTGTGGTTTTTCATTTATTTTATTGTGTTGTATAGCTTGATTTTGAAACGCCTTGCTTCTCCAACGCGTTACAGTACTTTTGTTGATCTCGTTGCTTGAGAGCAAAAGCATTAAAGATACTGGTTGGCGTCACAACTTTTTCGTTGGTTGTCCTTTTCACAGAAAAGGATCTGATATGAAAAGATTCAGAACTTGGCACAGTCTTCTGAATCTGAATACTCGAAAATTTTCACACAGCGTTCTGAAATAATCAACGAAGACCGAAACATTTGCAGACAGGTTCCTTTCTTGTCTCACATGTGGAGACTGGTCACTTCACTTAGCATTTTCGCAAAATTTACTTACTGCTTTTGCGTTAAATCGCAAAATTTAATTATTAATTCGCAAAATTTAGTTTTTGCTTTTGTGTTAATTTTTTTCGAACTGGTTGTGAGAAGAGTCACAATTGGCCTTGATCAATTCTGGTTTGACCATTCAACATATATGCGATAACGTCTCTTTGCAAGCGCAGAATTATACCTCAAGCGCATTCCTTTTGAATAAAATATTCTACATGACCAACGCGTCCAAAAATCGCCTACGTTATCACTGTCGTCGGGCAACAGCCCATTAAGATTTTTGACAATAGAACTGGAAGGACTAGTTGCGTGTTTCTTGGAATAAATGTTCATATGATTACGATATTTACCAAGCACCCCAGATGGAAAAAGCGTTACATCCGATGCAAAACACGAGTAACTCTACCAGCGGCAACAGTTCGACATTATGATATATGACAGGGGTTTCCCCACCTTTCTCTGAACATGTACCCTTTCAGCATTTCGACAGATGAGCATGTACCTCTAAAATTTCTTATAACAAAAAGACCGAGCAAAACAACAAAAATCTACTGAAGTTTTAATAGGACTTTTACAATTTTGAAATTAATAAACGTAGTCTCCATTTTGTGTCTCAAAGTTAATTTGTTGCGACTGTACAAGAAGTGTACCCCTTCATATAGGCCGGGAGTGGGAACCTATTTAATATCACGAGCCGCATAAATCGGGAATTGTCGCTGGCGCGCCGCAAAAACAATTGATTTAACCCAAAAATTGAATCTTTATCTAACTATGAGGGATAAGGGTTCTCTTGACTTACTATCTAAGTATCTGCTTGTCATGTAGCTTCGTTTCGACGCGATTTTGTACTCTAAATTGGGTAAAGGAAATTCTGATGCGGACCATATCAGATGTTCACGCGGGCCACAGGTTTCCCACCCCTGCCGTACCCCTAGGGGTACATGTACCACAGGTTGGGTACCTCTGATATAAGAGTTTGATCATCGCGTTTCCTTATCCATTTCAAAGAAAATTACATTTTGAATTCGGCCAATTTTGTTTTCAGAATCCGATCAACGTGCTGAAGAAATACTCGACGAAGACCGACGTCTACATGGTGGTATACAGCGTATGCAGCCGGGACTCCTTTCAGTACGCCTGCTCGCTTGCGAATCATATTCGTTCAAGCAACTTGAAGAGCACAAGTGCGAATGAGGTCGCTCCAGTTGTCATGATCGGCAACAAGACAGATCTGGATCACTGCAGGTAAAGCAGCTACTGCTGCTGTACTTTTCTAGCGTTTTGTTTCTGTGGTGGCTCACACAATCTCTTTTACCGATAAAACGTGGACTACAAATAGGACTTAAACATTTTGTACGCATGTCAGCCGGATACCAATTTTGTTTTCAGGCTTTGATCAAAACTATCAGGCGGACGTACAGTGAATTAGACCCAATCTTGAGATGGAGAATTAAAAAAACAGCAAATAACTTGCACTTTGCGTCACTGGCCAATTATATCCAGTTATCCACGGACCTGCATTGGCACTAGTGTTTAATTCGTGGCCTAAAATTTGTAGACTCAGTGTAAGCAAGAAAATTTTTGCGATGCTGTTCTGCTGGTCGTCAAGTGGTTGTGATGCTGCACTTCCTATCCACGTGGTTATCTTAGTGTTACGTTTAATTACTGGATTTGTGTTCATTGTTGTTTATTCCATTCGTTTTTCGTTTATATCCACAGAGAAGTGACGACCTGGGAGGGTGAAGAAATGGCAAATACACTTTCGTCTTGTCATTTCACGGAAACGTCAGCTGCCGAATCTTACCAACAAACGGAAAAAGCTTTTCGTCTTGCCTTTAGCGTCATCACGTTTCAATCAGAGCAGTCAGCCCCAACAACGTTCAAGTGGCGACGGAAGAAGAGTTTCACCCACGTTGCGAACATGATCCGAGACCACGTGCGCAAAACGAGCTCTGTTTCTTCCGATTCCGCCCCGGACACTTCTTCCGGTCAGCTTGTGCGATGGAATTCGTTTTCCGACCGAAACAACAACAGCAATTCTTCCTTTGACGGAAGAAAACGAACCAGGAGAACAGCGACCTCGGCACTGCGCGCAAACTCCTACCTTCACTCTGCCGATCACAAGCGCCCCTCCAAGTGCGTGTCGCTGGAGACTCTCTGCGAGAAACCCGACGCCGAACACGATCCCTCGGTTCCTGCGTCTCGGTGTTCACCTTCCAGCGATAAAGTCTGTTTGCACAAACACGACAAGTTCAACACGGCTGCAAGCGCACGGTCGCCGAGCTCCCATTCCGAGCGCTGCTGCAAGTCCCATGGAGACAATCCAAACTGCTCGTGGCCGCCATCGGACGGCTTGAGAATGTCGGTCGGCACTGACGATACAATTGACTTGAGCGACTTTTCAACTGCTGAAGATGATCCTTTCTCGTCTAATTTCGAGTCGAGTTTGTCCTCGGCTCCTTCCATCACAGACTTCAAAGAAGAAAGCGCAGCAGCGAATGTGCTGAGTGGAAACAATTCAAAACTCCCTGCTGTGCGTAAGACTTCTCTCAATAAAAAAGGCCTCCAAATCACCATACACTCCGATCGAGAAGGTGACAATGGTGATTCCAGCCATGAAACACAAACACCTCCTAAATCTGCTCCTGTTCTGGCGTCAGCAACTAAGTTTCGTTTTTTTCCAAACGGAATTTCTGCAGCTCGTGAGCAGTCGAGCGCTACATGGAGCAATTTCAGTAGAGCAAACGCACCCGTTTCCCCCCTGCTGTCTGGTCGCAGACAAAACTCGTTCAGGTCGTCTAAGGAAGACAGCAAACGCAGTCCACCCGGGAATTTGTTAAAACAATTCTTTAAAGGCTCTTTTGCTGCTCTAAATATGCGAAGCTCAGCAAATCCTAGCTCGATGGCAAGCACGCCATCTTTGAATAACTGCCCACGCAGCTGCAACACATCGTCCGCCTCTTTGACCGATGACTGCGAGTTAGACTCTGGTACCTCGCGAATGCCTTGTGCCTGCCCGCAGCCCGTGGTCGGTAAAGATCACAAAGCGGGCTCAGAGCATTTTTCATCCTCCGCGATATCAGCTTCGGCACCATCTTCGACCCGTTGCCCTCAGCACTCCGTATCCACTATAAAGCGCGAAAGACCTCGCCGATCAAGCTTCAGAGAGGCAGTGGGCGATTTAATAAAGAAGCGTAAAAGTTCTTGCTCGTCTGATTATATGCAGCCAAAAGGAAAAGTTTGTTGAGATTGATACGAAAAAAGTAGCTCCTATCCAGCAATCAAGTCTTATTTTTAATGTCGTTTTTTCGTGTTTGCCTTTTCCAAACATTACAAGCAAAAGGTTGTTCATCCCAGCATTAAACGAAACCATCTTTTTATATTTTTGCGCTCTTTTCATGACAATTTTACTTTTCTTTTCTTCGACGATATTGTGAAGAAAAACTGCAATGACACCAGTGAAGCTCACAAACGGATGTTTTGCTTGGTATTTCTCCTTGAGATTTGGGAAGCAGAAAATGAGGCAATTTTGAACCTTGTCGAGCAATTTTAGGTAAAGTATGTCTGAAAATAGTTCAAGATATTGATTTACTTTGTTTTAATGTAAACAAAAATCAGGAATATTTGAAACATGATCTTCCGTAGTTATGGAAAAATGCTCTTTAACAGTTTAACATAGCTTAACAAAGACTAAAATTTGTGGTATTCCTTAGATGGAAGAGGTGGTATGTAAATAAGAGTTAAGTTTAAAGCTGAAATATAACTCTTATATTAAACATCATACCATCTGCATATTTATTAAGAACATTTCTCAATTTTATAAAGATAAAAGATTTTCTTGAAAGGTAAAAGCTTGAAAAACCGTTTTACTGAAACGTGAGTTTTCCAAGCGAAGTTTTTGTTGAAAGAATGAGGAAATTAGTGGGTCTTCGGCAAAACAAACTAAACAAAGGGATTACTAGTCTGTCACGAAAATAACCAGGTATTGTATGATGCAGGGATTTGTTGTGATCGCCCTACTGCACTGTGTATTGCCCTTATAAAACCTTTTAAAGTTTGGGAAATTGGGTAAGAAATGCTACTTCTCAGTTTTAATTTAACTGCCAAAAAGCAGCAGCCTGAAAGTTCTGCACAAATTTTTTCAAAACGGCTTTTACCTCTGCGTCAACTCTAAACGTGGGCCACTACGGGGTCAACGTAAAAGTAGTGGGCCAACATAAATGTCTATCCTTCATGGGGATTTTCGGTTGTTTTGAAGATTAATTTCTTATAATTTCCCTATCAAACCCAACATAGGTTGGTGAATCGTTAAATACGACCCAGCGTGATTATTCAGTACAGACACTCAAACGCCACTAAACGCAATCGCGCACTTGCACTGCAATGTCGAATATTCTGTGCCAACCATGCAACTTCCACACAGCACCATCACATGTAAAACGAAACACCAATTCCCGTACACAATTGTGCCGGCCCCACATGAATGAAAACAGCTGCACGAAAGTTAAAACAAATCACATGAAAGCGAAATGGTTCCAACCACGAATTCCATCCTGACATAGAGACAATTTGGCTGTTATAGCCAACTAGTTTCGTCAAAATATTCTTACTACAAAGCAATTTTTTTTAGAAATAAACCATCTGCCAACAGATTGGTGACTACTGTCTCATCCATTTTTGTGGTAGTTTACGCACACTTCGTGGTGTAAACATAACAATGTTGCGCAATGCAACTACTATCACGAGTGTAATACCCATCTGCAGCGTGGGAAGTAGGGTAAGAACAATCCAATGCACTCTGCATTTGACAACAACGAGGTTTCAGCAGCAGTGGCACCTAAATTAGCACAGGCGCGCCGCTGATAGGCATGTGTGCATCATTGTTTAGTTAGGGCGTGTATCTGATAGCAAGATGTAACAGCAGGCATAAAACTTGTTTTGCAGAATATTCCCAGTAAAGTCTTTCATTTTAATATTCACACTAAAATTTCCTCTGACTGATCCTCAAAAGCTAACTTCCAAACCCTGCGTTAATTTATGACTGTCTTGTCATGAGGGAAACACAGACGACCTCAAATAAACAGTAAAAAAGATTCAGACAAATAGACAATGAAGGAATAGATTCTCATACAAAATCCATGCGCAGTCTACGTCAGAATTTCATATCAGCATCAACTCATTGTAACGTAATCCATCGATGATCATGTCGACTGCCAAATTCATCAAAGAAATCATCTAAATCTATTTTTTCAGCTCGTACCCTTCAACTGAAAGTAGATCAATGTTGTTCAATTTTTCACTGGTCATGGAATTTCTGAGAAATGTTTCAGTAATTTCATTTTTGGAAAAATTATCTCGCATGAAGCGCTGGTGACGGGAATAGTTACAGCTGTTAGTATCAATTTTTATTCACAATTAAATGCAGCTTTGTAAGGAGCTATAAATGAAATAAATTGTTTGAGCGATGTGGGTAGCAGGCCCGTAGCCAGATTTTAAGGTTTGGCGGGGCAAAATACATTTTTAGGCGGGCAAGATTTTTGTTTTTATTATATGTTTAAAACAATATTTTTGGGTGCAACACATGTTGGGGTCACTTCCCCGAATGCCCCGTCGTGGTTACGGGCCTGCTTCGAAGTCGTATACACAAGGCAGCAGAACACACGACTGCAGTCAGGATAAATTGGGATAAATTAACTGACACCAATTCTTAATGCTTGCACAAACATTTTGCTACTAGGACAAGCAACAAGTTGCTGACAGTAATATAATCCGGTTCCACCTCACACTCAAATGCATGGAAGATCAATCTTCCCATTCCTGTGACGTTTCTTAGTTACGAATTGAATCTTTCACCACCACAACCGCGGTCTGACTAAATTTCACGCAGGATCCGAGCAACCACTGGTGTGTGTCGTCATAAACAACTCCCATTACCCGGTCGTCAAAAACAACACAGCTTATCATGCCTTTGGGAAATATTGAATGCAGTCTGAAAGGCTTCTAAATTATCGTATAATACATTCCTGGCTATAATGCATTCTGTAATACATTTCTGAAAGTTATCTGCTGCATGTGTCAACCAAACGAACTTGAACGTAAAATTAAGCACACACCTGGGGTGACAAACTGGGGGGCAACCAAAAATCTGGGGGCATAGCCCACCCAGGCCACCCCTTAGAATCGCCACTGTAGACCAGTCCGAAAACTTAACATGACTGTGACATCACGAAATTGACTTCAGGACCTTTGAATTTTGGAAGTTAAGAATCTGATCGTTTGAAATTTCGGACAAGACTGAACATTCAAATTGTACTACGACGTTCCAAATTGCGGTAATACAATCGAATTGTAGGAACTACTTGTAAAAGAAAATGCAAAAACTAGGCAAAAGTACCCTGATCATCTGCAAAACTTGCATGAATTTTATGGGCACAAAAATCTTCTGATAACACAGCAAAAATTAGCAGAGTCTGCACCTAGTTTTCTAAAGCACGGGATTGTCAGAGCATTTTGAAGATCCCGAATGCAGCGTACCCGCCTGTTCCTTCTTTCGTCAGGTCTGGTCACAATCACCGCTGGTGCGAGCTGTATAGGGGTTCTGGAGCATGCAGTCCCAGAGTTTTGAGTTTCAGAACGTTATAAATGACTGACTGAGAGCAGACTTAGGAGAACATAAAAAGAGAGGGGCAGACAGAAGAATGCATATNAAAAACTGAAGGCAAATTATTTTATACTAAACTTTTGANAAATANAAAATTGCAATGTCCTGAAACGTTTCTTTGGATATGATACCCTGAAAATTTAACAGAAAATAAAAGAAATACTGTGATTTAATGTTTTACTTGTAATTATCTAAATTCAAAGACAAAGTTTTTTTGCCTTTGCTGCAAGTGTATCGAATATTTCGTCAAAAAACTGTCTTGCTCAGGAATCCTTCAAACGCTATACGAGTCAGGAAAAGAAGAGTGTAATGCAACCCCAAAATTTGATTACCTTTTCTGGGACATGTGACATACCTTCATGGGCGCAATTTTGTTGTAAAATGTGGGGGGACAGCTTGGTGTGAAACCAATATATTCATCGAGTCGAGTGACGTTTTATATATACATATTCCCAATATTATTTCTAGAGGCGTTTTGAGAGCAACACTTACCCTGGCATACTTACGTGGGTCACGGTAACCCGGGTCAAATGAGGTCATTCACGTGAAACTACGTAAGCGGAAGCCGGCGCGCTTTCAACTCTTCAGTAGCTTCATTTTTTTGTGTGACTTGTAAATAGGTGCGCTTGCGGTCTTCCATGCTCTTCGATTTTGCAAGGGAGCGAGTTCGTCACGAGTCCAGGTCACGCTGACCCGACGTTGTGGTTAGTGTGAGGTGGCAAAAGGTACGTTGAATCCACGTTATGGTTAGAGGGAGGGTTGAGCGCCAGGTGCCTGTAAAGAGCTGAAACTCACTCAGCTCATGCTTCTACGGTCTTGTTAGCAGTATTCAAAAGAAGTTCTTCACGCCCATAATCTTTTTTATGACTAGTTCAATTCAGGCATACGTGACACCTTCGCTATATTTGGTCTACTTACTTTTCATCAAAATCGTATGATAATAGAGTAAAGTAACTTTGTTAGTGCTCAAACTGCTCAGTGAGAGTTATATTTTCAGTGTAGTATTTGTGATAAACTTCAGTTGAAGGAAAGTATATTTTTTTTATTTTTGAAAACCGGGTCATGCACACCCGACGTTATGGTTAGTGTGACAAAACCGAACGTCAGTTCAGACATATATGAAATCTACACCACCACCCTTTTCAACAAAAATCGTATGATATTAGAGTACAAAGTAACTTTGCTAGTGCTCAAACTGCTCAATGAGAGTTATATTTTCAGTCTAGATTTGTGAGAAACTTTAGTTCAAGGAAAGTATGCTTTTTATATTTTTGAAAACCGGGTCATGCACACCCGACATAAGGATAAACGTAACAAAACCCAAGGTAAGTATACCAGGGTTCACGGTTTGTTTTGTCCTTGAAGATGATTTACATATATACTTAAATTTGTTGCTGGACACGGTACTGTAGTTCAGCTTGCTTCCAATAATATCATATTTGGATGCAAACGAGCATATCAATGTAGTAGAACACATCATTTATCAGAGCTGTCAGCGGGAGTGCACAAAATGCTAAATCGCATTGGTCGCACGTGCATATCACTCTTACAGTAGAACACTTGAGTTTTCACGCATTTTGTAAGAAGTGTGGGTTACAGCGCGATTTGATGTCTTGTTCAAGTCGCTTAACGTTATAAAGACGATAAATATTTTTCTCGCACAATTCCGTTTTTTGAAAAAGCTACAAATCTTTTCAATGCTACTGGGCATCATGCATGCAGCTCCACCCCTGCCAAAATCTCCATTGATATCCTCTTACAAGCAGCAAAACATTTGGCCTAAAATTAGCGTAGCCTACTTCACTAAATGATTTCAATACATTTTTATTGTTGGTGGGTGGAGTGGAGGATGTATTTTTTCAATCTCCCCTTGTCGGCCCCTGCCTACATACCCACACAGAGTTGGAAAAGGGCCTCATTTTGAAACCTGAAACCGGCCCGAGCCCGTAATCACAAGCCCGAACCCGGCTCGAGCCCGACATTTATTTTTGAAATTCAATTTAAGCCTGAAAGCCAACTTTACCGAGGGATTTAAGATATGCGCAACTGCGGAGTAACAAACAACGTTGTGTGCAGGTGTAGTTGCAGGTACACGGTTTATCACACCGAAAATAGCAACCACTTTTCCAACACATTGGCATAATCTGGCACAAACGTAGCATGTTAGTCAACAATAATACTGCGGAGTGTGGAATATAATGATTCTCAAGAAAAAAAGAAACTATCACGAAACTATCTACGATGGCCCTATAGACACAAAAGAAACTTTCAGGGATAGCTCTANAGATATGAAAGGCCAGCTTGCAGGCTTCTTAAAATAAGCCAAGAATCGCGTGAGTCATTGATCTTTTTGACGTAACGCCATCGCGTGATAATTTCCTCACCGCTGTCGCCTTCCCAAAAACAGTGTGAGAGTAACCCAGCAGAGAATAAAAGAACGCAGCTTTGTGTGCAAACAGAATTAACTGAAGAACAATCACAATCACTTCACTCACAGAAGTTACCACGATGAGCACAACAAATCTACGTCACCAAATGAAGGCGTTACTCTTAATGTTATAAAATAGTTTTGTATGCATGCCCGAAATATTTTGACAAATTTAAGCCCGACCCCGCCCCGACCCGAAAAGCCCGGCCAGACTTATAACTCTGCACCGTGTGAAAAGTTTGATTCTAAGAGTTTTACTTGCATAACGACACAAAAATATATTTGAGATTAAATCAAAATGCACAACGGTGAATTGGCAAAAAAGTACCAAATTTCACCTTTAACACGAAAGGAATGTTCAAGAAAACTAGGTGTGATGTAGGCCTATCTCCAAAGCAAATATTTTCCACTTGGATGAAAACACTGCTGCATTGTGGGTTTGGTTAAACTCAAGTAAATCAGATGACATACGAACGAATGCATTCAGCACAAGTGCAAAGTGTAAGAGTCAAGGAAAAAACATCTTTTGGATTGCTGGTCACCATTATCGCGACACTACAAGAAGTTAGGTTAAATGTATATTTTATCCTTATTTTCCAGTCAAGTCCCTACGTTTTGAGCTATAGGTCAATATACAGCTAGGTAAACGCTGTAGCCTACTTCTCCAACGTTTTGATTGAAATCCTGTTCACTAATGGTTGAAAACAGTCTTTTGCTAAACTCCCCATCCCAAAACTAATCTCCACAATAGTGCTACTTTTTGTCTTCGGCAAAAGCTTCGCAGAGATTTGCCTGAAAATCTAACTTTCTAACATTATATACACTAGCATCATTGAATTATACGCTGTCTGTTTCTGAATACGTGACAACCAACGTTACAGTAAAGCCAGTTACATTTCTGCACGGAACAAATCATGGCTGTACTGTGGTCTGTAATACTCTCACTGTTTCAAGAAAAAAACTTTCTAACAGTATACCACACAGGGTAAAGTCTCGGACAGAAGCAGTTAAACATCTTTCACGGTGTCTACGAACTTGAAAAATGCTAAAAATTATTTTATCGAAGCTAAAATTCATAAACTATCAAAATCAGTGATTCCACACCTGACTCTGTTTCAACATCAACTTGGCTATGTATAGCCTACCATCTAACATGAATAGCTCTTCACACAAAGCGTGACAAACATCACTTTTATTTTTGAAACCTCTCCAAATACAAAACCTAAAGAGAAAAAACGAGGGGGGGCATTTCATATTATGTCCCCCCCGTCTGAAAAAGTGGGAGGACACGGGGGCGTGTCCCCCACCAAATTGCGCCCATGCATACCTTATTTCCGGACCAACTATTTTTGACTTCCCGAGGTCGATTTTTAATCACTTATACAACAAAATCGTATGTGCGCAGCAAAACACACATAGCATATACATTTAACACACTGTACAGCAATCTCCCGGTTATGTTCGCAACTTGAATCTGACCTGTTTGTGCGAACTTATGTGGTAGGTGCGAACTTGGCAGTTGTGCTTTTAACTGCCTTAGCAAACAGATGCTGATCATTAGGGCTAATGTTTGGAGACTGATTAATGCTTTGACTGAAGCTAACTATTCTTT
>JGI24159J19872_10000572_pt1 | contig 34074 bp, 24 predicted proteins | sample Ectturendosymbi4_FD_19872 | JGI IMG/M metagenome (IMG submission 19872) | reverse complement strand
CCTTATGGTTTTGAATTGCTGACATTGCCAAGTGTTGCTTTATTTTTTTGACTGAAGATGGATTAAGAATAATCCGAAACGTCTCAAAATGAAACATGTATAGTTTTTTGAAGGCGTTTTTAGTGTTGATGAAACTGTTAAGAATCCAAATACATTTGTTTCAATTCAGGTTTAGCTTAAAAGTGTGCTAAAACAAGTTTTAACCAACTTACTTTTATACAACATTGTTTTCAGATACAGTAAGTTGTTTCAACCTTTGACAAACCAGAACTTTTAGAGAACTAGATGCGAGCCACTAACAAATGTCACTGCGTACTGTGACTGGCCACAAGTCGCAATTTGGGGCAATGCGCGACAAGCAAAACATGTTCGCAAAAAAAATTTTAATGACGCACATCTGGCTTCTGTTGGACCCAGAAGCTGAGAGGTCACTTGGACGCGAGTTCACACACACCGCAACTTAAATTTTTTTTTCCAGCAGCAACAAACTTGCTTTGCACGGCTGACTTGCACGCATTTTACGTTTAGTTTAATTTAGCACGAATTAAAACTCAGCCAGCATTGAGCAGTGGCACATCTCGACCTCAGTGATGAGTTTGTCAATTGCAGAAACCGTCGAGGTGTTATGCAGCGACTGTTTGAAATGTCGGAACATCTCCATAACATGTAATTATGGCATTAGAACTGGCAGCAGGTACCGAATCAATGCAATCCTGGAAATACAAACACCTGGATGGGAAGAGACTGTGAAAGATTATTATGTTGCCACAAAGACTGTGTGTTTGCTGGATGGTCAATAGCAGGCCTTCTCTTGACCCGCTGTTGGAAAACATGAAAACACAACAAAACAGTCTAAGGATGCATTGAAAGGTTGCAATAGCGTTAATGAGCGACATTAGGCAGAGGTGTCTGCTAATGCCGTACACGACCATTTGACGAAGTGATTCTGTTAGAACAAGAAAAAAAACAGGATTAACTGCTCGCATCTACAGTTGGGGGTGCCACAGGGAATCCACACCCATAGGTGGGGGTGCTGAAGCTGTGGCAGCAGTGTTCAAAAAAACAAAGTAAAGCATCTCGAAATTGTGCGGAGCTTTTCAAAACGCACCAAAGCTGGGGCAGCAGGGAAGCTTTTCGAAAAGCACCAAAGGAGCTTTTCAAAAAGCACCAAAGGTGCAGTACGTTTATTTAACCTCGAAAATTTCAAAACATTGATAAATTTCATGCGCACTAGTGAAAAACCCCCACTAGTGAAAAAAACCCTTATGGTATGTCGCCAATCTCCGCTGAACCGTTCTACCGGTGACGATGAAGCTTACGTTGAGCATATAGTTTTCTCTTGTTCAAATGAACGTTTAAATCTCAGGGTTCTCTTCAATGTGCGAAATCACGAACATGTTTGCAAAGATTCCCAAGGATACAATAATTGTCCCCCTCTTCCAAAACCAGAAAGGTGACATATAACTGATGCGGTTTGCAGCAGGCCTTCTTCAGACTATTGCGCATTGCATCGTTTCCTACAATTATCTTTCTGTTTACACCAGTTATAAATCAGTTCGGCTGTAATGTGCATGTACAGTATGTCTACTGTCGAATCACGTAACAAAGCACCCCAATATTGTAATTGTTTTTGGGGGCATCTGGAGTACGAGTTCTTACCCTGGGGTCAGTGAATACCTAATGGGTCCATGAAGGTGATTTTAAGGGTTACTAGGATTTGCTTTGACATTCGAAAGGGTTAATAGGCTTTGCAGACATTTCGATTACTGCTGCGATGATTAGGACCTAATTTGATATATTTAATGCAGCGTTTCTTCTTGAGGGGTCCGTAACTTTTATAAGTATGTAGGCTACAAGGGAGCCATGAACCACAAATGTTTAAGAAATGCTGACTAGAGCATTTGAACAAATTGCAGCCTCCTCGATGTAATGATGAAATTCGTAATTTAGTTGTACGGGTGACAATAACTTTGGTGAGTTGTTTCAAGTGCCCGACTTTGCTAGATTGCTTCTCGGCACCTTCACGACAACCAATGGACTCGAGCAAGGAGGTCTCTAATGACCGTATCAATTTGCTGTGTATCTTGATGAACTCTCAGCGCAGCTTAGCTCATCAAGGCAGAAAGTTCTGACGTTTTCATGTATTTATTGTTCATCACCAATCTCTATTTAATATACAGCTTGTTTTTTACATTAACAAATAAATAAAAGATGAAAGAAAACGAACGTAAATAATTTTTCTAAGGAACAATTTTTGCTTCAGGCCTATAGTGGCATAGCAAAGCTTTTGCAGTTGAGGCGATCTTAAATTTTTAACAGTGCATTTATTGCTTAAATCCTGTGCATGTTTGATGGGAACATTACGTAACTTATACGACCGTTGCTATGAGGCTGCAAAATAAGAAGCAGCTAATGTTCGTTCGGGTGAAAATCCTACTTAGCATTCACTTGAAGCAGATCTGACTGCAACTAAAAGCGAGGTGTGTCCAGGTAGCAAAAATGCTCAGGGTTTATTTGAAGCTAAAAGCTGAAACGGCTTTATCTGTTATCAAGTCCAACATCCGGCAATCTACAACGAAGCAAGGATGAGATGTCATTCGATTAACAGGCTATGAGAGATTTCACTACCTCGTATTGCATCTTCAGCGGATAATACATATTTCAAGTTGTACGAAATCTGTTTGTCTTGAAACGAAACCTACCAAACTCATGTAACGACTTTCATCCAAGGAGCTTGACATTTCTTTGCAAAGAACTGTGCTCCTCTGCCTATAGCAAAGTATGACGTTTGAGTTCTTCATTGATTTTAATAATTGAAGTATACTGAACTATCAGAACATCTTGCACAAAAACCAGTCGGACAAGACTTAACGAAATCAGACGTTAAAGCAAAATTGAACGCATAAAGCCAGCAGGTAATAGCACTGCCGACATCCTGACCTTTGGAGAAAGCTTGTAAAAATTACATTCATTTTCATGTTGGCTGGGCGTGTCATTGTCATAACGTGGGTTTAATTATATGCTCGCTATGGCATGATATGTTGCCAGATAATATTTTGCGATTGTTAGCGGATTTATTAGATTAATTGCCTAATACGCAAGGTTTCTTAGCAAAATAAATGGATTTTCCTTTTGTGAACTGCTTCTTCCGCATTCATACGCGCAACTTCCACCGCCCTAATTTTATTGTCAAAACGTTTCCCTGACTAGCAATTTGAGTAACTGCTGCATCACCGGTTGAAACAGGCCGCAAAGTTCCGATCACTGCTGCTCATCTGCCACGCTGACAATGTACGCCGTGTCACACCGTCAGAGGTTTTCTTGTCAAAAACACAAGTTTGTTTTTGCACTTCGAACACAGTATGAGAAAAAAAGATAAATAAATCAGTACACCATCGATGCTGAGTGATCCTAAGAAAGGAACAAACAATACGATTGACAGAAACCACGCACATGCTAATTGCGAGCGGAACAGGTTTGCAAAGCAGCTTAAATATTAAATATTTGAACCTTCGTATTCTCAAATCACATGGGAAGCAAAAGACGCAATACATGAGGTCAGCGGAACGTTTGCGCCGAGCCAACGCATTTCTACTGGTGAAGTGCGTAGGTCTAAATCTATAATTTGGTTCCCTAATTTTGAAAAACATGCAGTGAAATTGTAAATATGCGACAACCGTCGAAACATTTTGGCGCTAAATAAAAAGGTAAAAAGTCTCTTCGATGCAGCATGGAAATATGAAGGCGCGACAAGTCTGCATCTAAATCAAAAACATTTGATTCGTTTTAACTTTTTCAATAAGTACGTCTTTTTACAGCAAATCAACTTAGCGACTCACACCTTTTTCAAATGAAACTTGGTCATACTTTACAGTATATTCACATTACATTGAAAGCGGATTGCAAGTAAGTTTTCGCAGATCAAGGGAAAGTACCATAAGTGCTACACAGTACAACAAAAGTAACGTGAAATAAAAAGCACCCGCTCATACCAGTGTCAAAAGCAATTTAAAATTACTACTGCATTCCACAATAATGAAAACGTGGTTTGGGTAAAATGTCATTATCTACATTTGTACCTTTCTATCGCAAGGCAAAACTAAGGATTAGTGAACGCTTCCAATACGCCAGGGAGGGAATGGCTGTCGTGTTTTTCAGAGGAATATTAAGTAAAAAAGTTTTCCTTAATCCGGCAAATCACACGCAAGTCCAGGAAATGATTGTGGTTGAAAATGATTAGTAGGAGTGACAACACTAATACAACAAGTTTTGGAAGAATGGTCCTGTCATGGCGGAGAGGCACAGCTCACCAAGATGAGAACATCGCTTAGCAGGGGTGGATCCAGCCAATAAAGCTAGGGGGGCAATTTCTGTAATATTTGGTAGTCAAGTCTCATTGCGGCTTCACTACTGTAAGAGATAAAGTATCCTTCATAACACTGCTGCGTCAAAATAATGGACGGCAAAATGGCCTTATACTGCGAATGCTGATTTCCTAATTGTAAAAAAATCATGGTGAATAAAGTTACTTTTGTGGGTTTTACGAGGGGCGATTGCCCCATTCGCCCCCCCCCCTGGATCCACCCCTGCCGCTATGGGAATAAAAATCGAAGCATCGTTGGTTTCCTCCATGATTAGTGCCGTTATCGGATAGAGAAACAAAAGCATATACGGTAAAACAGTTCACTCAGACGAGGAAAAACAGCATGGCGCAATCTTCCATTACACTTTGCTGAGAGCAAAAAGTATGTGAGCAGAGGCAAAGCACGTGAGCGGCAAAGCAGTCTGGGCGGACTAACTTTCTGACTCGCGCTCAGCATCGGATTCTAAAATTTGACCGCGAGCCTGACCGGAAACGGATGAATGGATTGTTTGCACAAAGTAATGTAAATGAGATCTGATTAGTGAATTGGGTTTATTAAAATTATTTGCACAATTTCAACGCCCGGCCCTACTTTGACCTTTGGTTATTTTGGTGTTTTCAGTAGAAACATTTCACTCAATACACTTGAATAGCCATTGTTCTCGATTTGCCTTTCGCCCAATGTGGAACACTACATTGAACGACGTATTGAGTAGAGATGTGTTTCGCAAGACACAGTTAGCCCAGGACTTTATTTCCCCATGTCAGTTCAAGGACGGCAAACGAAAGGTAGAGACGCTGCTCTGGTTATAGATTTAAAGCTTTTTTCTTTTCGGGATAAGATCTTCAGCAGCACAACGGGTGCTTATTGATTTCAGTGATGTCGTGACAATCCCTGTGATTCACTAGCAAACTGCGCAAAGCGAAATTTTCAAACATTTGATTATAAGGTTACAATCTTGCTTTATGAGCCCGAAAGCCCGTATTAAATTCCGTTTGAAGAATGTCAAAAAGCGCTTGTGGACAATGGTGGAGTAAAGCGTGCAAAGCTTAGGATTGCTTGAGGGAACTTGATCAATACATTGTTGTGCGGGTACGGTTTCACTCGCCAGAGCGGGCTCCAAGCTGCAAACGTCTTTTTTCGTCTGATTAAGATCGTAAGACCTTGAAGAACACTACTAACTGCGCTTCTTCTGTCGTCAAAATTTCAACCCGATGCTAACAGACGTGCGAGAACGTCTGCTGGCACGTGCAATTGCTGGTAACGATCAGGACAAACGGATATTTTAAATTGTAAAATTAAAAGCCGTTTGACTATCGCGCAAGCGGGACAAGAGTTTTACACAGAGGGTCTTGGTCATCATCTCTGTACAGCATGCTGCGCTCACTGAGACATTGCATAGGTTCAGCTTCGGCATACTGAACTTGGCACTAGGAGGGCACTAGGAGCGAGAACATGAAACAAGTGCAGGAAAACAAAATAAATTAATTCTTAGCAAAAAAAAAAACGAAAAACAACTTCATAATCAACATTAGCGCAAGGCAAGAAGAGCGTAAATTGAAGATAGCGTCGAAATGTTTACGCTCTCGTGAGCCTGTTGCAGTTGATGGGTTTTTCGGCGGTGAAAGGTGTATTTGGGAGTGGATTGCCATTCCTGTCCACGCACCAACACTTCCCAGGTTTTGCTCTTTTGGAAGACATGCACTGTAGCAAAAAAGAAGTTTAGGACTTCGAGTGGCGAGAGCTGCTGCATTTATCTTTTGTTCAAGACCTGACTGGTAGCTCCAGAAATATGCAACAAGACGTGTTACTCTGAAACCATTTATATTGCCACAAACCAAAAATGCGCTCAAAACATGATACCAAAGGTAAAAATAGCACTTAAGACACATAAACAGTAATTTTTACTTAATCCTACATAGAAAACGAAAACATTGCAAGCCATTTTTCCAAGAACCACAGCCGCGCGACTAACCCTTGACCTTTTCAGAAAAGAATAGCAAAGAATAATTGTGGATAAGATTAACTGTTTGAATATGAATTGCTGGAAAATGTTGTGTTGAACTATAATACGCAAAGATAAAAATATTTAATTTCAATCTCTTTGCACTCCTTGTGGTGTGGCGCAGTGGATGGTCACGAGTGACCTCTGTCACCCAACTCCACATACTTTGCACCCTGGCCACGCGGCTAATGTGCTGCACTGGTAGCAGGCCAGTGGTAGCACGCGGCTTGATAGACCGAAAGTGTTTGTTTTTTAAGGTGATTTTTCCAACGGTCTTTCAAAATACTGTACAGTAAACACTCGCTTTTCTAAACTACCCAAATACTTTAAAACCTGTTTTACGACCATCTCGGTATTTAGATAAAATAGGTACGGAATGCCTTTGCGGTGAGCAAGGTCAAACTTTGAAAAACCTGGCCGCAAGTGCCGTTTTTGTAGTGACCTAATGGATTCGAATCCAGGGTACTAGCTTTAGTGACGCGGGTTTTATCCCAATAGACGACTTAGTCAATTTCAAAGATAAATGAGGTCTGAAAACGTTTATGGCAATAAATGTTCCAAGGAGATGTGTTCCAGCCAGGACAAGTGCATATGAGCAGTGCACAGGCTGAATTAATGTCATGTTGATTAGTTCGCGCGATGGTTCATGTAACAAACGGTAATTGTTGAAATGCTTTGAAAAAGTTCCAAAAAATGAGTTTCGTGAACCCCATTGCAAAAAATCGTTTGACTAATTTTGTTTTAAATTAGAAAAATTGGGGTCTGGTCAAAATTAGTTTGTTGTGAAGTTTTTACAATCCGAAGCATTGAAATCAACGTATTATTGGTATATTTCTCCTACTCAGCCAAACAAAGTCTACAACGCTCAGTGTAGGGCTCGGATCCTACATGTTGGTCCACTGCGAGATTGGATAGCTGCTCACCTGGTGTCTAGCGTAGTAGCCTCGATGGCAGTTGGGCAACCAGACAGACTCAGGCATTGCGCGGCATGACGTCAACATCTCTTCGTAATGCTCCGTACAAGGACCCTGTGCAGCAACTCAAAAGTTAAAATGTTTGCTCCCGACTTCAGTTTTGGAAGCAGTGAGCGATGGAAGGCTGCCTAAAAAGGAAGCGTACGTTGTAAGCAGAAACAGGTAACTTTGAGTTTTCATCATGCGGGTTTCTTAAAGTACTGCTCATCATAAACGTTTGTGTTGCCGCAGTGAGATTTGCGTGACCACATTTTTTTTTCAATAACCTGCTATTCAGTCGAAACAGTTTAATTGATGGCTGGCACAAATCAAATAAAAATTTTGTTGTGAGAGATAAGTGAAAGGTACTGGGAGAGAGTAATCTCAAGTTTATTTATAAATTTAGGATTTTCGTCCCGCATCTTAGTGATCGATTGTTTCCAGAACTGCACAAAAATACGTTCGTTCAATTTCACAGTTACACTTGAAACATAGCAGGAAAACGATGCAAAAGCTACGTCATCCCTCATGTCTGCTAACCCAGCTGAGTCAGTGCGAGGTCCGATTGATCATCATCAAGTTGTTTGTCGCATGGGAATGAAAAGAATTACAAATACCACTGTAAGTCAGGTTGACATCGTTCACTGCAGCAAGTGTAATATGTCACTGTAGATATAGATGTTACTGACATGCGATTTCGGGGAGTCGTCACAAGCATTAGCTACAGCCAGCATCCTTCCTGCCACTTTAGTGTAAACATGAATTGCTCCACTAACAAATTTGAAAACGGTCGAAAGCGTGGAAAACCATCGTCTTTTGGTTTATTTTCGATTTTAAAAAATTTTAATTTTTAAGATTCCATGGTTATTCAGGAACTCTGCTGCATGCAGAATGCTTCATTTGCGATTTTGAAAAACAACTTATAGGTTCGCACTTCATCGTTTCACAAAACAGCAAAACGAAGATGTTCATAGTTGTCCAGTGCTAAGTTTCTGATAGTACACGCTTTAGTAGAGGAAAATTGTAAAACCGTCTCAGAACGTTTTAGAAGTTGTAAAAACCAGTTAATGGTAAGTAGGCTTATTCAGGCATGTCTATGATTCAAACTGTTTGGTTTCCCCGTTAAATTTTTGCAGTCCTGGAAAGCAAAACGGCATAAAAATAGAACTGTAGCCTTTAAGGCTTCAACTTTCTTCGGCCACAGAGACAGTCACGGCCCACGTTCTTCCAGCAAACGCAGGTGACGTGAGCGGCCACCCGACCGTGTGGTTGATCGCTGTAGCGGCGACACTTGAAGGCTTGAAAGTTCTAAGAATCGCGCAAAAGATTATCGGCCTTTGCATTTGTGTCGCTGACAAGCTGGAGAGCATGTTTCTCAACACTCTCAGCCTCTCCAGCAATCCGACGAGGAGTGAAACATGTTTGCAACGCAACAATTAAGGCTTCGTCGCCAGTTTCCTTTGCCGCCTTGCAACCATACTACGTGGAACAGTTAACAGCCGCGTGCCACACTGTCAGTTCGCCCGGGTAGGAGCCTTTGATTATTTGACAGAGGCTCTTGTGGGCTGAGCGACCATTAAAAGATTACGAAAATGAACGTTGTTTGATCGGCCGTTCGCCTCGTGACAAAGGCGCTAACTATCTACTCAGAGCATATCCTCTTCGTGCGTAAAAATGCTTTTGCGGAGGGGGCTCGCCACCTGCAACGCTTTCAAAAATCAACCAAGTGGTTCTCGCACATTCGGCCCTGACGTCAGCGTCAATCTATCACCCAGAGATAATGTTTAAAGAACAGCACATTTCGTAGAAAAGCAACTGTGCAATTATCTTGATTATAGCAACATTGTTCTTCGCGACATTAGAGAGGAAATTGAAAAATCAGCCACCACAGCAGGTGGTGGTTTAAGCAGCAATGAAGAATGATGTCAAGATATGTACTTGTTCTTTTACGATGCGTCAGAGCCAGTAAATTGTTTGAAAACATAAACAGCAAAGGAAGACGTTGCAATGTATAATGTAAATTAGCCCTATTTCCATGCATCTCCTCTTGCTAGTCATCCAAGTAAACATGACAACCAACGCTTTGGATTCAGATTAGTGACTTTGGTGGATGCGGGGGAATAAAACATGAAAAATCCGTTTGGCACGCCATGGCCGCTTCTGATTACAAGAAATTCCTGCTCTTTTAGTGCATAGTTGCATTTAACTTAATTAACAAGTTTGTAAAAATGTCCTGCTAGCACGAGTTATATCTATGAAATACGATTGAGACATTAAACCTGATTAATCAAAATGCGGTACAACACTTGTCTTCTGAAAAATGCGTTTTGACTGACGCTTACTTTAAGCGGAAGTTTATCCAGCATCTCAGACCAAAACCTGAAACGTTTTTATTACAAAAAAGGTCTGGTCGAAACCATTACCAAAGATGTAATACTGTGTATTGAATTTGCAGCTAACCTTGAGAAAGAATCATAAAGGACAGAATAATGAAAAGATTGAAGGAGCGCCAGGCCTTACGTCGTGATTTAATGGGGCCAACAGTCCCACATGAGGATGTCTGGGTTGTCGTCGTCTTCTGCCAATTCCTCTCAACTGGGCCATGACCGTGGGGTAACTTCGAGGTGTTGGCGTTCTTTGAGTGTTGTCCTGTCTTTGCTCTTCGCGATCTGCACAGCAATTGGCATAGCGCTCTTAAATGCAGCAAGCATAAGCCGCAAAGCCCTAGCAGTGTATTTTATTTTCTAATAGGTGCGCAACGTCATTTACAAATGGCTCAGTCTTTCCAGGCTCACTTTTGTCTTTTTGTCACCGTGATTTATTTGTAACGAAAGATTTACGTGGATTTGGAAACCTGATTATACTGTGTACAGGTGGAAAATGTGAACAGTACAAGTGTTCTTTAGCAAATGCCAATATTAAAAGTTTTTTGAAACAGTTGAAAGAATGCATTTTTAATCATAAAAACTGTCGCAGTTGAGAGAGAGTTCACTCTGCGTTTTGCACGCAGTAAGCATACTAAAAATGGTTGAAAAGGTGCATCTTGTGCTTTTACGCAAAAAATACTAGCAATTTTGTTTGATGCCATTAACTTTTTTAAAGTTGTTATTTATTAAATAACTAACACTTTGAAGTAATTCTTAGGAAATTTTATTTAAATGCTGGAGAGTCTTCTTTTCTCAGACAGGCGGATATTTCGTATTAACCGACAGCAATCGAATGTGAAGGTTTGTTGTTAGTCAAAGTGCGGGACATTAAACATTTTCACAGGGTTATCATCATATAAAAGTTTGCGATGAAACACGAACTGTTGCATCAAAAACTGCTCGAAGCCGAAATTAATTGGCAGGAGGCAACTTTGATTGAAAGAGTTAGTTTTATGTACACTCTGAACAAAGGATAAGCAAAGTAAATGAGCAAATACAGCAAAATCTTGAAATGAAAATAATTGAGTTTTTTTGCACTAATAAGCAGGGTATCAGTGGCATCACCGACATAGATCAAGTTGCTTTAAAGTAGTAAAAGTTTTTGACAAAATATTTACATTCTAATACAAATAACTTTTTAAAGCCGATCCATAGGACATTAGTGACGCTGTACTATTCCTCGAAGTGTTAAATGAAAAGTTTTCACACTCTCCTTATTTGCAATGGTTTATGCAGCACAGAAACTGGCGAACCTTGTCTTGCTGCCTTGTTTTCTCAGTTGGTAATTGTTTTAGTCTCAAACTTAATTTTCAAGCTTTTCAACGCAAGAAATAAGGCCTAAAGATATTTTCCTCATTGTGAAATTTATCCCAACTTTTGCCTGATGTGTTTTGCTTCGTTGAAGTTTGGTTATGAATGCTGATAAGCTTGGATTTTCAAAAGTATGAACAAATTACGAACATTTTTAATTTATCATAGTGGATATTGCTCTTACTCTTTTAAGTGAAAGTGAATGCTTGCGCCGAACTCGCTTTATGGAAGCAGTGGATGCCGAAGTAAATTCTACTTTGAAAGTTCAGTTTTGGTTTTAAAATAACGACGTTATGGCGTTATTTGATGGGCTATACAAATGTCAAAACGAGCCCGCTCTTGAAGGACAAGGATTTTCTGTCGCAAACCATGTTCTTGAGCAGGCCGTCGTTTCTTTCAACACAATACAGTAATCACGCTTGCGGCTGGTAGCGACAATCTGTCGTCAACATTGGCAATTGGCGAAAGGAGTGAATGTCGCTAAAACCACGAAGTTTGAATTGTCGAAGATCTGCTGCTGCAATGACAAAGTGTCTCGCGGAGCAAAGTAAAGGTCAAACCTCACGCACCAGGTTTATCATTATTATCCTTTTATTGAGAGCTGTTGGGATTGTTACTCGAAATCTACCTAAGATTCTCACTATTACAGACCTATTGTTTCTTTCGCTGCAACCATTTCAGTTAAACCGTTTTCCTTTTTTGTTCTTTAGTCCTTCCTTTCGTTGTTTTATTTGTGGCCTCTTCCGTGAATATAATTTGTTGGTGAAAAACATTTTTTTCATGTTTTAGAAAATCTTTATTTTTTAAAGAAATTAAACAAAAGAAAAACAATATTACAGAAATGAGGAAAAGAGTTTTACCCGATGAGTGATTAAGATCTGTGTTTCATCGGCAATGAGCAAAGTCGCTTGATTTAGTTGGACGGGGCAGTGACTGACCGGCTGGTGCTGCCTTTGCTAGTTGCAATTAAGCGGAACAAAATTCGAAACATACCTGGTTTGGGTTTCTGACAAAAACCTTTGTTGTGAATTAATTCTTTGATGCTGATTTTTCCATGTCTTCCCAGGCACGCCAAGCCTCGGGCGCACTTTGGTCTGTTGACTCCGCACCTGCATCGACAAATGGAAAAGATATTTTTGCTGTTGTTGCGACCAACGTCAAAACACTAAATGTTGTTGGGAATTTTGTTAACGTTGTTTTTTTTCAGAAGAACAACAAAAGCTTGAGCGAGTAAGCGTTGCTGAAAAACTGGATCATAAATTGCTGCTTTCGTAACTGAAAAGCAGTAGCAAGTTTTTAATATTGCCATTGTATTGATTTAACAAGAATGTACTTTCATTTTGTTTTTAGGTGACGTGAGTTTTCTGGAAGTATTGATTTACTGCAGTACTAATCAACACAAGGTGTAGCATATTGTAAATTACCGACGAAAGCTTTTTCAGCTTTCTTTCCAAAGTGAAGCAGTTTTTTCCATTAGTAGTAAGTGCAACAAGATATTGCTATTGTTCAGTTAATGCTCTTATGGAGATGTCATGGCAGAAATAATTGCTTTTGGTGGTAAAAAATGAAGAAAAAATGATTTACTGCATTTTGATTTTTCGCAGATTTTCTCAGTGTCTTTTATTTAAATCGCCAATTGCCATGTTGAAGTGTACAGATTAAAAATGAATATCTCAACCCCATCCACTGATTAAGCTTGACAACTCCAAGCTCTTGTTTCCAGTTCAACCATTTTTCAGTTTTCACCGTATATTGTTTAAGGCTAAAAAATTACATTTAGCAAGGTAAGTGCGTCCTACAACTAAAAACTTTGAACAAGCAACGCGTTGCTAAGAGTCACCAATTTATTGTATTTGTTGCGAAATATAGTGATTTTAATTATTTTTGAAAAAACAAGAACACACTGGCCTGCAGACACTGTCACGTTTATATTTTTGCAAGCAACTAAGTTTTGGATAAGATCATTTTGACTTTAACACATCATTAGTTTGACCTTGAAAAATGGCCTAAAAATCAAAGTAACTGATGCTTGAACACAAAACTAAAAAATGGTTGCCAAACACTTGTTAATTTGCGTGAGTTATAGGAATTTTTATACTGTTTAAATTATACTACAATTAAAATTCCAGGAAAATAACTTCCAACAACCTGTTTTCAGTTTTAACGCGTTTTAAACTACTAATAAAGCCCACCCACATGGTTCACTCAAAGAAAAATTGAGCTTGAATTTATACACTTCATGTACTCTTCAAATATTTCCAAAAACTTATTCAACAAATTTATCTGCAGAAAAACTGTCTAAATATAGTACAAGAAACTATAAGGTGGTTCTGAAACCTATAATATTCAGACATGCACCGTCCTAAATAGAAAAGATCGTTTTGCTTACCTTTCTCCAACTTGTAAGGCGCAGACCATGCAACAGCCACATCCGGGTTCCTTCACCAGCTCAGTGCAGGTGTGGGTGACTTCAGGACATTCGTTCGCGATGCGTTGAGGGAAGCAAGGCGGGCATAAATCTACGCAGCTTTAAACAAGCAAAAACAATTTTTAAAGTTGATTTCTTGTACTTTAAAAAGAGGAAAATGTGAAAAGGAGATCCTTTTTGAGCTATACATCCACATCAACGGTTGACAAGGGCTATAAGACGACCGATGCATTATCTCGTACAATTTGCTTAACGTCCATGATATGTGAAACACTCTATTTGTGATCAATCGTTACTGTCAAGTTAAAGCCTATAACAGACCAGGGGGCACAAAAATTAATCAACTGTTATGGCATCTTCTCGAAATACTGAAAAAACTCAAATTTTTTAGAACATACGACGCATAATTGGTTTAGTTACGCAAGATTAAAGCAGACCTATGTTCATGCTCTGACAAGGTGAACTCGACACGCCTTCATTTTTATTCGTTTAATCCGAAGCGGTGGGGAACCTATGCGCCATCACCGGCCGCATGAATTATTGGAATGTCGCTGGCGGGCCGCAAATATTAATTAATTTTTTCATAAAACTCTACCTTTAGCTTCTTAAGAAAAATAAGGAGAGAAAACTATAAGAAGGAACGACAGAGACATCTCTTGACTTACTGTCTAAGTATCTGGTCAAAATGGAGTTTCGTTTTGACGCGATGTTGTGCTCTAACTTGGGTAATGAAAATTCCGATGCGGGCCATATTAAATGTTCTCACGCGGGCCGCACTTGACTCGCGTGCTGCAGGTTTCCCACCACTAGTTTAATGCATCTTTTTCAGCAGCTTGCATTTGCAATCAACAAGACGTTGTTGCAAACCAGAAACGTGTAAAGTGACGTCGCAAGTTGTGAGCTGAATTGCGGAAGCATGTTTTAAGCTTCGGCGCCGGCGACTGAACTTCCGCAAACCATCCATGCAAAACAAAGTGCAATCAGTCCTCTCTTCTATCTGAAGCGAAACGCATTTCAGCCTAAAACAAACCTTCTACTCTTACACTTACAGACTTGTTCTGTGTGCCTTTGCTGCCGTTGTCCACAGCCACAAAAGGAAAAGTATTTGCGGTGTTCTCATCCTTGTCCTGGACTCGAAGTATGTTTCGTAAAGCACAGAGACGAATCGCAGTGGTGCAAACGGTTAAAATGTCTTTGCTCTGTTGGCTGTTTTACGACGTCCGACCAGTAGCGCTTGCAATGAATGATTCTCAGCCAGAGGTTTCTTGTTCACGTTACTTAATTCCTACTGCATCAGCTACACAGCAAAGAAGTTTTCTCAGTTGGAAGTTCAAGTCTTTTTTCCCCGCAAAGGAAAGAAACATTATAAACCGCAGCCTCACATCTCGGTGTCTTACACGGGCCAAACTGCCGGGACACTTGACCTATAATGACCACCGTGAAGATTAACACGTACAACACTCGCTATCATGTTTGCGTCACTCGCACAAGCAATAGAAAGGCTACCCACGCTTACCAGGCTGGCACGTGTTTCAGCAGGCAATGAGCGCCAGACCAAACGGTTTGGACAAACTGTATTAACCAATATTGCCAACATCAGCAGTCGGCTCTGCTTGCATGTTGGTGTTGATTTGGTGCATTCCAGAGGGAAACTGCTCTTAAATTTCAAGACTTGCTCTGCACATTACTCTGTCGCAAAATGCCGTATTTTCGACAGATAACCTTCAAACAAATTCTGAACGTGGATCCGAAAAATAACTGTTTGCAAAAGATGTTTACGTTTTTCTAGTTGTCTAGCCAAGAATCGTAGTACGAAATTTTTGATCTGCCAAAATGCATTATTTAAGAAATGAAGACAGGTATCGACCATCGGCTTTCCACATGTTGTCAGTAACATTTACACAGGACAGCAGGATAACTATGATGAAAGCAAAATGGCTTCCAACAAGCTTCAAAATCTTCTATTTGAAATATCCACAACCAGGACAGGCTCCGTGAATCACTTGCTAAAATGAATAAATATCGTAAAATGTATATTTCCTACCACATCACTTCATGCAAAACAAAAGCCAAATACCACGGAGCGCTTTTGCGCATGACTGAGTTCTAAAAAAGTTCATCAGACACAAAAGATCCATCATAAAATTACACGCCTGCCAGATCAGCGAATAACTCTTTGGCTTCAATGCAGGGAAATTCTCATTATTTATTGCTGTGCAACTATTTAACTGCTTATTCCACTTATCAGAACAGTTTCTGACAATTGACGCACCACCACCTGAAATGGAACAAGCATGGGTGTCGGAATGTGGGCTTGGGGGGTAAGGCCCCCCTGGATTTTGAAATTTCACATTTTCCTACAAAATTTGTCGCAAAAAAAGGTTGCTTTCTTGTTTCGAGTGGGAAGAATGACATTTCTCTATTTTTTCCCCTCCCTGGAAAAATCCTTTTGGTTACCATGGAAATCCACTATCGCCCTCCTGGAAAAAATCTTTCCGACGCCAATGGGAACAAGGTAAAGGTTGGGATAACTGTCGCCCAAGCTATAAAGAAACTATTTTAACTTTACCAATGTTTGTTCATCGATTTGCGATTGTTTCAGAAAAAAAGCAATTTATGATAGAAAGTAAACAAAGCACATGCTACCCACTGTGACATACCCGTTTTTAATACTGAATTCAAACATATTCAGTCAGCTTAACTGCAAATGGTTAATTTGATTAATTTTAATTTACATTTTCAAGTTTTATGAGCAAGTAGGTAACAATTCTCTTTCGTCTCTTAGAGTCAGGGGTGGGTTCAGGAAATCCAATGAAAGTAACTTTACTCACCATGTTTTTTTACAATTCGGAAAAGAGCATTCGCGATACAAGGCCATTTTGTAGTCCATCGTTTTGTCACTGCAGTGCTGTGAAATTTAATCCATCCCTCTTACAGTGGCAAAGCCGTTATGAGACCTGACTTCCAAATATTTCTGAAATCGCCCCCCCCCCTAACGTTACTGGCTAGATCCGCCCCTGCTTAGAATGAAAATCGTTTAACCGGAAAAAGCTTAGACAATTAAACCTTTAAATTAATTTGTACACAGCTGCAGCGAGCGAAAAAATTGGAGTTCAACAGACTACTTTACAAAAAGAGCTGCTGAGCAAAAAAGAAGATTCAAGCCTAAGAAATTACAAAAATGAAAAATATTAGCACCAGAAGATAAGGCTTAAATTAAAATAAGCAACGTTGCGCAGCTGGTTAATTTTACAACAATGGTGGGAACTTTTTGGAGCATTGCCTCTCATGAAACGAAGGCACAAATCGTACGTCAGATGTAACCGGCCAATTTACACCGATTTTTACTCGCTGATTTTAAAGAATCATCAGCGGCCCAAGCTTGACTACTTGTGCTGCATAGTTGTAAAAAACACGGCGGAACAGAAAGCAGCATAACCATTTTCACATCCAATCGTTCTTTAACCTTCGTTTCTTTTAAGTTTAAGTCTTGCACCTGGTTGCTGGGAAACCTCAGTGCCTCTGCTCACTGCATGCAACTTCGGATACTACAGGCAGCGCATTCTGATCTGCTTGTTAAATACCTGGTTATTTTCAGAGGTATCTTTGGCTCGTGACGACCACACTTCACGATTTCATTAAGCTACCACGTTTGCACGATTTCGAAACTTCCAGATTGTGAGAAGGTGCCGGTAAGTGTTCCTGCCGGTATATTACGCAAGCCAAGAGCATACTTTGCATGTTTGAAACAAGCCTGTATTTCAAGCTCTATGACGTTTGGTTACTGCGAAAAATTGATTATCGTCCTTCTGGTCACAAGTTATGGAATTTTCCCTGATTGTTGCCTCAATCAGGTACTGAGTAATCGATAAAAAAAGCGCAAAATCGTTTATGTTGCCCAAACCGAAAAAATCTCCTGCAATATCGGCTTTCTCGGAACCACACAAACACTCCTTCAAACTGCAGCAGTTTTTACTTTCCTGCTGCTCATGGTCACCCTTTTATCAACTCTGTTTCGCTGTCCTCTTTCTAAAACACCCCCCACTCGTTTGCTGTAATTTTCCTGCAACAATTCGCCGCCGATGTTGAAAGATGCAACAACTGCATGCCCGGAAATAATGGGCAAACTTGAGCTAACCAAATAGCGACCTTGACTGAGAAACGGCTCGTTTTCACTTTTTTTCTATAGATTTTAACTAGTTTTCGTGTCCACGGAGATGTTTTTCCCACAGCGGTTTGCTGGGTACTTGATCAGATTTGTACTAAATGCTGCCAAACGTATAGCGAGATCTGAGTGCGGGCGGTTTTGTTTTTCTCTTTGCGGCTTCAACTTGGTTATTCCGGGAACCATCCTTTAGTGGAAAAGTTGTAGACTGGTAATGAAAAGCCCTGTCAATCCCAGTAAGTACCAGTCGCAACAAATCTTCCGCAAATGTTTCACAGTGGTGACGTTAGCTGGAAGAAAAGCCACGAGATATGATTGACAGAAAGAATAAGAGATTTTGTAACGAGTTTCCCTACGCTTAGCAGATCACGCTTTGGCGTGTTGGGTGTACTTGATTTATTTTAAATATGCTTCTATCCACTAACCTTAGCTAGGAGAGCTGGCGTCAGCTGAGGATTTTCTTGCTGGCATTCACTTCCTAAAACGTTGTTGTAAATCTCATTTGTAAAGACTTAGTACGAAAAAGATCTTTTGTACACAAGAAACAAGTACTTCGTTAAATTGAAAGACAATGCTGTTTTGACAATAACTTTAATCAGCTTATCTCTGACAATCTGAAGAGAAAATCAAGCTGCATGTCTTAAGTAATTGCAACTTTTACGGTTAGAGTTTAGGCAGACGTTGATAGTTTCAACGATTATTCGTCATAGAACAGATTTGTAGTTCATTCATTAAATAATTTATCTCGTCCACAAAATATAAACCCTTGCGACTTTGGGCAGTTATTGCAGTGGAATCCACTCTATTTCTCATGCCACCAATTTTGTTGTTCGCTTTGGTTTTAAAAACGTCTAAACGCAACGCGTTCAAAGCCAATAGTGCAAGTGGAAATCTCTGCTAAAAATTGCAATATCTTTCAGTTGGAATCCTCGTAAACTCATATAACATATTTAGAAAAAATGAGAAAAATTCTTGACATGTTTTCAACAAGGTTGTGCTGTGTTGCGAAGAGCAGCAATTAAAGCGCTTTGCGAGCATGTGGCGTTCACTCAGCAATGTAAGTATATTTAAAAGCAAGGATCACATGACAACTGTAAACATGGGGGCATGGGGACGCTTTTGTCTTAGTGGAAAACCGTTTTCCATGAAACATATGTCACTCCCCCAATTTCTGAGATTGCATATAATTAAGAAATTCCGTGGGAATCGGATTTGCATTCTCTAAAAATTTGAACGAATTTTCAAATACGGTCATCCATCTTTTTGGAACCACAGAATGACCGATGAGGGCAATTGCCCGGTTGCACCCCCTGGTTTCAGGCCTAATCTCAACAGTTGAAAAACACCATCTCCACTGCTTTACAATTTGCACACTTCATTTTGCAACTTGCCCTGTCTTACCTGATTTCATTTCTTTTGGTTTGAAAATTCTGCAATAACCACAATAGTACTTCACCGTAAAGCAACAACAATTCGGACAGAGTGTAAGCAAACCTGTGGTACAATGGGCTTTACAGTTTTAGGCAGTTTTTCGCAAGACTTGGTTTAGTGTTGACATTGTTCAGCCGGTTTTTTCCCAATGATTTTTTAAAATTATTCCAGTTAGTGTTTGCTTAGACCAGAGCAACACATCGATGCATTCATAGGCGTCGTAAGGGGGGGAGGGGGACCAAGTTTTCACCTGGATTTTGAAATTTGACATTTTCCTATTCAATTTTTAGCAAAAAATGTTGTTTTCTTAGTATCGAGTGGGTAAAATGAAATTTCACCACTTCCCCCCTGGAAAATTATTTTTTGGCTACCTCTGGAAAAATCCACTATCAATTGCACCCCTCTGGAAAAACTCCTTCCGACGCCCATGGATGCACTGCTTTGCGCTGCACGTCGATGCATTCGTTGCAGTAATGATGCTTTTAAGAAAATTGATGTGATCTTCAATAAAATTATAAAGTGACCCGATACTGGCTTGTTTCCCTATTTTTGCCTTACACCTCATTCAGCGTTTGTAAAAGGGTCAATACATCATTGCGAGTACATACCAAAAGGCTGTAATAATGTTCACACTCATTGCGTTATTTTCGTTTGCTGGGACTTTTGTAATTTCAATGAGAGTAAAGAAAATTACCACGTTGCACAGCACACGCTTTTTATAAGCTATTGGCTAAATCGTTTAATTGTAGTCGTGACATTGAATGAAACAAATGTGGTGACAAGCACTGTGAGATGAAACTGGAAGAAAGTCGCGACAGTCGCTTTTCTGGATTGCTTTTCATTCACATCCTGCAAAAAAGTTTATACGCGCCCTGGGCGGTGAAGAGGAAAAGGCCTTCTGTAAAATGCAAAACAGATATGGGCAGCAGCAGCGATGGTGACCGTGATGAAAATTCGTGTCTTTTTTATTTCGACCAGCCACTTGAAGGCTAAAGCGCCAAGTATGGAAATTGTTAAAAGTGTAAACTTGGTCCGGGTGTTATTTTAAGTCTTTCCTGCTTTTATGTTGCTATCTATTTTCAAACCTTTCAATCTAAACTGTCATGGCGTGATTGCATTTGTGTGGCAGTTAACAAATGCATTAAACCCGATTAAATAAAGACCTTACGGTTGATAATAATAAGCAAAGTCCTTATTGATATAGAAACGATGTAACCATCAGATTCAATCGACCTTGTACAGATAAAACAAAAAAACATTGACTGATTTTGTGAAAGATTAAACCGCCAGATAATTAACCTGATGGCACATGTTCAGAGCCTAATTATTAGAATTTAACCGTTCGCCACTTTAGCAAAATGTTTATGTTTTAAACTAATGTGTTGAGGTTTTGAAGAGCAGGATATTTCCTGGTTTGATCAAGAATCGCTTTTATTCCTCTATCACTGCAGTGAAAGATGTAGCGTTCAAGAAAATCGCTTTTCTTAGCTGCGACAAACGTAACACAGTCATAGGTGGAGGAGCAGGCAACTTTTTGGGGGTGCGAAGGCAAAGAATATTTTGCTTGAATTTCTCCAAATTTGCCCCAAAAAATTTATGCGAGAAACTTTATCTCTACAAATTTTCTGTAGCTCTTGGTGCATTATATTTTTCTCTACCGTGTTGCCATAGATTTGAAAATAGAATATTTGGTACTTGAAATTGGGTTCTTAATCACCCAACTGAAAAAAAGTACGATAGGCTGTGCAAGAACATTGTCAGAAGCCAGCGGGCTCAGTATTCCTGAGCACCTACCTCACAGTTCTGAGGTTTTCCATTCACATTCCAGTTGTTGCTGTCAGCAAGGAACATCAGGCCAAGCTGAGGTAAGCCTAAAGCCACTTCCTTCTCTGCAGACATATGTGATGTATATATGGTGTGCATAATATTGTTTATGTTATGACTGTGCCGTGAGTCTTACAAAATTGTCTATTCAACTGCACTTATATTCAACATGCAACAAACTCTGGCAAAATGTGTTAATCCCTTGTATAGCCTAGAAGTTATAGAAAAGTAGTTACAATAAAAAACAAAAGCTTTTCTCTGCTTGCCTGTCATGGACTTGACCAATATGAAGTACTTATGTGCCCTGCTCTGCAGTATGCTCGATTCCCTCAGTGTACACTTAAAATAGCACATAAATGAAATGCCTTCTTTTGCCAAAGCTTTCAAGTGAGTCAGTTACTCATCAACTCTCACAAAATAAAACACGAAGTTACTAGAAACAATTTATTGATTTTCTATATATTCAATGTGTTTTCTATGACACCATAAACTTTTCTTTATATACTCAATCACAAGGAAGTATAATTTCATTAATATTGTCAAAAATGTCGAAGCTTCTTTGCCCAAATTTTAGGAATTTTTCCCAACTTCTTGACAACTCACCCCCAGATCCTACACCACTGATCACAATGCTCAATGCATTTTTTCATCACAATGCTCAATGCATTTTTTCATCACAATGCTCATCACAATGCTCAATGCATTGTTTGAGTGTTAGCATTAACGCGGAGGAGCTGATTATTAAAAACTTTGGTGTAGCTCTTGAATCGCTTTTGCCAAGTTACAAGTTCAGCCAAAGACCAAATGGCCACAGCGTGAATCATTTAAACTTTTGACACACTCATGTCGACTTTGAACACCAGTCATACCTCGCTCCAAGGCGAGTCGGATTTCGGAGATGCGGAATGTGCGCGCACCGCAGCACGTGTACGCCCTGAACTACTTTCAGATCGAAGTTGTTTTAAAACCTATTACAAAAATGCTAACGGGAATGTAGTGTCGCAACCAGAAAGCAAATTTTGTCTAGCCAAGCGTTGTAGGATGACGAACCCTCAGTACCACGCATCCGCCATCACATGCGCTGATATTTCGCGGTACCAAGGGGGCATCGAGTGAATGGTTTGCTTCAAATATAAAGCATATACATTGCGTACGCCTCTGAGGTTTTTTTCTAGTACAAGTATGAAACAATCAGTGCTTGTTTACACGAAAAGTAAGTGTTTTGAAAAAAAACACAACAGCACTGTTAATTTTTCCAATCAACAATTTAGCCATGTTTCAATTACACCTTGATAAAATTTTGAACACTGCTTAATACAAACTGGCTCCAATTACTCATGACTACCTAGAACAGCTATGTCCAACCGAAATTTCTTACTGAGCCAAAAATTATGTCACTATCTTAGCCAATGCAGCACATTGAATGACCTATTAAATGATGACATTGAATGACATCTTTTAATCTTAGCAAAATAAATTTAGTTAATGTACTGAAATCCTAACTGCAATGGTAATAAATTTAGTTAACTGCAATGTTAACAAATAAATTTTTCAAAATAAATTTAGTTAATGTACTGAAATCCTAACAGCAATATGGTAACGACTATTTTGCGCCTGTGCCGTAAGTGTGACTTTATAGGCAAGTCTAGTGCCAATGGAACAAGGGTAGAAATCAACTTTGCAAAAACTGCGACACCAAGGTGTCATTGGACACCGCGTATAGTTTTTGGTGACAAGCCTGGCAGCAGCGAAAGTAAAGGACTCTTAACGTGGAGTGAAGACAAAATTCAGTCACATCGGATCTTCTGACTAACCTGACTCAGTTGTGAGACTAGAAAGCAATGCCTCTTGTTTTACATTTACACACGGAGCTGAAGCGTCTAAAATATGCTGAAAAACGATATGTGAGTAACGTCATCACACGTTTACATAATTAAATTCCTAGCCACTTGTTTCATCTACATGTGGCAAAGTGCAAAAAGAATTTTTTTCCTAAATCAGCGGAATCCACGAAGCTCTGGTCATCGAGCCACGTCATTTCGAATTTCAGAGAGATCTCAGCTGCTGTGAATCCCCCTCATGACAAAGGCTGGCAAAACGGGTGTTTTCGCCATGGCAACAGGAAAATTACCTGGAGGCCGGTGGAAAACCAGGTGGAAAAAGAGGAAAAATTCCATTACTGACCTGTCTTGTTTCGTGGCCTTGTGTGAAAACAGCAGAGCAAGCAAATGTTGCTGAAACCGCCAATTTTTCGAGACCTTCGATTTTGTTTCCCTAACTGCTCTCCCGGGGAAAGAAAGATGTGAAATCCACGATGCGTTTGCAGTGCTGGTTGCGCCACATACGCAACATCATGCTTGTGTTTGTCATTGGATAAGGAAGCAAAGTACTGTATATGCCAGGGGTGGCCAAGGGGTGGCCAACCCGCGGCTCGCGAGGCGCTTGCGGACCTTGCCCGGTTTCGTGTGGCTCTTGTGTAAGTCCCACTAAATAACATGCATAACAATAAATAGCTTGTAAATTTGTAAATTTCTGTCATTGTCATGCTGGTGTGTGACATTTACAACAACTGTAGCTGAGCAAAGATCTGTGTGTGAGTGAGGAAGAGATGGGGTGATTTTCATTTGGTTCCATGTATATGATGTGGCTCTCTGCGCTAACACAGTAAGACATGTGGCTTTTGGTCTATGACTGGTTGGTCACCCTGGTATATGCAAATATACTAATAAAATAAAACTGGCAACATTTAATGCAAAGCGACAAACCTGCTGCATTGTGTTTTCATACTTGTTGCAGTAGGACAGTAAAGACACCTTCACATTGTTCATAAATTAAATTACTTGTCGTTCCTTGTATCTGTCTGTGTGTTAGTTTTTTGTCTGTCTATCCAGAGTGTTTTCTTGTGTGTCTGTGTTTGTTTTTATATCTCTGCTGTGTATTGCTTTTCTTATTTATCAAGTGTTAGGTTAGTTTTTCTTTTCTGCACCAATGTTTGGTAAGTTCGATTCACGGTAGAAAACCACAAATAGTGCAGGTGATCGAAAAATCTTTTCGCTGTATCATTGCTAAGCAAATGGCCATTTTTTAACCGTTTTACATTTTTTGAATGTTTCGTGTTTGGCCGTGAAATCGCCATGTTAGTCACAAAACAATACAATACATTGCAGCTTGAAAATACAGAAGAAACGAGTGTCCTGAGCACGGTTTATCTCCAGTGCCGGGTTAAGGTGGAGCTGCGCCTGTAGCATATTAACAGCGCGGGGTCCTAAGTTAAAAATTCGCTTGATTGCATATGCCAAATTTAGCAAAATATTCATTCCTTGGACTGAAAAAAATTCCATACATATAATCAGGATGATTATTTGGGGAGGCGAACGAGGCGGTCGCCTTGGGCTACCCACTTTCAGAGATGTCGTGAGGCCCCCCCCTTCAGAGAGTTTCGCATTTTTTACATTGGTTTGTTAAAAAGCTTATTCACTTTAGAGTCATAAGCACTGAGGTAAGTCATATGTTAGTCAAAATAAAGCAATAATTATGTGCAAATGTGCCAAAAGAGGCCCCTCAAATTTAATGTGTATACAGGGAATATACACAAAGAACAATTTAAAATAAAATGACTTCAAATAATTTACAGTGTGAAATGGACTTCCACACAGAAGCAAATTCCCAGACAAAATCAAAATGAAAAATTTAACTTGCTTTCGGCGAATGAAGTTTCTGTATAGCCTGCGTAAAGAAAAGGGCCCACTTCCCCAAAGTTTGCCTTGGGTACCTCAAATCTAGTATCCACCTCTTGCATATAATAATGAAAAAGTTTAACACAAAGGACCGCGGGGCCCTCAAAAGCACGGGGCCCGTAGCAATTGTTACATTTGCTACTATTGTTAATCCGGCACTGCTTATCTCTCTTTGGTCATATTACTGAAAGCAGCTGTGTCCTACACTACACTGCTGCGTCAGAAGTTTAGTTACTCTCTAAATGAGGGCCGCACATTGAATGGCTTGCGTTGTTCTCAGGAAACTAAAATTTAGCTCAAGCTATTGACAGCGTTCCAATCCTAACGGCAATGATAACGACTTTTTGACACCTCTAATCACACCACAACTGTGACTTCGTATGGGAGTTTAAAGTACCAGTGCAACAATAAAGATGGCACTCAGTTTAGTACGAATGGAGCAACACGTGTAGAAATCAGAAAACGAAAAATCAATTTTGGATCCAGGTGTGATTGGAGACATAGAAATGTGACAGTACGCAATGCAGACGTGATAAAGTGGGAATGAGTGCCATTGCATCAAATGTGTCAAATTTGAGATTATCAAAATGAAGACAGGTTGTCATCGTATTGCACATGCACAACAACGAAAACCATAACTGGGACGCTCAAAACTTTTGATTTTCGACTGGGCTGCGGACTGGACGTAGTTGATCCAAAAGCGTTCACAACCATATTGATCAACACACACGCATCGCATTAAGCCTGCCAGTCCGGCTCAAACTAGAATTCATTTAAGAACTGACAGCGAATAGGTAAAAAAAACAACAGTTTGGTCTCCAGCTAACTTGGATAAAAAACGAGATAGCGGGAGTGAAAAAATAACAGCAGTTCATCAAACTGTGGACAAGCCGGACTGTGACATAACAGGTGAGAGCCATACGTTTATGATCTTTAAAGGGATATTTTTTGCTTCATTAAACCATTCTTTCAACTAAGTTGCCACCAACAGGTATGCATAGGTTAATAAATCCCACGTTCCCTCGTTTTCTACTTTGCCGTGTTTTGTGTAGAAATATTCGCTTCTGTAATACTCAGGACAAGTTTGGTGGATGCTTATGATTCACTCGCCTGAAAGAAAGATTCTTGTGAATGCACCACCACATCAGTACCATACATTCTCTGTATCTGCGCTTTTGAGTATTTTTTCGCCACTCGTATTCACTTTCGGGCATTTTTTGCTGGAATGCCTGCAGCGTCTAACATCAAACAGCGCCAAATGTGTAATCTAAATTTCCGAGCTAAAAATTTGGAACTTGCATTTATCTTCAAACATCTTAAAGCAAACCTACCGCATTACGCAGCCGTTTGATCTACGTGTTCGTCTGCATTGCTCATAAACTTAATTACCTATCACTGCGGACGTAATGTCTTTTATGATCACGTTCGTGAGTAAATCTGTTTCCAGCGTGCACCCACTAAGACGGCATGGAATCTGATCTAACACCTAATTATACTGACGCACCACTCAATCGTTAATTGCTCTACATTGCAGTTGGCCGCCACCTTGATCTACGAGTTTGGTGTTCACCGGCCGACTGTTCCCACTCCACTGGGCGGATGAAGAAAGAGCTTGCACGCAGTGCTTTCGCAATGTTTATCTGAGGTAAATTCCGATTTGAGGGGTAGATACTTCTCAGTTTGTGGCATCACTACGTTAAGAATTGCGTCAAGTTTTTACAGCAGCACATCGTTATTTTTATAACTAAAGCATAAACTTTCGTTTCTTCATTGAAACGGCACGAGGACAAACATACCCATGAAGAGCATAATGTCTGATTTTGAAACAAATGCAAGGCGTGTTCGCTGATAATGACAAATGTCATGTGGTTTTGATGTCGTGCGAGTACCAAAGAAAATTGTCATTCCATATTGCAATATATCTTGTTTTATGGATAACTTTTATAAGTGCGGTTCAAGTTTCGATACTTCATTGCTCACGATCTGATCTTTGACGTTTTTGTAAACGTCAGGTACGGTCCAGTTGCGTTTGCAACCAACCGTGTAATCGAAGGTGGACACTGTTTGTTTACATTGATCAGTTGTTTTGCCATTGTGTTTTCATGTATTCTGTTGTTCACTGACAGTTGATTTTCTTTTTGCATGATCTCTGTGTATTGCTTCTCTTTATTAGCTGAGTCATACGAAACAATAAATAGATAAATCTTCTTTTCGAACTGTATTCAGCGAAGTTCATGCTCCGAAATATTCATAAATGTGCTATTTCCAAAGTTCAGCGTGCCACACGAATATCAATTGGAATGTGACACTACACGAACTTGACAAGTTTATTGGCCTCATTATTACTGAACGTGTGTTAGGGAAAAGAGGTCTGCCTTGCTCAAGCCTGTGGAATACGTCTTAGGGGTGCCCGAAGTTCAGTAAAATGTTTCCAGGAACAGGTTAATGGAAATAATGAGATTTCTACGATTTGACATAAAGAAGGCGTCGACTGGTTGAAGACAAAGTTTGCCTTGCCTCCTGTTTATAGAATTGCTTCATTAATGACAGTCAAAAATATGACGTGCCTAATGCTTATGTAGAAGTTGATGTGCAGTTCATACCGTGTATAGCACGATGCAAGTTAATTTAGTATATTGCTAACAAGCCAGACAAATTTGGACTAAAATTCTGAATAGTGTTGATGCTGACAGCACGTATTTTTATAACAGCTTTCCGTATTTGGGCGAAGATGAGACCAGAGACACTGGTGTGACTACTGCTGCAATGAAACTGATACCACCCTTATTTTAGCACGGCTAGAATATTACCTGTGATAACTTTTTCACATTTCTCGATGTTGCTGTACACCTAGCAAAGGAGCAGCCCAATTGGCACCGTTCGTCAACATCGTAGAGAACTGCTCCAGACTGCCAAAGCAACATCAGCATGAAACTACACTTTTCAAAACTGCAACCTCGTCGCCAAGCGTAACTTTAACCTGCTACGAATGCAAAATAACAAAGTCGTTAATCTTATTGAGCACACTTTACACACTTTACGCAGGCACAGCGGTTTCCTCAGAAAATAATGCTGAAAGAAACCAGGGAATGTTTTATTTTAAAGGATGGTCCAAAAAGATGCATCCATTTTTGATAAGTGGCAATTTGTATTGAAAGGTATACTTCGCAATTTTTTCAAAGGGCTGTCTCACGGACATGCAAGTTTTGTGTGGTCTACGTTTTTAGTTAATAATTTGCTCGATCCAAGCTCTTTGGTGTTGAATAAACGTGGCCACTCGCACTTTGAAGTTTGCATTGACCCTGTCCAACATCTCAAGTGGGATTCTGATCCCTGGTCGAATGTTATTCTTGAGCGCATCAATAGCTTGGGAACTGTGAACATAGACCCTGTCTTTCAGGTATCCCAACAGAAAATAATCCGAAAGATATAGGTCTGGAGAATGTGCAAGCAAAGTGTGGTCTGTACGACGGGAGATGTGTCTGTTTCCAGGTAAGAGACGATGGAGATACTCGAGTGAAGAATTGGAGCAAAGCGTTGCTGCTCCATCCTACTGTTACATCACAGTGTCCACATCCACTCCTAGTTTCTACCTCAGTGCCGGGATGAATTTTCTTCTCATTAATTCAATACATGGCGATGGCTCTGTGCTTACACTTACTGGATGTTCTTCAACATCTTCGAACCGGTATGGCCCGATAATACCGTTACGACCGAAAGCGCACCCAACAGGCGTATTCTCCACCACACGAAATGGGCGATGCTGATGCTCATGGGGCTGCGCCTGAACCAAAATGTGCATATTCTCTTTGCTCACGTGGCCATTGAGGTGGAACTTTGCACTGAAAAATATGAAGTCCAAACATGAGGATGGTTTACGATTCGATGACTGATGGTTTGCCCAAAGGCATGTCTCTCAGCCTTGTTTGCACTGGTCAGAAGTTGTACGATCTGTATTTTCTATAGAAACAGGTGAACATCCAGGTGCATTGTACACATAATTGAACTCCTTGAAAGATCTGTCTCCTGGAACAAACATCTTGTGATATCTTTGAAGACTTCTCCAAATATTGTCTCACAGTCAAGATGTGGTTTTCTTTACTGATTGACCGCGGCCGGCCAACCTTTAATGTTATCCTGTACATTTTCCGCCTCCGTGAATGTGTCCAGGAGGCGCTTTTGGAAAACAGAAGCTTGGGTTAATTTGATACGAAATGGCAGCGACCGTAAAATGGATACATCTTTTTGGATCACCGTGGTATAACAAAATAAAGCAGGAATGGAAGTTGTTAATCAGATGGCAAGGAAGTATTCTGCAAAAGGCAACAAGTCGAGGGTGGCCTGCATATGTTTTCTACAACGTGATTGATTTTGCCATTATGAATAGCTGGTTACTATATAAAGAAATATGCAGATCAAGGATTAGTCGTCATGAGTCCATGTAAAGCGTGACTGAAGAGCTTTGTGGAACATCACCAAACCACCAAGTGGTGAATTAACTCAGAGGGAACTAGAATCATCCACCAAAAGAGCGAAGGGGGTGCTCAACTTCCAAATGCCGCAACAGAACGACATTGTTATGTTGCACTTGTTGTAAAGAAGCATTAAACGGAAAACGTTCCACAAACGTGTTTCTAAAATGCGTCAAATAAACGCGACAGAAGCAAAAATTATTTCTGTCATCATTTACGGATCTTCGCGTTGATTTTCAGCTTCGTTTAATGCAGTAAAGCGGGAACACTACCATGCGTCAAAAAAGCCACTTGGTCGTTTCAGGTAATTTGACACTGTGGTCATTTTAGTGCATGGGTCTCCACACTACGGCCCGCGGACCAAATGCGGCACGCGAAGTCATTTTGTCAACAATGAAAAAATGATATATTTACGAAAATCATGTTGATTTGGTAGAATGTAACATATCCCGAAACAATCACATTACGCAAGATGTCCGGCCTCGGAACTGTTGTGTAATGGTTTATGTGACCCTCTGACAAAAACGTTTGGAGACCCTGTTCTAGTGCAGTGGTTTTCAACCTTTTTCGTAGCGCGAACCATTATAGCAACCCACTATCACCCAACGACCCCCGTCTAAAACTCGTACAAAGCAAATGTGTATGAAATATCTCCTCGCGACTCTCCAAAAATGGTTCACGATCCCTTTGGAAAATGGTTCACGACCTCCTTATGCTTACGACCCCTTTGGAGGTCGCCACCCCATGTTGGAAACCACTGTTCTAGTGTTACGAAACACGTGCTTTGCAGTGCGCAGTAACATCAGCCTGCCGGATGTCAGCACCAACAAGCAAACGTGCAGAAGTCTGCCAACAACCTTGACCGCTTGCAAGTTCAAACTACTTTTTATGCGTAGGCAGAAGCAAGACGAAAACCTTGGCAGTTTTGTAAAACCCATAGTTACCCTGCAGACTTCAAACATAAGCGTTACGAAGTGACAGAAAAAAATTTTGGGGGAAAAAATGTTTGATTTAAGGCGAATAACACTATTTTGTTTGGAAAAACGGCTCTGAAAGCACAAAATGACTACATTTTCTAAAAATTTGGGGGGGGCATTGCCTCTTTGGCCCTCCCTGGCTACGCCTATGTGACAGACGATCATTCACTGTAGCCATTCTCAAGCGTTTTGATTTAATCATTAAAAACATAAATATAAATTTTTTGTTTTTGCCTCTTTTTTCACATTTCTTAACAAATCGGCGTAGAAATGCAAGTGCGGCATGACAATTAGTATTTCACACCAGAAAAACTATTTCGTATGTAAAATTTGTCTGTTTTTAAAATTGTTTTTGCCCTTCTGCCTTTTACAAAAAACTCACCTTTTTGTCTTTCCACTGGAGTTAATGGTGGATGCAACATTTAAAAGAAGCCTGAATTACTGAGTCAAATCAAGCACCAACGAAATGGGGCACAACCCATCAGGCAAAGGATACACTGAAAAGCAATCAGTCTAGTGTATGCTTCGGTGTTGACACCATGCGTCTGACGTTCGTGGTACATTATAGTTTTAGAACAATGACACTCTCATGAAAAGCGCCATGTGGAGCAACGGTTGTTTGAAATTGTTCTTTAAATATATACGGCAACGATGACCCACAGAAACTGTCCAAAAGAACATTTCACATACCGCAGTGATCATTGAACTCTGTCTGTTAATTTAACTTCTTAGTCTCACAGAGCTTCTGAACATTGGCGGCAGACACTCAGAATCTGGAAGGGCTGATTGGGTTGTTCAACCTCTGCGGCAAGCAGTTTATTTAAATGAATTATAAAAATCGAATGAACAAAGTTCGCAAAGACGGCAAATATGCCAGGTTCATAAAGTGTTGCAGTCATTCAGTGCTTCGGCGCCTTCGTACAAATTTGCCTGCTTGGCAACCTGAGTTTAGAAGACTATAAAAGGTCAAGGAAACAGCTTCACATTGTCTTAATAAACAAAACAATTGATCTTTAACTCGGGCACGCAATCGAAGCATCTTTCCACACGTTAAAAGGTCAAAGTTTACACTCGCTCGCACGTATGTAAAGGCCTAATTGCCCTCAATGGATGTCCTGAACGTAATCTTTCAAGTGAACTTCGTAAGTCGAGGTCATTCACTCTACGTCATTCAGTTGCTACGTTACGCACAAATGATAAAATTTCCAGTTTCGTTTGAGGTTAAAAGAGCAATGAACCTACGATTTACAGCAACTTTGTTCCAAGAATCATTTCTTCATTGAAACGGCATGCCGTAATCATGTAAGTACAAGACTAATCGCTGTCACCACGCGTGTGGTGAAAAGGTTCAAAGGCATATTTGGAAATTATGTGTTGAGTGATGTGCAGTGCCTTAATTCGTGGGTGTGTATGCGGACAAGTGTATGATTCTCTATTGCGTCATCAATGAGGTTTTCAACACGCTGCGATTGGCAGAAAAAGAAAAATGAAACCGCCTGAGAACGTTTGTCGTAACAACGTTTTTTTAACAGTGAGCGAAAACTGCATCCAGACAACTTCGTCTTGATGATTATGGCATCGCTATGTTACATGAAATACAATAGTCTATCACCGCTGAAACGAACTCAAAACCTCGATTCTTCATACTACGTTGGTGTCAAACAAAATGGTGCGAAGCTTTGCCTTTGCAAAGACGAAAGCTATCTATTCAGCTCTTGACTGCAGCTTCAAATTACGCTTAAAAAACACGTTTGCCTTTGCCATACCACCTGTAAGTTACTCTACGAATACGTGAGCTGAAATCATGAATACTGGTTAATAAAGTGCAATCCATGCCGTTTTGGGAAAGGATTCCGTAAAAACGCAAAAGCGGGCAATTGTTTTTCGACAATATATTCCCCCTGATTTCCCTTTATTTTGATTGACCGCTCCATTATCACTGTTTGCACAGCAACCACTTTTGTGCTTTTGATTGATACTTTTCGGTGCAACGCCTACTCTGACTAGTAACCCAAGCTTCTCGGAAACCTAGTATCTCACTGACTGAAAACGTGCAAGTGTTGCCGTTTTCAACCAAGTTCCCGACATTTCCTGCACTTCTTCAAGATAAGGGCAAAGTGGCAATAACTGACGTTTACTCAATAAGCAGTTGAAATTTGTTTCATTGCGCAAGTCCAGATTTTTACCCGATTTGTTTTGACAAGCGAGCGCAACGCACTTCAGCTACGAGCACCTGCAACTCTGCAAGCGAAAGCTTCCTGCCACGTGGGAACTTCACGAAAACAACACAACGCATTTTCTATGCACAGGACTATGCGCATTGCTTTCTGTGCAATAAAGCGCGTGTGCCAGACCTGGCGGCAAACATTGAGCATTGCAAATAGCATGATAACGAAGTTTTGCTGTTTTTCGTATCGGACAGTATGAAACTTTTAGGCGGGGAATTCCAGACCGTTTGTACTGAGCCAGCAAGTAGACTGGGTGATTCCAGGCTGATGCTGGCAACACCGTCACGAGTCATACATGCGTAGTTCTCATCCGTTGAACCTCGCTATGTTAGGCACACTTCCTGCCCAGGAATTTCGATTCTCCATACAATAAAGGAATGGAATCTTTCGAATTTGTCTGCATTAGAAATTTCTGAACCAGCTGTCATTTCAGCATGAATAAGAGGGCTTTATTCGTAGGTGACGGTAGTAGGGCAAAAGTAGCATGTAGCAATGCAGGGCGTAAAATGGCAAGTCATAGGAATGACTAGACACTTTTTTGTAACGTCGTGCAAAGCATCTTAGACAGCCGCGATTGAAAATTGCGCATTCGATGTATCAGAAGACAACATTCTAATTATGTACAAAATATCTGGCCAGAAAGAACAAAGTGCCTGGTTTCACGAAAGCATGTCAAAAGTTTCTTGATCAGCTTTGTATTATAATTGCTGAATCAAGTGACTTACGTGTGGAAAAAGCTCTTGTGAATTAGTGCATGTCCAGCACGATTAGAAGCGCATTTAGTAATGTACTGTACACGAAAACTGTTAGCTTTTTTCACATCAATTTAAGCCAGCGCTACAAATTAGAAAGAAATATTTCCACATCGTTTTATAAGTAGACCATCTTGCTTAATAGCGGGTTTCCCCGCAATGCTTCAATGGCGATGTCTCTGGTGTTACAACTCTGTCAAACTTTTGCTTCAGCATGAAACGGCAGTTCCATTTCTACTTTTGAAAATGAGACCATTGACGTGGGTCGAGCGATTTTCACGTTTGTTTCGTTTTCCTTCTGAGGACTTTGCTGAAATTTTGAGAGATTATTTCAGCTCAATGTGACAACTTAGCAACACAACGAGCCTTCTTACACAGGATTATAGCTTTGAACAAGCGTTACTACACCAAGCATGGAGAAAGGAATTTGCGCTGGCACATTGACTGCGGCTTTTTGAAGAGCAGTTAGTTATATACACACCTGTGGAAAATAAACTAGACATGTTCTCAGTGTTTGACAATGAAAATAAACAAAACGAAAGTGCTCATGTTCGCTTGTTCAAGGTGTCGCACAATCGATCTTTATTTCATAACAGTGGTTTCACAGGTACTGTAGGTATTTTTTCAATTTTTGATGCTGATCACGTGGTAGTAGGAGAAACGTCTATGTTTTGAAGCAGCTTAGAAGATTGCAAGATTAACCTTGATGATAATGATTAAAATATTCGGAAATCAAATTTTTACAAAACGTATCTCACTGCACATAGAAATTTCTCTGTCAACCCTCATGTTTCAAAAAAGCAAGACGAGCATGCCTCTATTTAGTGTAATGTCAACCACAGAGCCATTTTTGTGATGGTTTATTCCAAAGAAACAAAACTGCAAGATATCAATATGCTCTACGGGCTTGAGCTAATCAAATCGAGAAGTACATATTGAGGAACGCAACGCCGCAGCACCATCTATTGTTTAATTCCTGCATCTATTGTAAAATTTTTACT
>JGI24159J19872_10000571_pt1 | contig 34082 bp, 29 predicted proteins | sample Ectturendosymbi4_FD_19872 | JGI IMG/M metagenome (IMG submission 19872) | reverse complement strand
TGTTGCTTTATTTTTTGACTGAAGATGGATTAAGAATAATCCGAAACGTCTCGAAATAAAACATGTATAGTTTTTTGAAGGCTTTTTTAGTGTTGATGAAATTATCTTTTCTATTTCGCCACTTTTATGTCATTCCATAGAAGTTTTTTAAATTGTCTGTTAATTTTTTATCTTTTGGTAATCTGAATTTTTTAATATATGTATGGCACAAGATGAATTTCCCAGCATTTTAAAAATTGCTCAAATTACATTACACCCATCCTTAAAATAACCATTCCCAAATCTCCTAATGACTATAGACCAATATCCATTCTTCCAACCCTCTCCAAAGCATTTTGAAAATTGATTTACAGCAGAATGCATACTTTTTTCAAGTACTTACATTCTAAGCCCATAATTACTGTGTTTTTCGCACTGCAGAGGTCTGCAGTGATATCTTTAATATCTTTATTACAAATCATGGCAGTAATAGTTATTGAATTGGCAATTGCTGCCATGATTTGTAATAAAGATAAAAACTAATAACACTTACATTGTCCCTGGAGTTGAGTAAAGCTTTTAATTGTGTTCACCTACTTCGCATATTGTTTCATCATGGAGTAAGAAGGGCGCACATAAAAAATCTTGCTTCGAACTTGGACAACAGGGTTCAGTGTACTAAAACAACAGATTTCAAATCTTTCTTACACGTAACATGTCGTCTTTCACAGGGGTCTACCCTTGGACCTTACTGTTTGTTACATATATTAAATGATCGATAATTGTGAACTGAGATTTTTATTGAGATATTGGTATTTTTATTGAGATATTGATAATATTGAGATTGCATCAGTCCACCATTACCAAACAAGGCTTGCTTCTTCGCAAATATATCATTTACCCAGAATGAAATCATCTCTGGGCCAGGTTCTTCCAAATATATTGGTCCCAAACTTTGAAATTCCTAAATATGTGAAGTCTCTTTCATCTTTTTTATTTGGAAAGCAATACAAAAATGTCTTGTCCTCTTGCCGATATGCCAGTTGATTGTTTATGTATCTGTTCCATTTTTCTATAACTTTGCATATAATGCCTCTTCTTTCTATCCCTCACCCCACAAGTGCTCCCCCACCCTCACTGTACACAGATATGGTTCACATCCTCGGTGGTTTTGTTTTTCACCACAAACTTCTGCCTGATTTTCGAACTATTGCGCTTTGTCACTTCATTTTTTCTGTCCACGTGAAGCGTCTTCAACTTAATATTGATTGACGCCAACATTTGCGACAGCTGGGTAGTTGACTCATAAGATATTTCGCTAACTCTTTGTCTCAAATATGTAGTTCACACCGATTTGCAGAATTCCCAATTCCTCAATTGTTTGCTTCTCAACTGATTTTCCTGCCCTTTAGTCTTTGTTTTAAGACAGACTTAAAAAATGCATTACGGGCCTGCACTGCTTTAAACAAAGGACGTGATTTCTACAGACCTTCAATGACTACCACGCCTTCGTCTACACAGTAACTGCCTTCATTAAGTTTTACATTTTTGAGAAAGCTTCTAGTTTTTTTATGTCGCCGATATAAAACGGGCTTCTCATTTCTGCACCGGCTTTCCTACAACGTTGTACATGAATTCTGTTTTACTATATTTTGTTAGAGATGCAGTTCCAGAAGCTTCTTCTGTTTCAGATTGTTTCAAGCTGCTCCTGCGCGGACTGTCTGGAATTAGTGACAAAAACCCGAGCATGTTTTATTAATTTCCAGTGATTCAGACTCTTGCTTCTTCTTCATCGTTTGAGCACTTCTTGAAATCCGCTGCTTGGCCGCACTAGATCTAGGGGCAGGTGTTGAGCAGCCATTCAATTGTCTCATCGTCCAGCACCGTCAGGCCATGCAGTCCATGGTTTAAGACGCCGGGCATTCCCACCCGTTGGACAGGTGAGCGCTGAGTGGAGCAGATATCCAGGCTCCATGGCACGGCGTGCTAGAGACAGTGTGGCTCCATTGCGACGAAGCTCAGCAGGTTGGATGCCTGCGAGGATTGGAATGTTGCCCGCTGGTGTAGGACGCAGACATCCAGTCACAATTCGCAAGGCGTCGTTGATGGTGGGGTCAATGCGGCGGGTATGAGCACTGCGGCACCAGACAGGAGCGCAGTACTCTGCAGTCGAATGGACCAGAGCAAAGGTGGCTGTTCGTCAATGTTGTTACTCCAGCACCTCAACCGGAGCCAGCAAGCTGCCTCAGCAGTGCGACGAGTGATGTCAGCTTCTTGCGAAGTGACTCAAAGTGTCGGCGATACGTGAGCGATCTGTCCAACGTTACTCCGAGGTATTGGCCTCGGAGCAGAAGGGCGGGTTTCGTTGCTGAAGTTGACTTTCAGCTCACGTTTGGCTTCCTTGTTGTTGAAACGGAAGATCGCTGCCACCGTTTTTGTAGTGCTGGGCTGGCGATTAAACCCAGTCACCAGCACAACGTATGCTTGCACCAATAGTAGCAGACACTTCGACAGAAGCAAAACATTGACCGCCACGCAACCGCCCGGTCAACCAATCGATATCCAGATTGTTTCAGTTCATGTGGTCAGTAACGAAATTGTTCCGGTGCAAATTTTGTTGCCTGGTCAAGAAAAAAAAGATCAGATAGAAAGAAAACTCAAAACTTACTTGTCGGTAAGCGAAGGGTTTTCATTCCAGCAGCTGACTGAGAGACAAGAGATGGATTGTGACTTCTGTCCAAGCTGCAATGACAAGTGAAAAGTCTAAGTCTGACAATAGCAAATAGCACAGCGGCAAATGCGTCGCGAAAGAAAACCTATGCAATAAAAAGTCAAAATCAGACAACGCTTTTCTCTAAAAAGTAATCAAGTGCGGAGCGCAAAGCTCGGACACTTCATTCAACAAGGAATCAAATGCCAGTTTGTCGCCACATCTAATCGCGTGAATGTGGAGATGGCCATAGCGCCAGAAACAGCTATCGTCCCTCAGGTTCACATCTCGACCTAACAGTGTTTAACTTGACAAGCATCAGAAGAAAGCAGCGATGAACGACCAACGCAGTTGTACTGTGGATACACACATGACAAAAATACTCTACACAGGGAGTGTAAAGTAAGGTTCTGTCATTTTTATGAGGTAGTAGCAACACATGTGAGAAGTCAGCCTGAAAATGACAAGACGTCGTGTTTGAATGGCAAGCCTAATCTTTACAAGTAAATATCTGGTAGTTAGAAAGAAAATCATACCCAAACCTCTTAACCGGTACCCGACATGGGCGTGTGCACCTCGTTGGTGACTGTCGCCGCAAAACCAAGAGGTGAAGAGCGAATCTGAACACCCTCCTCATGACATAAAATCAATCACTTCAGACGTCATGACTCATTAAGCCTAAATGTTTCGACTCCTGATCTTAAATCTTCAATTTTCCTATCAAAATGATCTTGTATGCGGACTGGAACTCATTCAACTTTTGCGCAAAGACGTTTTGCTTTGCCGTTCAACGCACACAAGTGGCAAAACAACAAGTGAGGTAAATTACCTGATCGCTGATCCGAAAAAGTTTTCCAGGTTGTTTGCTCTTTTCAACAAAGCAGTTTTCACATCGGGGAGGAGATTGGCAGAACCAAGCTCACCAAAGACTTCAACAGTTGCTCCATCTGGAACAATCGTATGGAAGTGTCGATATTTTCAAAATAATTATTTCACTGAAATGACTATTACAGAAGCTAGTAAGCTGCAGCTGTTCCATGCACACAACATTTGCCAAATGGAAAGCAACGATTTTCTTAAACTTTTGCAAACAATCGCGGGTCGCAAATCGTCACAACACACAACCAGAATTTTTTCATGCAAACATGAAATTAAAAATGTGTAAAATTTTTTAACAAATATAATCTGTCGTCCATTGTTCGCATCGGATGAAAAATGTGCAACACTTTCCTTCAAATGCATCCGTTTATACAAAAAGGTGGAAATCATGTCAAGACGTCCAACAGCGATGTTCCATCCAGACTGGTATGTGTGGCAAAAATTAAAAGCTCAAACAAAATTCGGTGTTTCTCGGCAGTGCATCCACCAACTAAGATGCTGTGAGGAAAATGACTTCCGCCTAACCTCAGATAGATAATATCTTCATAACATTAACACCTAAAACCAAACCATGCTACGTTACCCCGCACCCCGTCATTCTTCCCTGATATCTGTTGTTACACACATACTGTTCATTAAGCTCGTCGTGGTTGTGGTAAAAACATAAATTGCCATGACACACCCAAACCACTTCTTAGAACTGGGATGGAAGCCCCTCCCACGACATGCGACCGAACACTGTGGAGCAGAGTGAGCGTCAAACAGAAGCTTCTGTGAACGCAACATCTCTCATACAATAAACCGTGATCGGAGCCAGGAATATATCAGGGTTTCACACAAACGATCAAAATACATTTATTCCACAATACAACTAACACAGTGAAGATAGATGAATCTTCCGAGTACTGTCGACCGTGAAGTCGACTGTATTTGCAGGTGTCGATTACGTGCTGCGAATGACAGTTGCTTTACTTCAGGATTCTCTAAAATCGATTCAAGTTCCACGGAAAACAAACGATCAGAATAAATCGAAGCTGCCACGCCCAGGAAGTGACGTACCTGGCAAGCGCAGGAAGTGGCGATAGAGTTCTCGCAATCCGTCCAAATGAAGGGTGTGGATGGACACGTGGGTTGTTACTTCTCGTCTTTGGTGGTTCCCCTCCAAGTCATCAGTGTTCTCATCCCAGATGTAATCATACACTGACGCCTGGTGAAATGCACAGAGCTGTTAATCGCTGGTCAAGCGTGAATCCAAGTGTTGATGATTTATCGCACAACCCCAGTGCTATTTTTCACCTGATGGACATTACTAATACCAACACGCCAATCAGAACCGACCACGTCTTTCATCTCCATACGATGTCATCTTATACGTCATACAAGGCAGTGTCGCATTTCCCGAAATTTTTGTAGTTTTTCCAGAACACAGGGGGTACTTTGAGGACAAGTGACACGTAAGAATAATTACAAGTAAAATTCACCAAAATGATGCTGTGATCGAGAAATGTGGGTCAACTAGCATGCGTGAGTAGAAATGTGTGTTAACTGCCATGCGTGAGGAGCAACCCGCTATAATGATGAAGAATTTCGCGATTGCTGTAAGAAAAATCACCCAATGTTTGCACTGACGTTTTTGTCCATCGTTGTGGACAATACTGCCTCACATGCTTCTGTCTGGTTTATTGTTAAAAAGAATTGAATCTTTAAAAACCTGATTGTTACGTCACAAACCAATAGCAAGCAATTCAAGCGCACGAGCGAACCTTTCGTCTTTCTCCATCCGCCCCCCTCCACTGCTCTGCTTTCTTGACAATGTAGCTCAACTCTTGGTTGCTAAGCTCAAGGTCGTGAGGCATGAAAAAGGATTCCTCGTCGCCATGGAGACGGAAGAAGACGTCCAACATCCGCCCATTGTTGTGGAGTTTCAAGAAATACAAGTAAAGAATGACGCCCGCCACGAATGTTACAATCAGGTACAGATAGATGGTGAGGGGGATGCCGGCCACCCCGGACCCTGTGGGAGGAATTTTCGAGTTATAAGAAAAGAATGAGATCGTGAATTGTTTCTGTGAAGGATGACGTATTTTGACGGCGAAGCAGCTGACAAGCACAAGACATACCCCAGCGCCACTTTCAGCCAATAAAATTTTCTGTTGACAGGGTGGGTGGGGCGAGTTGTAAGCTGGATGATGCGAGGGGGTGGATGTAGTTGCCATGTTCAGGCTTACAATGCTTACGTGGCTTGCAAATTACCGTGATCATTGGAAAACTTTGCTTATAGTTTTATTTGAAGTAAAACAGCGCATTCAGTTCAATTGCCCCGTTTTTTTGTTAAAAACTCAAACAAGAAAAAACAAAAGAAACTCATTTTTCAAGACAATTACCAATCAATGAAAGTAAAACGTGTGTCGCAGCAAATTGTTTCTACAAACCGTCCACGTCGTAAAAATGCCAGTAGAGCTTGAAAGCGTCGCCTATTGGCTCTGTTGCTGACTTGTTGAAACGGCCCAACGCTGCATCAACTATAACGATGATGTAAGGATCAAGAACAACCCAAAGTGAGAAAGCCAAGATGAACTTCGAAAATATCAGAGGGAATGTTCCCAGGAGGACCTGACTGAACCATGACACAAGAATGAAAAGGATCTGCAAAATAACGTTACCCATAGCTAAAAACCGCCCAACTCTCTTGTTATTTTTTTCGCCTAGTACGTTTCGAAATAATATTATCGTTTAATTCGCAAACTGCATGGAATGGCCCTAATTTAAACGTACGTGATAGTTTGGCAAGGTGTTAAAAACATTCATTATATTTCAGATTTGAAAAGAAATTGCTAAAAGATCGAAGCTTAGGAAACCAATATTTTCACAACGATAGAGAAAAAAGAGGTCCTTAAAACGGACGTCATCCTTTGCTTTGAAACGAGACAGCACCTGTATGATGATGTTAGAAATTGGTCCAAGCACAACCACACCAATCTCTTCACCAGTACTAAGAAGATCAGACTGGTAGTTGAGGTTGACTGTGTACGCGAAGAAGACGAACGAGCTGACGGGGATTCGGAGCGCCTGGGATTGAGAAAATCAAATCGGTTCATCCGTTATTTCACATTCATCAATCACAAAAATTATATAAAATAGTTTTTCGTCAAAGAAGAAGCAAACAGAAATGTGTCAAACAGCGATTCTTTACGTTTTCAAAAGAAACAAAATAATTTTACAAAATGAAACTTTCACTTTGTAGAAAAAACGCACTTTTCGCATCCAGTCCTAAAACCTCCTCACCTGCAAGAGAAGCCACTGCCCGCAGTAGTGAATGTACAGCCGAACAAACCACAGAAGAAGCAGAAACAAGACAGTGATCCAGAATTCTCTCGTCCTCCACTGCGAGAACCCCATCTCGGAAATGAACATCCTCCCAACATACCTGCACAACGCATGATAATGGTCCAAGTCAGTTGAGAGATTTTTGCGGATCTAATAGGAAGTTTTTTTTCGTACCACATACAAAAATGAGTGGATATTGTGGGTGCACACTTCTAATTAATAATTTTAGTAGATCCCAACTCACATTACAACGCAAGTGATGTATCCATTATGCAGATCATCATCCATGTTGCTACGACAGGAAAAGCTTATATTAAAAAGTTCTTTCGCGATACGGCGCTGGAATGGTTTGTGACAGGGAACGATGGAAGTTAGACCACAATATGCTCCCAGCTCAAATCACCTCCAGTGCTTTGCAACTGTCAGTGGATCTTACCCACAACCACTGCACGTTCATCGCTATACACAGCAAGCAAAGCGTTGGCGCTAATCGCCGCTTACTCCGCCCTCTCGAGGCCGATCCTCTGCACTCTTCCCTTGGTCGAAAACGGAGGCTGCACAGAGAAAGTGTGACGCTCCAGATTCTCCAGGTGAGTCAGTTTCGGCTTCTGTACCCTTTTCTTGAGCAGGGGCGTTTTTGGCAGCAGTGTGGCAGTCCGCTGTTTATAAATAAACACTCACTATGCTGAGACAATTCGTTTTAACATTTTATGCATGTGTATGCTGAGACAAACACTCACTATGCTGAGACAAACACTCACATGCTGAGACAATAAACACTATGCTGAGACAATTCGTGCAAAACATTCAGCATGCCTTGCTTAGAACCTCCTGTGAAGATCGTTCAACCATTTCGATTTGCTGGTACACCAGGCCCCGCTTAATATCCACCGCGGTAGTAAAAAGTAAAATTCAATAATTTCGTGCAATGTGCGGTGTTGATGAAGAAAGATGTTTATGCGATGGACTGGAACGTGCTTTGTCCCACTGCGTGATTATCACGGTTTGAAAATACTCGATTTAATGAGATTCGTAAAGTGACATTTTGGTTCGAATGACATTCCACTAAAACAGCTATTGACGAAAATCATTAGAAGATCAAATGCTTCGTACGAATGAAAAATTATAACAAAGCAGCTTTCGTTTTTTTAACCTGCGATTGCGAAAATGCTGTCCCGGCGTAAATTGGATTCAATAAAACCGGTGGGTTTATTATTCATGGACTTATTGCGTTTCACTGTATTTTAAAATATAACCTCACTAAATATTCAAACACAATCGGTTTCAAAACAAGATATAAAGGAGAGATGATAACATGAACGCTATAATTGGGATAGTAGCAAACGCACTTGCAACATGTGTCTGAAAAAAGGAAGTTACGATTGCGATTCACCAGCGTGACAGATAGCCTTGCCTTCCTCAGGCAAGCATTTCTTTGTAATGTGTAATAACCTCGGACTTAACGTCTGCTTTTTCACGCAACCTCGAACCTTTGCATTGTATTCTTCTACTGCGTTCTTGTAATGTATCTTGTAGAAGATGCCCTGCTCTCCAGGAACCGCTATTAAGTCGTCGTCAGTGTCGACACCAGTTTCGGATTCTTCGTCGGTCTGGTAAGTTATTATTCAGGTCATGTAAAGAAAAAGATCCGATGACGTCAATGCGAGGCTGTTTGGCGAACTGCGTTGTTTGACGAAGAAAAAGGTTTTCTCGTAAATTTGCTTACGTCATACGCATAGTTTCAGAGCAACGGGTCACAACATGAACGTCCCGCTCGTGGAAACAAACAATGCTGATTGCTTGTACGTCCGCGGCATTAATATAATTTTCCCGATTTCAGTTAGAAAAAGTCGGAAAGCAAAAAATTTGCTCGTTTTTTGCTACCTTCGCATTGTTCAAATACTTTGTATGAGAAAAATACGAAGTTATTACCTTCTACTTGAAATTTGCATTTTTATTTTTTATCTTCACGAAGCGAACCTTTGTGTCTTTGTGAGACATTTTTTCAGCAGATTTATCCAGTTTTGAAGGCAAGTTTTTTCTTCTTCGAAACGACGAGGATCCAGTTTCAGAAATGGCTTCCTTCCCCGATGTCAGTAACCCGGATGTGGAGGCGTGATCAGATGATTTATTGGGTAAAGCGACACTGGCGTTTGTGGAGGATCGAGCATCGTCTACAAACATGAGATCGGTTCCCATTCAGAGATGTAATAAAACAAGCGACAAAAATATCAAAAATTGCTTTTGTAAATGGCGCTCAGCAACCACAAAACAGGGTTTATCCAAAAGTAAATTCCAAACAAGGAATTCATCTTGATTATTCAGTTGTTGCGTTCCCATTCAATTTTTTAAAAAACTTATTGGCGAAAAAAGATGGGATTTTTGCAAAAAGTTCAACGTGTGACACTTAGCGACAAAATGCTAAGCTGTGAAATTCACAAATCCCTGCCTAAATGTTCGGTCACTCCTCCGAATCGGGAGATCCCAGCTTTGTTGATTCGACCACGTAACCAGAATGACCCAGGAAAGATTGGCGAGCAATCGTGCTGGCCACATCCCCGGGAAAGCGGCCGAGATTTCGTCCATGGACCAGGTGGCGTCAGTAAGTCTCCGACCTTGCTTGGTCCCGTTTTGGTGTGGAGCCAGCGGAACTATCACAGGTTGCTGAAAACTTTGAGGTATTTCGAGGCCTCCTAGAGTTGCTGTTCCCGCCAACTTCCCGGGAGGAAGACAGGGTGTGAAACGGTTGTGCTTTATTCGTGCAGTTTTGTGACTTAAGTCACGAAGTGACATCGAGTATTGAAGAAAAATATTTGCAAGTCCTGGTTGGAGAAGCCTTTTCATGAAAATATTTTATAAAAACTTACACAAAATTGTTTAGTGGTTCTGAGCTTTGCTGCTGGTGTACAACTTTTTCTGGCCCCAGCGTTTTGTTGTCAATCATTATATATATATATAAAAACAGCGGTGGTAGGCAGTGTCACTACTTATGTATCGAGGATGTCAAGGGCAGTGAAGTCGTTGAGCACACATCTTTTGAAGAAAAATTGTATAAGAAAGGCAACAAATGCACAAACTATTTGGAAAAAGATTGCACGTAAGTGACACGACTCAACTACAGGGGTGAAATCACGTTAGAGGGGCAGATGAAGTAGTGCTTAACGAAATGTTAAAATACCTATCGAAGCGGAAAATTGGCTTCGTCTTGAAGAAGCTAACACTAATTTGTAAAAAAGTACGTTTTGTACGTGTCCTATTTGGCGTTATTTTGTTTTCTTGTATTGTCACGCGCGCGAGTGCATTTTTGTTGCGCGCCGTTAATGTTTGTCTTGCGTTGATTGTTTGCGACGTGGCGTTGGTTCTTTGCGCCTCCAGCTTTGTTCAGAAGTCACTTTCCGGTTGACATCGCTCATGTTGTTTCATTCACTGTATGTCGCTTGATCGTTCGCTGCGGACTCGACGAATAAGTCTAATAAAGCCTTCATTAGGTCACATCAGTACGTAACAACAAGATGCATGGATAATGCTGTGGAAACAAACTCGAAAATCAATAATTTGTGTGAAAACATGCTGAAGCTCGAAATGTTAAGTTATAAAACACACGGTTCGTACCACAGATGGACGGGAAGCTACACGTCATGCGAAGGTCAAAACAGGGAGTGGATGAATTTTTCGAAGAAGCTCTGGCACAAGCGAACTCAAATGAACACAGGGACGAGGAAGCAAGTCCTTGTAAGAGTGATTTGTATTCAACAAAAGCGAAATCTATGGTTACTCACATTTTTTTAGTCAAACGCTTAAATTTGAATCAGCAACGTTTCGCAGATTCTCTCGTTGCCAATTTTTCTCGCGAAAACTATGGTTAACGCACACCAACTTATTTTTTTAGGTATACTACCGGTCACGTGATGTGTGAATTACTAACGCTCCGCGCTTCATTCATTGGATTCAGTTGACGATTAAACCAATCACAACAGTCGACGAGGGTGTTAGTGCTGGATGCTGTAGGAACAACCGTTTGCTTTTTGCGGACGATTTAGTGCTGCTTGCATTCTCTGAACAAGGTCTTATGCACTTGATCGGTTTTCTGCTGCTTGCGACCGAGCCGGAATGAAAATGAGCACCAAAAGACCGAGGTATTATGTCTCTATGCAGAGTCTTCAGTTTTTAAATAAGTTTTTGTTCCGCTCCCCTCTTATGGTCGTGAATCTTGGGTGATGGCTGAAAGAATACTGTCCTAAATGCAAGTGGCAGAGATGGGATTTATGCGAAGAGTTCACGGTGTTTGACACTTCGCGACAAAGTGCGCAGCTGTGAAATTCGTCAAACCCTGAATGTCGAACCACTTCTTCCCAGCATAGAGAGATCCCAGCTATGTTGGTTCGCCATGCTGTGACCAGAATGTCCCATAGAAGACTGGCGAGGTGAGTTCTGCTGGCTAAACCCCACGGAAAGTGGCCCTGAGGCCGACCAAGGATCACGTGGGGTAATTACATTTCCGACCTTGTTCCGCCCCGTCTTGGCGCGGAGTAAGCAGAACTACAAGAGGTTACTGAGAAGCCGTGAGGTATTTCGAGACATCCTAGGGAAGCTTCCCCCGCTACCCTCCTGAAACGAAAGGCGGGTGTGATTGAATCAAAACATTTGTTTTTGAAATATCGAACATAGTTTAATTAAATCGTTATCTCAATCATAACAAAATCCAGCCATGAATCGTTCGCCGAAGAACAGCATATCTGTGTCCAGCTGCTGGCAGGGAGTGGGGGTAGCTCCCAACGAACTTGAAAACGTGCTGTAGCTTCCTTGCGCCAAGCAAGACACCCAAAGTGCCAGTTTGCAATGACGTCACAGAGTCAGGCACGAGATGACGTCACAGAGTCAGGCACGAGATCCAGATCGTTGAGAACACCTTCATGGAAAGCGAAGCGCGTGCAGTTCAGGCGTCAGCAGCCTCTGCATCACTTCAAGCAAATCTCTGCCCAGGCGTTCTTGTATGCATATGTGGCTTCGTGCATTGCTCGCATGTACTCTACACGGTCGGGTGTGTTCACTGTGTTTGCGTTCGCGCTTGAGCAACACGCGCAGCGATTCCCAGCGCCATAAAATCAAGGAATGGGTCAAAGTTCAATCGGTTCCGTCAACAAACACATACTGAAGCAGCCAAAACACTAAATTAAATTCGACCAATGAGAATGTCTCCCATGTTTTCTTCAGGAACAGCAGTTATGTTTGTCGATGACGTAAATAATCTTTTCTCTTACTTGCAAACGTCCTGGTTATAGCGAAAGGATATGCGATGCATTCCAAGACGTGAAACAGACCCAGCTGCATGAGTGACCTGACAACCCATACAATTAGACTGACCCAGATAACACATATATCAGCATTGCAGCCGCCACTAACTTGTTATAAACAGTAAAACTGTCGTACAGTGACGCTTGCACGGATGCTGGGATTATAAGTTGGTGAAAACGAACTGAGATGAAATTTTAGGCAAAATTTGAAAGTCTTGCTGAAGCGAAATGATTTTCATCGACACGAAACACAAAAAAACTGTTGCGTACAAAAAATATTGCCGCTTTCTTTTGCGGATACCACAATTTTAAACAACAAGACCAATCTTTGCGTGTAAAACTTGGAAGGTGAGTTTTCAATAGATTTCAACACGTTTTGCCTCACAAGACCAACTGGACTCAGATCTATTTAACAAAAACAAGCTACAGACAACAGCCATAGCTCACCAGCCAAAGACACTTTGTCACAGTCATCATGACTTGGCATCTTTTCTCCGTCAACCGCTTCCTCTGCATCATGAATTCGATCTGGAAAGCTGAGCAGGCCCGACGTGAACTGGAGCTCAACTTCGTATTCTTTTTGCCCGGACAAGTAGCGGGGCAACCTGGTGATCTATGTCGCCAATATCAGACAAACATAAAAAGAGCGAAACAAGCCACTCGCTTTGTGTCGTCTTGACAGGTTTGTTGAGAACTTATTCGTGTTTTGCCGAAAGCTTGGTCGTTGGAAGCGACTGGAGCAAAATAAACTTTGTACTCGAAAATTTGCGCAACTTTACAATAAACTTAAAAATTCAATGAACGTTGACAGAAAGTAACTCCAATATTTTGTACTTTATGCGATTGCTGAGAGCAGGAACTATTGCAGGCCAAGCTCTGTTTGGATTAAAATGTTCGACCCAGAAATGAAGCTTGTCTCGGGTTTAGATGGAAGCTGCGGCTCACAACATGAATTTAGAAAGCGCTGCAAGATATTCGATCACTTTTTGACAAACGGAACTTATTTGAACATCAAGTCATATTCGTATCAACCTAACATGTTGTTTGATTAATCACGCTATGTGTAGATGGCATCTTACGTTGATATCATTTTTAAATCACTGAGTGAATTTATTCAAATTCAGAGTACGGCCGGCGGCGAAACAATTCATGCAGCACAAAGGAATGTTGCGTTGTTTCCACACACATTTGCAACAAACAAGGCTTCTGCAGCTCAACTGCATGTGGGTATGGCACGCATGATTAAACGTACTTGAATATAAAGGTTGGCAATCCAGTGGTCGAGGTCGGTCGCAATGAGTTGTTCAATCATAGAGTGCTTCGTGATCCTGGTGTCCATGTGTCCGCGGATCATTGGAAGTTTGTAGAAGCCTTGAACTATCCTGAACTGGCCATCGCATATCGGGAAGCAACCTGCCGCAAACAGCAAATCATCTTTTTCGGCTTCGCTGTGATTGCAAACGATCTAGTCCAACACTGCTGCATGCAAATCAACCGAAACGTTTAGTATTACGAGAATAAAATCGGTTCGGAATTTGCTTAGGGTATTTCCCGCCTTCTGTCAACCCACATGTGCGATTCGGACATCCCGCAAATTTATTCACATCAATCACTCAAAGTTTTCTTCAGACGCTTTTCAAACAAACTCCGGCATGGAATTGCAGACGAGTGGGTTTATGACACGCTTGTGGTGTGTGTTGTGTGAAGCGCATAAGAAATGTGCACTGAAAACGCACATAACTTGGAATTTCAATGAAAAGCGCTTATAAATTCCATAATTTAGAAGATCTCCAGCAATAACTCATTATTCCACCGCATTTTTTCGGTTACCAAAAGGATGTCCAGAAAAACATATTCTGACTCAAGATGCTAAGCCTACTCAGATAAGGCATTTGCACCAAACAAGGCTGGCAGTGGAAATGCACTGTACCGTTAAAATACTTAATGAGTTTTAGATGACGTTCCCAATATACGAAAAACGCCTGTTTAAACAAAGAAGTCCATGTGATTCTAGAACGGCATACCGGCATGCTGATCAAGTAATCCGGTTGGCCGAGCAACATTCCCACTGCCATTAGCCACGACAATATGGGTCAGTTTGTCATCGAAAATTTTTAAACGCTTGCTTCTGTTTAAAACAAGGAGGTTCCATGAAAGAAGCGCGACGTTTTAACATAAAACGCCGTTTCTTTTGTTTTGAAAATCGTTTGAATAATTCTCTATACATCAGCTTTCTTGCGCTCACACCCACATTGTTGCCGTGACACCTTTCAAAACAAGTTTGTTTGACGTGGTTACGAAAGTTGCGTCACAATGATCGTTTCTTAGAGCCCATACGATAGCGTGGTACAGCAAAACCATTGTCTCAGCAGCGTTCCTTCACTGCACACACAGGGTGCATCAGAAGGCAATTTACGTTGCTTTCAGTTTTACTACATGTTATAGTTATTGCAAACCGGAACAGCAGTTCTTACATTATTTCTGGCAATGGCCTTTCTCTTTTCAAAAGGTTTGAGTTATTCCGCACATTAGAACAAATTTACCTTAAACGAGGATTTTTAATTTTTTGCGGGACTCAGCATTCGTGAAACCTAATAGAAATGTTCGAGCTTTCTTCACCGAAAAAAACTTACCTCTAAAACCAAATAACTAATCTCTGCAAAGCAACAAGGTCGAATCAACCAGCAAATTTCTAATAAGAAATCGATTTCACGTGATTCTAGAAATCTCCAGTCCTGAAACCTTATTCAAATAAAATCTTCTATTGAGGATTCGTAGAGTTATGTGAAAACGATTTGCAACACATTTGCAGGGTCTCCTTGCTCGAACATAGATATGTGCAAGTTTGAATCATCGCAAAGTCATGAAAGCAGAACCCAGTCGGCTGATTCCTCGAAAGTTTACAGCAAACTTAAAGCTTTTAATTGTTCTCTAAAAGCAGCCAGTCCTGTGTGATATATTCATATCTAAGAGACTGTTGTAACGACGGACAATGTCAATGGGTTATGGTCGACGGAAATCCCACAACTACAACACATGCCAAATGTGGGTGGGGCCGGGGAAGCCGTTCGAAGCGAAAACCTGGATTTGGTCATTCTGAAAACATTGACGTAAAACTGTAACTGTTTCAGTTCAAAACATGTCTTCCATGAGCAAGATTGCCACACGCAAGATCCTCACGACTAATTTTTTGTTGTTTTCTGCAGGAAATTAAATGGGTCGATCGACACCCATCGAAAATATGCTTTTCACAGTAACAAGCCAGTCACCACAGAAATTAAACGAGGTTTCCAATGGAGAATAAATTTTTCAGCTCTATAACTCAAGTAAAACCAAATCAAAGGTGAACTTAACAATAGATCAACCTTTGGCGTCAACTCACATAAAAATTTGCGATGTAGCTTTCGCAACGTGAAGCACTTTCAAACAGTATCTGGATTATGACAAACAGTTGCAAAGCTATCAACTGCAGAGAAACACAAGTTTCATTTCTTTACCCTTCGTCGCCAATCGTGCCTGGATTACAGGTTGTAGCATCAAATTAATTATTTTTCGCGTAGCGATCACCCACAGCTCCTGCATAAGCTATTTTAACTTGAGTAGAAACTACTCAGCTTTAATACTTCATGTTCGAGCCGGCAGTACAAACCCACCCCAAGCCACAACTCGATCAATCGGAGTGAGAGAGCCTCGGAGGAGGAAGAGTTCGAATGCGAGTATCATTCCAGGCTGTACCTTCCACTGCGGCGGCAGAACAGTAAAGACACTTTGCTCAATTGACATTTCGGACGATGAGAAACGGCCATCGTGGTAAACGGGCAGGGTCGCCCCGCCCCACTGCTGCCCTGCCAGCTTAGACCATCGAAGGACGTGGCCTCCAAGCCTGAAAACATATTCGAGTAACAGACTAACGACTCGCAACAGATAGTAATAATGACGTGAAATCTCAGCCGAGATTTATCAAAAATAACTGCACCTGTCGTAAAGCGACACCATCAGCACATATCGACCGGCGGGAGCCTTGTCTCGGATGCCACGGATACAGTTGACTTTGATCTGCACCGGCTGAGGCGTTTTCGACCATTCCACTCTCCATCTACGAGCTGATAAAACATTGGATCAGCAGAGTTTGACAAAAGAGGGGGGGGTGGATTTTTGTGAGTGATCTTCAGCAGCCAAACAGCTTTCCAACGTGTTCTTGAGATTAAACTACAAATGCCTAGAACGAGCAACAAGTACTATAGTTCTATCCATCAAGAGCAAGAAGGCAAAAATGATTGGAAATAAGTTTCTTTTGATCAAAATATCTGAAACATTCAACACAAGCAAAATGAAAAGGTGTGACAAATAAAAGTTCCAACACAATTTAACTGTGCAGCACTTACTCCCACTTTTTATATAACACATAAGAAAAACAACATAAAACGCACTTGGCGCAGCAGATGATGCAACCTAGCGCGGAATGTAGGAAGTTTTTGCAAAGAAGTATCACGAAATACAGTAAATCGTGTTTATTCCAGACTTTGTATTCAGACGCGCAATAACGTAGCAGTTTTAGATATAACATTAGCCTATTGCAGGTAATGGTTTATTGTTTCATATGACTCAGCCAACAAGCAGAAGCACCACAAAAGCCATCGCATGCAAGAAACCAACCATTAGCGAACATTAGAGCAAATGAAAACACAATGGCATAATAGCTGATCGGTGTAAAGAGAGGGGCGCTGTGTCATGTAGAATTAGCGAAAGACCGTGGCGGTCATCTCGTCAACCAACCCCGTTATTCACTTTTTGACAAGTGTTGAGAAACAACAGTTGGAGATCGAACAGGCACAATGAGAATTTGTATGAATGCAGTATGTCTTTACGACCAGCACCTCCAAAAGAATGTAGTTCAATTCTTTCGATGTCAACCACAAACAGCAAGCATTGTTTCAGAAGAGGTTTGTTTGTACTCTGGACAAGCTTGTGCGCTAATAGCCCCGTGTGAGTTTGAAACAAATGTACAGTAAAGCACGTGTTATGTAAAACACCGTTTCAAGTTACAGCATTCAGTATTACCTTTGCTTCCACCATACTGATTGTCAGCGAAAGTTAGATCTCCGTAGAAAGCTTTAACTTCAGCTTGCCGTTCTTTCAGAGCGCGCCTGAGTTGATTCTCAGATTGACGGAAGGCTGTCAGCATTTGGTCCTACACACCGAACGTAATCCAACGTCACAAAGCTTATCGCTTTTTTACAAACATTTTCTTCTTTCTCCCTCATTGTTCACTGCAATCGAGTGATTGTTTATGTTCAGGGGCGTTAAGAAACTGCGATTTGTTTTCCGATGAATAAGTTCAGCTGCAAAGAAATCTGCAACCAGGGGAGGATCCATGGGGTGGAAATTGGGGCGATCGCCCCCCCATAAAACCTACGAAAATAACTTTATTCACCATAATTTTGTACAGTTCGGAAAACAACATTCGCCGACATAAGGTCATTTTGTTGTCCATTGTTTTGTCACAGCAGTGTTGTGAGGTAAACTTCATCCCTCTTACGGTAGCGAAGCCGTTATGAGGCTTGACTCCCAAACGTTACTGAAATCGCCCCCCCCCTAAACTTACTGGCTAGATCCGCCCTTGTCTGCAACGCAGTAACCCATCAAACGAAGCAACAAGTTTTGGCATATGAGCGCTTAATAAGCTAGAATAAGTGAAGTAGCCCATATGAAGTTTAGCTTCAATATGTGCTGTAAGACTTTCAAGTGGCTTAAAGAACCCTACATTGACCTTAAGTAAAATTAGCATGTTATACGAACACGAGCTTATTAAAACAGTCTAGGACAGTTTGGCGACGCCGTTTCGTCGCCGAACTGTCCCACTCCGTATAAAAGCAGGTGGAGTAACAACCAGTCAGCTGCTTATCAAAAAGTTTCACAGTACAGTTAATATCTTACTTTTCTTAATTTAAGACAAACGATTATTTATTTCAAAGTTTTAAAGTAAAAGCATGCTTGGTTATACCGTCTTTCAAGAAAGAGGACATGATGACTGTCAGGTTGGTAAAACTATGGTATCATGAAAAGGAAAACACACACTTTAAATTGCTTTGCGTCCTACGTTTAAACTTGATTTTGAAGTTGTTTCAGACAATCCGCAATTTTTGTAGATTATGAAATGAAAGCAGAGCCGTATCAGCCGCACTCCATACCCCCCAATTGGGGGGGCACGCTGTCACAGGGGCCCAAAATTCAGTCCCGTCACCACTTAGCCCCAAAAGAAAGCTGCGTGCCCCCAAATTAAAATATGAAGCACTAGAAATCCGTGAAGTTTGGGGGTCATGTGAAAGAAAAGTTCTTATGCATTGCAGTTACTTTAGGCCCCTTTGAAAGCAAGGTATTTACACATTACAACTGCTGTTGGGGGACCCCTCTGAAAGCAAAGCAGCCAACTTATACATCACAGTTTCTCTTGGGCCCCTTTGAAAGCAAGGTACTTTAGGCATTACAGTTGCTATTGGGGGGCCCTTTGAAAGCGTAGTGAGCCTACTTACACATTACATAGCTATTACGGGCCTTTTTGAAAGCGTAGGACTTCCACATTACAATTGCTATGGTGGTCCCTTTGAAAGCAGAGCATTTACACAAAGCAGTTGCTGTTGGGGTCCCCTTTGAAGGCAGCGTACTGAATTGCGAGTACGATGTGGTTCGGAAAATATTCAATGAGCGGATAATAAATTTTTCACCAAAATGAGGAATATTTACGCGGGAAATACCTTGAGGGGGGCCCGAGGCAAGTGCCTCGCTTGCCTCCCCTTAAACACACCACTGTATATAACCCTGACAATGATCTTATATGATAATATGAAACCGATTGAACACGTTCTGCTTCATCCGATATGTGTACTTTCTCACCTGACGTCAGCATGCAAAAACAGTAATGTAAAGTTGTCTTTATATTACTGAACACATTGAAGTTGCTGATGAATTTATCACTACAAAAAACACAGATTCAACGCGATTTTTCAAAATTAAACATAGACACCCAGTTCGACTAAAACAGATCCGGGTGGCAAAAACCTCAGTGGGAGCCCTGCATGGCCACATGCGGCAAAACGTCTCCTACCGCAACTTGAAGTGAACATTTGAAGATTTATTCCCGTGTTATTGTCACGCAATAAAGATCAAGAGCACAACAAGCCGCTGGCAAGTTTCGCAACCTGCCTCTGCAGGTAAAGGATTGAACATGAGCGAACTGCGCACTTGCGCTAAGCGTTTCGGGGCCTCGCGGTCACGACTTGGCCCTGATGGGCCTCGCGTTCATTTATCCGGCCCTGCCAAGTGCTGTTGCAGGAATAAGCATCGCCTTGAACTACGGAGGCAAGCACAAGAGAAAGATGATAATTCGGGGCATTAAACTAACAGGAAAGCAACCAACAGCATTAGAACTCCCTCGACGAGTTCACTCTGCTGATACAAGGTTGCACCATCATCATATAGGGATGAACGAATTACGATAATTCGCTTGTGGTGACTATCACAATGACTTGTTACTCATGGGCACCATTTAGCGGTGACCATTTATTTACATGTGGCGCCATCTCCAGGTCCCCACAGTACCTTCATACGTACAGTTGTATACGTCCAGAAGTCAAGACTCACTTGATCAACGTGTTTTGTGGAGTAGTTGTTGTGAAAAATGTACTGTGTCTAGCTCAGATAGTCTTCTCTTATTTTGTACTGTATAGCAGCAAGATACCTTTGGTGCTTACGACCAACCAAAGCTACCCATTTGCTCAGCCTGCTGTTCAGACAGCCAGATGGAGTTAATTGTGTAGTTAGAAGAGTGTATGTAGCAATCATTGCTAAGTTGTCCCAAAACAGAGTAGTGCAGTTAGTGGATTATGGATGTTAACCGTTGCGTCCATGTGGGCCTTAGTCTATAGATTTGAGATACAAAATATTATTAATCTAAACATGTGCCATGCACCAGGAGATTAACAATCCCAGACATCAGCAAGGTTTATGCATGCCGAAAAAGCCCAATGCGCACGCTTCATAAGCATATTTCACTTAAGCTCATGGTAAAGTTTATCAATTCGCGCTAATGAAAGAAAACGTTCATCGCGGCGCACATGCTTTGACCGGCCTCATGTTTGCTGCTTCGGTAATAATGTTTTGATAACTGCACGATAGGATTAATTATGATTTCCTGCAAATTTTTTTACATTTGTATTTCATTAAGACATCTCTAAATAATCGCCGTCAATTAAATGACAATGATTTATGACCCAATTCCGTTTGTTAAGATCGTTCAAAAAAAATTAATTGCAAACTACGAGCCTATTATGGGTATTTACGGGAAAATATTTATAATTAATTTGCACAATCTGCAAATGCTCTTCATGTTGTGAATTAAATAAAAATTTTCAGAATGTCTAGCCCCCCTGCACGAACATGAACGCCCCAAATGGAAGACTTTCTGGTGACGGTTCTGCCCAGGCCCGCAGACACGGGGGGACATTCGGGAGCAGTTACCCCAAATCTTTTTTGCCCCCCAAATTTTTTTGTGCTCAGAAAAATTTGTTTTAAATATATAATAAAAAATCTTTCCCCCTAAAAATTTATTTTTCCCCCCTAAGCCATAAAACCTGGTTACAGGCCTGGTTCTGCCAAAATTGTGTCTGCAATTAGGATATTTTGTTTTGAACGCCATTCGGCCTCGAGATGTAGCATAACTTTGAAAACGTTTTTTTATAAACCACCATTAAGGGGCCCCTGTAAGCATTTTGGGGGGGCAGAGTTGGGCTGCTACTGCACTGAATGGAAGAATCTGAAAGTTCGAACAAATAGTTGGGTCACTGACCTCAACAATACTTTATTGTCATTCTTTAAAAAACTCTAAGCATTTTCTGTGTTGTACCTTCCATCAAACATATGTTTCTAATGTTTCCAATTGTCTTCAGATAATAAATTTAGCAATTTGCAAAGCGACATTTTTTGAAAACGGCAGAATTTTACATACAAGTGAAGCAGAAAGTCAGAAGTTACAAACAATGAAACCAAAATCAATTGAAGCAAAACATGAAAACATTTTGACCAGCACTACCTTTATACAAGCACTGTTGAGTGGTGATGTTCCCAGGTTTTGCTATTTAAAAAATTTTTGTAATCTAGATCGATGCAAAAACTTCTTATTGTTTATGAACAGACAAGGAAAAAACACATTCTATCAAGTACATTCTTATTTGTTGAGTTGCGAGTTGTTTTTGTAATCCAATCAAAGTAACAATTAAAATTATGTAAAAACTGAGATAAATTAAAAAATCAGGCATTAATCTCACAAGAGATCTTGAAAAAGACACTAATTTTTATATTTTTGAAGATTTAAATTAACCAATTGCATGTTATAATTGCCAAGTCTTTGAACAAGAACAAAACCTTTACATACATATTGCGCCTTTTCTCTTTTTTGTAGAAGTTGTTCTCTCAAAAGTATCACTTTCTGTTGTTGTTTCAAATCATTCCACACTCGTTCTTTAGCCTGTTCTGTCAATTTGACCAGTTTTTCGATCGTCTGTTGCTGAGCAGCAGCCTACACACACATGAAGTATTCAGCCTACATAAGTAAATGGTTTCAGTCTCCATGGATAAAAATTTTCAGTCTACACACATAAACGTTTTCAGTCTACACACATAAACTTTTTCTTTTTTAACCTAATTTCAAATTAAAATACTGATGTGTTCATGGTATCATGGTATAGGGAGGGTAAAGTTGGTTCAAGACTTCCATAAAATTTGAGAACTTACATAGAACAACTTGTGCCAAACATCTTTCACAATAATTCACATTAAAGAAGTTAAACGTGGCTCAACGATCGAAATGAAAAACCCACTAGAAATTTTAACATTGTGGTTTTTCAGTGACAAAATAGTTTTTTGATGAAACGTGCATTCCATATAAAACATTGTCTAAAAAATGGCTTCAAACATAAACTTGTTGTATCATGTGGATTAGAGCATAAACCATGTGCAGTGATTTATAGGACCTGCAACATTTTGCTGTTGACATGTTCTTCCTTTAGTTTCTGTTCTTCAGTTTGTAACCTGTCATATGGAATGGAACCAATATACAGTAGCTCATTCTTCACGACTTGCTCGAACTCATTTAGATATGTCAAGGCTGAGTCACCAGCCTCTAGTTCCGTGCGCAAAGAGGCAATGTTGGCCTGCAATTCATAAGTAGATGCAATTTTTGAATTATTGTCAGTCATGCAGAAGCAATTAAACAATCTATCTGCTAACATCAAAATGGATTTTATAGAAAACTGCACAACAAAACCTCAAAATTGGTTGTGTCAAGTTGCCTGAATGATAAATCTTCAGTTTCCTGGTGATCAAGTGCATCCAGCAGAGTTTTCAAGTCCTCACTAGTTTCAGCAGGCTCAAACCTTTTGAAAAAAAAAAAGAATTAGAACTAGTGTTTTTCAAGCTGAATCGAGAAAAATGGTTATTTCTTTTTTTAAAATTCCTTTTTAATATCATATATCCTCCTATTCTCACACTACTGCCAACTTTTAAAAAAATAATTCAAGCTAAATTGTACAAAAACTTCTCATGTAACAAGTAGAAAAAAATATTACAACTCTTTCATACTTGGGTGCCATGATAAAACAGGAAAATAAAACTGTGAATGTGTAATAACAGTCAACAGCTACAAACAGGTTTGTGCAAAATTTGCTTGACCATGGCTAACATGTGGAGAAAGATACACATTTTATGTTGGTTCTTATGCCAAAAACAGTGTGTTACAGCATTGCAAACAAACACAATTTAGCAACAATTTTATGAAAGGGTGCTTACTAATTGGTACAGGGTTCCTACGCAATTTTAAATAAAAATTTTCAGATCTTTTCCAGAATTTTTCCAGACTTTTTTCAGTCTTAAACTGTTCTGAATGACACACCTAGGTCAAATACAGGCACTATAATATTTATCCAATGAAAGTAAAATTATCAATTTTGAATGAAAGATTATGAAAATGCATGTCAAAAGATTAAGTATTTAAGTCTGGAAAATTATTTTCTTTTCCCATACTAACAGACCAAAAAAAATTTTTTCCAGACTGGAAAATGACCAAATTTTTCCCCATACTTTTGCAGACTCTGTAGGAACCCTGTTGGTAATGGGGCGCTCTTGCAAACAGCAACTTCACATCAACTGTACACTGATAACTCTACCAGCATGACAAAAAGCATATTTGAATGATTGCTACTGCAAACAACTTCATGGGAATATGTAGTAAATAGTTCACTTGGAAATGAACTGTAATGTGTGGCTTACTGTGTCAGAAACCATGCATCAATATTTTGCTACCAAACATTAAAATTATATCTTTTTCCTAAATAGAAGTCAGACAGCAATAAATTTCCACCACATCAGGAAAAGACTATTAAAGAAGCGGTTGCTAAATTTCTTAGATAGCAAGCAAAATGTTAACTGTTGCACAAAATACCATGTTTCATTCCAGTCAGTACCATCTATCTGTCCATCATGTACAGGAGCTTCATAATCTGCAACCAGAAACAATGTTTTAATGAATGCTGATCCTCATGTGCCAGTATAACTTAAAAATATCAATCCATTATAAAATTGAAATCAATTCCTGTTTGACAGTTTTTCACAATAATGTGTTATATTCAAAAAGTAAAACAAATGATAATAACCCCTTTTATTGATTATAAAAATAATTAGCAAGTAGATTGCTCTTTGATCAATAGCAAATACAACCAAAATATTCTTAAAATCTTCTAAACAGATACATGTTGCAGACTTTTTCATGCAAAACATTTTTTTTAATTATACTATTTGAATAAGAGCGTGCAGTGGCTGAAATGTATACTTTGCAAACAATATTGTCAGATTCTACTGTGAAAGGATTCCTTTTGATAGATTTGTTTCATATAAGGTCTAAACAAGTTTTATGAAGCAAAATAGTTATTTCTTTACATTTACACATGCATATTCTGAATGCACTTGAAAACCACAGTAGGTTCAACACCTCAAAAAGATTCTGAATTAAGGCTGGGCAAATTTTTATCTCTACTGTCCACATTTTCAGGTGCCTTTGACAAGCCACATGTCAGCTCATTTAAGATAAAATGACTTTACCTGCTATGCTTTATCAGTATGAATGCTAAGTATTATCCATCGGATGGAAGTCAAAGATAAAATAATGTAGTATACATCACATAACTTAATTAATGTGAGGAATGTAGTTGTTTTTCATAGGAAAACAAATTGAAATCAGGTGAAAGGTTAGCCCATAATTTATCTGCATGAAAAATTTCAAGGCTGTGAGGCACCATATGCAGGCCTGGGTGTACAACTGGCCCATAGCCTAGATTTGCCCACCCCTGCTCTGGAGCACCTTGGCCCAAAATTTTTCTGTTTTTTTTGCTGCAAGACATTTTTGCCATTTGTCCAATATACCTCAAAAACTTTCTGTCATCGATTATTTTTGGACATTTTTTGACCGAATTGACTTAATTTTTTTTTGGTAATTAAAAAAAAATTCAGTCCATGACCAGCAAATGACCAAGAAAAATGCAGATCTTGGATATCGTTGATATTTCCTCATGACCCTCCTTTATTTGTATTTGAATGCAATATAAACATGAACTTATTTCTACCGATACTGAATTTTTTTTTTTGGTGTGGTGCTCTTCTGCCCACACATTTTTGTTTTCTCTTTTCCAATTTAGCTATTTTGCTCATATGTATTTTTAGATACCTTAGAGCAGGGGTGGGGAACATTTGATATGGTCTGCATCAGAATTTTTCTTACCCAATTTAGAGTACAAGATCACGTCAAGACGAAGCTCCATGACAAGCAGGTAACTGAGACAGTAAGCCTGAAGCCTCTATCCCTTAAGATGGTACGTCATAAGAAGCCTCTATTCTTTATAGTAAGATAAAGGTAAAATTTTAGGATAAAATCAATTGTTATTTGTGACATGCCAGTGATAATCCGCAACTTATGTGGCCTGTTGTAGCAGTCACGCTACCGCGACCGCTACATGTGAGCAAAGACGGCCAAAGCAAGAAGGGAAAGACCAAGCAAGCGACACTTATAAGTGACTTCCATGCACATGGAAGCAAGAGCTCTCTTTGGCCGATTCGTCTGGAGCGGAATTAACATCTATGACGACACAATACATCAATCCCACACTGAAGGTGTGCCAACACAACCGGGTCGCACGCGCTTCACTGTGATAGTAAATAGGTTCCCCACCCCTGCCTAAGAGTATGTTCACATTGACTGCGCTTTGCTTTTATCATGTTGCTGTGATAGTGTTTTTGATTTACAGGTATGTTGCATCGAATTGCTTTCTCCATTGTTCCCAGATTTTAACACCCTTTAAAGACCATTAACCATTCCTGGTCTCTCAGTAGAGAAATCCAGATGCTAGCTTATGGCTCTGAGAACAATTGTGGGCAATGTTTACTCAACACTGTTCCTTAATTGAAAGTCAGGCCTAAGGAAGATGGATAGATGTTTTTATCAACATTATGTTATGAATGGCTACAGAGAAAAATAGTCTTGTAGGAAGTAAAAGTGCACAGCCCAGATAGAGGTTTCTTTTTACTGAAATTAAAATTTATCTATCATGCCCAGTTATTTGCCAACCCAAGAAATATCATGATAGATACCAGTTGTCTCACAGAGTTTACTATGTTAAGTATCCATCAGACTTGCTACTCCCATTTAAACTTGTCTACACCCATTTAAACTTGTCTACACCTAACTTTAACATGACTCCAAATCTAATAATAAATTGGGCCTCAACTTCAAATCTTTGCAAATAGGTCAAACAACTGTCCGATGATGCTCAATGTGACAACCTGGTCATTCGTTTTTTTTGCAGTCCTTGCATTTTAAATTTAACTCAAATGAAACTATTTAGTGGTTGTACCAATAAACCGAATTCAACTCATAGCAGTTTCAAGCAACCTATTTCAAAAAGTATAACCACAAAATAAAACACATACCAAGTTGTAAAAGCTTGCATTCGAAGCCAAGTGGCTTGAGATAAATTACATGTTAGTTTCACAAAATCACTATGCAACAATTATAATTTTTCTTAAAAAACATCATGTGTGCCACAGTTACCATTTGTTTTCTAGAAAAATTCAATGTAAGGTCAAAAAGCGCTCATATTGATCACAACATTATGTTGATTTAAAAGCAGATCTCTTCTAAGCAAGAGTTCAAAAAAGGAGATTTACTTTAGACTCTGTTTTAATCATTTCCATACAAATTCAATTAATATGTTCGCATATTGATGGGTTACAAAGCATTGCCAACATGAAGATGATTTTTAATTTTTAAAATTTCTTTAGCTAATAATTTTTTCATTGAAATATATTTACTGAATACATTCTACAATGGTATGCTAAAGAGAAAATTATTGTCATGTAGCAGATTTTTTCTCTCAAAAGTTCAGTGATAATAAAAGTTGCAAACAAATGGCACTTGCCAATGATGAAAACAAAAGGCAAGCTAATAAATTCTACTTAATTGGGTTGTAAACAATTTTGAATTAAATATTCTTTATCTGTAACAAATTTGGTCATGTAGAAAATACTGTAAATGAAAATGGTTTGACAGTAAGGTCTTATTTTACAAGTTACCATAGCAGATGTCAATGTCAATACAGTGTGTATTGTATGCAAATAAGACTAGAAACATCCATCTTTACAGATAAAATGTATCCACTAAAACTTTACACTTTTGCTGCTAGTGCATTTTCTAGAACATACTATGCTTTTTGTGCAGAGTGGCAATGTACATTCCAGAACATACTTCACTTTTTTTCTTGTCAAAAGTGCCATGCGAGACCCTTTCCTCTTGCAAGTTCATTTTAGAATGTGCAAGTGCCTTGTGATGGTTGCACAATGTGGTATGCAGTATGCAACTGAGAGAGTCTTTTCTCTTCTTTAATCTGACTGTCAGGTGAAGTCATTGTGGTGGAGTCGTTTTGCTCTTGCCAAGGTAGTGGGCAGATTCTTTTGCTATACGCAGTTTTTTTGCCCTTGTTTGGGTCTTTGTTGCAAGAAGGTATTTATTGCTATAGAGGAGTAATTGGAAGATATGTTTTGTGAAATTTTGACAGTGCTAGGTTGTGAAATGGATGTATTTTGTCGATTCTATGTTTTTTGAGGCTGATGTTACAATTACTACATCACAGTAGTTGGCTAAGAATACTTTTTGGTAGGACAGATTTTTCTGAATAAAGTTTTTTTATGTTTTAGAATGGCAACAAGCAAAGCTGCATATTAGCCTTTGATTTAAATTTATGATTTTACTTTTCACCACCAACTTTTCTTTTGGTTTCATGCTTTATAAACAATTATGATATCACAGTGATACGCTTACAGACACAGTTGCTTGCTGCATCAGTTTGAACACTCCCTTTTTATTGCACTTGTGCATTCACTTTTTAGGAATAGCAAAGATTGGGTCATGAATTATTGTATGTACTATCATTACGTTTAAGTACGAATATAAGTTTGTGATTGACAATGAAATGTTTGGATTTTTCTACAATTTTTAACTTCGAAATAAAATTAGTATTTGTTTTATGAACAATTTTTAGTAAATTTTTAGGGGAAAATTTAATAAATCAAATAACTTTTTTTCTTTCTTTGAATAAAACAATTCCAATATAGAAAGATTTCTAAATGAAAGTTTTCTTTCATAGAAAAAATTTTTTTTCAAATACAAGCCTTTTTAATAAAAGCAATAAATACATGCTAATTTATATAAATGTCAATGCACTGTGTATGTTTGCCCTTACAGTTTTTTTTCATGAAGAAACATGCCAAAATTAAAATAAATATTTTTGTCCAATAAAAAACATAATTGTAATCTTCATTATTGTTTATTTGAAATGCATATTCTATTACTTTTAAGTGGCAGAAAAAACAGTAAAACAGTCAATTGGCAATGAGAAATGCCCAAACTGACAAAATTAGCAGCAATGCTAATTTCCAAAAATAATTGACTTTTATGTTCTACTTCCTGGGTGGCCAAACTACAGTCCGTGGGCCGCATATAGCCTGCTGACCAGTTTAATCTGGCCCGCCAAATACCTTGCACATTTTTTCAAGAACTACGTTTCCAACTGTGGAGTGCAGACTGCAATGCAACAGTGTTGGCTGCTGCCTGTCTCTTGTTGCCTTGTCTGCCACAGCAGCACTTAGCTGCTAGCAGTACTATAAAAGTATAAATAAAATGGTGTGATTTCATTGTTATCATTCTACTACAACACATTTTAACATCCTATCTTTGCATAGATTACATAAACTGCACAGTATCTGGCCCTCCAGAGGCCAGGCAGTGGCAATTTGGCCCTTGGGTCAAAAAGTATAGCCACCTCTATTCTACTTATAGTAAAAATCCATCAGTTTAGACCAAAAACCACTTGGTAATCAACATTACTTTTGTGACAAAATTATCTGTCAATGAAAGTGGTATATTTTGTTTTGGGTTTTGAGGTGGCATATAACATATCTTTGTACATGACAGGCTATTATGAGTTTAAGAGTTGTACTTTTGTGTCACTGTTTATATAAAACCTTAATTTAAGTTACTGGATCAAATGTTTTCTTTGGACAGTCGGTGGTATATGCGCTTTCTTACAAATAGTGTTAATGTTCCACAATTTGCACAGACATCATAGACTACCCTGCAAATGGTATTAATTTTAAGTGTAAAGTATTGGCCAAATATCCCTTAAAATATATCCAAACCTATTTTGGATAAAGATTTCATTCATCTCACTTTTGACTTTTAGCTTGTACACTATTGCTGCACATTAAGTTTCCATCGTTGCAGGTAGGTTGATAGTTACTACTGCATTTTCAAAAGCATTCAACAACTGTAAAGAACATTATAAACAGAAAATTACAAATTTCCATAGTTGCCAGTAAGTTGACAACTTCACTAATGCATTTTCAAAAGCATTCAACAACTGTACTGAGCTGACAATAATTAGCAAACTTTTTTCATAGCATTAATTGCCCACCATAAAAAAGCAGCCTAACCTCTTACACTTACTTTCATCTGTTTTTGATGAAGTAGACTCCATGTTTTTCCAAACAGGCAGTTTCAACAGGTAGTTTCTTGCATTACAGTCATAAATTTCAGAGCTATGCTCAAAAATTGAATAGGTCAGTTAATGTTTTTCATACAATTTCAATTTATTTGTTTTCATATTTCACTGATTTAAACATCATGATTGAATCAGACTGCATATCATTGTAAACTAAGATTAAAATGCATTGTTTTACATAAAAATGTATCCATATCCTTGATGATGACATAATTGCTACAAATGTTAGACATAAAAAAAATATCATCATGACAACATCTGACCAACCTAAACCACATTTCTTCCATAAATTTATGAGATAGTAGTTGCTACAAGTTTTTTGATGGTATAGTCGCAAAACGTTTTTGACATATAAAAACATAATTATTACAACATTTCAATAACTTAAAAGACACTTTTTCCATAAATTTGTGACATGGCAGTAGATTACAACAAAAGGTTTTCCTGCTCAAAATTTTAATTTACAAAATGCATCATAGTTAAACTACAACACATCTGTAATTGTCAATCATGATGCACTTTAATGAAAACAGTTTAGAAAGGACAAACTCTGTTCAAACTGTGCACGCCCAGCTTATCAATAACAAAGAAGTGGATGAGCTAGAGCAGAGGTGACGAACATGCGGCCCGCAAAAGAATTTTGTGCGGCCCGCGACACATTCAGGTGAGACCAACAGTCTTGAACTTTCTTTGACCTGCTTCTAATCTTTGCGATGCGATATCAAAAAAAACAACTCAGTGAGAGACTCTCAGGCACAGATAATGAGAGAGGTCTGTAGGGATGTTCAGACCAAACCCACACTTCTGCCAATCAACGAAAATGACTATGACAGAAAAGTCAGAACTGCTAACAATGTAAGGTTGGATATCTCTGCGAGAGGACTGTGGAATAGCTGTGAGAAAACTTTCTTTGACATGAGGATCACACATCCCAACTCACAGTCTTATTCTGGGAAGTCCCTAGCAGAGATCTACCGACAATGAAAAAAAGACTAAGGATGGATAAGTACAACCAAAGAGTGATTGACATTAAGAAGTCTTCATTCAATCCCCTTGTCTTTACAACAAGCGTAGGAATGGCACCAGAATGCAACAGAGTCAACAAAAGACTGGTAGAAAAAATAGCTGAAAAATGCAGGGAGCCATACGCATCTGTCATGACACAAATAATGACAAAGCTCAGACTTGCATTTTTGAGGAACACCCTTGCTAAAATACGAGGATTTCGAGGCAAACAAAGTGATGTCCACCTCCAGGACCTCACAGACATTGACTTCAGCTTAATTCTTAGGCCCACAACCATATAAAGCTGAACGATGGTGTCAATGAAATGACACCAGTTATATCTGTGAAATAAGAGGCTAGTTCACATAAGTCGTGACTTTTTATGAAACTCTACCTTAGAACTAAATACTTCTCTCATTTACTAAACATATTTTGTTTTTGATGTACTTAACACCTATTGTATTAATGTTTGCTGCTAATATTACTATAATTTATCCATACCCTTGTCTTTTCACCTTCATTCCATGACACCATGCATCTGGTTAGAAACAACTCATCCATGAAACTCACCCCAATATGGTCCATGGGTAAATTTATATTTCTTCACGATTTATATAAACATTGTTTTCTGCCCTTGCTACTTGTTTTTGTAATGGAATGTTGTGTTAAAATGCATTGCTCTCTGCCTCATAACCTTTATTGCTGCTTGCTTCCTTCACCTGCTCATCTGTACATGCCTCAACTCTTCACCCATTGCTTGCCCATCATCATCTGTGTTATGTTGATGTCTACTGTATATGTACTGTATGTTTTTTATGGGAGGGGAACATTTTTTACATTCATGATTATGTGAATCAAACTGCAAGGTTTGAAACATTTGTAGAACCCTTATAATGCTAACCTTCACATGTGCAGAAATTCTCAATTCCACTAGGGCCAGTTGGCCATATTTGCCAGGTTCTTTGTTGAAAATGATGACACCTAAAGTTTCATGTTCAGTTACCTTGCTATGTGTATCACCTTGGGTTGCCAAATCACATGAAACACTTTCAAGGACCATTTGACATCTATAAATAATTCATTTTTAGTTCATGCACGCTTTTAATACTGATACAATGGTTTGTGAAATTTACTAAAAGAAATTTCGATGAAATTCAGTAATAAATTACATTTTTTAATATGTCAAAATATTCAAATATACCGCCATAGATACAGTGTGTGCAACACAAGGTATTACAGTATAATAAGTGTATGGTTTGTCTTATATATGTGACTAAAATATAATAATAGACCTAAATGGCTTGTTCATTAGCAATACCGTACTTCTTACAGCTTACCAAATGCTCAGTACTTTGTTTGTGAATGCTGCAAGAAGAACTTGTAAAACAATCCTGCTGTAGATAGAGTACGACAAAAAACAATTTTCAATGATGCCAAAAAAATACTTAAGACCAAATAGTTTCAATGGCATATTCACGGATAGTTCCTACAAGCAATGAGTAACTTTAGTGCCACCCTCAAAATATCTTACTTTCTTGCATGATCACCTTTTAAGAACTGCCAAAGAATGCCATGGAATATCAGGTTCTTTTCAGCATTTCATAAATATAATACAAGTAAATTTAGTAAATTTTACATATATTCACAGAAATAATTGTCTTTTCTGCTTGATTATACTTCACTCTCAGATGCTTACCATACACAATAACAACTCAAGCAAAATGAATTAAGCTAAGATGCATTAAGTTTCATGAAATCAGTCAGATAAGATTATATGACATCTATGACAGATTTCGACTCACTTCTTTTTCTAGCCTGTAACCCAGACTAATCTTTTATCGTCATATTATGCCAAATTATTTGCAATTGATTGCTACATGTATAATTTTTCCACGAAAAGTGTTGGCAGCAGCATCCATGTGGAGCAGTCTCATGCACTGCAGTAGCCTAGGCTAGGCTAACAGCAAGACTTATAGTCTTTAGTCTTCACTCAGTACAACCTATACATTCAGCAAGAATGAAAGAGAACAGATTGATGTAAGTACAAGTTGAAAAAACGTCGTGTTTGCTTTGTCAATATTGTGTACACAAACACCAAGATTCCTGAACTTACCACAGCGACAAGAACAACACAACCAACACAAACTTGACGTGTATGGCGTACAATGTCGCCTTGGTTTCTTTCAGCGTTACTGAAGCAGAACGATGAATAAGAAACTTACGAGAGGTCAGATATGGCCTGATCAATGCATTTTTTTCATTGGATAGATATTCCTAATTTTAATGGAAAAACAATGATTAAAAATTCATTCCTAGGTTGTGCAGAGCAGCAGCAATTCAGCATTAGACTGGTCAGTCGTTAGTTTACACATTCGCATCTCAGAGAGAGGAGTGGAAGATGAGCTTGAAATTTGACGATACAGATCCAGTTTAAATTTTAAAAATTCAGTCCAAGTCAAAATACCTTGGTCTAGTTTTATTATTTTTTATGCAAAGCTCAAATCCAAATGGAGTTCAAAAAAATTAAAAAACATACAGCTTTTCAATATTAAACGCCAAAATTCGTTTCTGCAAATTCAGCTCAAGTCCTTTTCAGATTTCTAAATGCCAAAAATTCATTCTGTCCAGATCCAGATAATGGCAATTGTAATGGTTTATTGTTTCATATGACTCAGCTAACAAGCAGAAGCACCATAAAAGGCATCGCATGCAAGAAACCAACCATTAGCGAACATTAGAGCAAATGAAAACACAATGGCATAATAGCTGATCAGTGTAAACAAAGACAGGTGCCGTGTCATATAGGATTGGTGAAAGACCGTGGCGGTCATCTGGTCAACCAACCCCATTTATCACTTTTTGACAAGTGTTGAGAAACAACAATTGGAGATTAAATAAGCATAATGAAAAGAAAAACGAATGAACGCAGAACATGGTGAAGAAAATGTACAGGTGAAAGCGCATGCCTATGTACATAGATGAGTGGATCGAATTTAAGCGAAGGAATTTGGTGTGGTTAGAGTATTTTTAGCAATACAAAGAATTTTAAAAATAGTAATAACAAGAGTAAAAAAGTTACAAAAACTAATTAATGAGGTACAGAAGAAAACAAAGCAAAACAGAAAGCAAGACAAAACAGAAACAAACAGAAAGTGTAAAAATCAAAAAGTGTACTTCATGCCGAAAAGCATAGAATGTGCACACAGAAAATACGAAAAAGTAGATACACACAAAAAATGAAACAGAATTACGGAAAAAAGTAGGTATAAACAATAAGGTAGATACACGCACAAAACAGAACAGAGTTACAGAATACTAGAATACACAGTATTTTGTTCTGGATAAGTGAAATATTGCTAAAGTTCATAATTGGGAATTTTTTTCATGTAGGAGGTGTTTCTTAAGTTTCCATTTAAAGGTGAAGATGGTTGAAAATTTAATGTCGTCTGGTATTGAAGACCATACTTTTGGAACAATAAATTTGAGAGAACATTTTCCTGAGGAAGAGTTAACTCTAGGTAAAAACAGGTTTTTTAGAGGTTGTGTGGCAGTTCCCTTCTAAAGAAGAAGAAGAGCACACGTTTAGGACAATTCCGCGAGAGCAGTGGTTACTAGGAAGTGTCCATGGCATGCCCAAGTTAACAATTAAGAAACTTAGACCCGCCCGTTTCGCTCGACCCGCTCAGTTTATCACAATAGGATTGTATTCACTCATGGTTTTATTCTGGTAAC